>Ga0194055_10003400_pt1 | contig 12227 bp, 7 predicted proteins | sample SepL449m_MetaG_FD_155482 | JGI IMG/M metagenome (GOLD analysis project Ga0194055, IMG submission 155482) | Anoxic zone freshwater microbial communities from boreal shield lake in IISD Experimental Lakes Area, Ontario, Canada - Sep2016-L442-9m | ecosystem: Environmental > Aquatic > Freshwater >... | reverse complement strand
AAAGGGTTATTTTTCTAGGGTTTTGGCAAAGTGAAGGTGAGTAAAGGCTTAAAAAACAGGGATTTGCTGAAAAAGCAGTAAAAACAGTGTAAAAAACAGGGAGAATTAGCAGGGTTTATTGCAGCTGCAATAAAAGAGTTAGAAAATGGATGGTAATAAAAAAAGGCCCGAGGAAATATTCCCTCGGGCCAATGTGGGTTTGGGATTAAATAGTATTACTCATCAAAATTAGGAGGAGTGCTAGCCCTTGGATTACAAATGTTTTTAAAATTCGTAAGGTTAGATCTACCATTATACCCAACAACACGGCCATCAGCCATTACCATTTGTAATGGGCCAGAATTAAAGCTATGCGCAGTTTCATCAACAAAAGTTTTAGGATCGCTTTTATCAAAGGCAAATCCGGTTTGTATTCGGAAGGGATCAATCCAAACATTAACATCGCACCAAGGATGGTTAGCACCAGTTCCACTAGCCCCACCAAGGTTTGTGGCATAAGCCCGTTCAAAAACTAAAGCAACATTAGAAGCCCCAGCTTTAAAATCATCAGGAAGCCTGGTTTTAGCAAAAGCTTTTGGTGTTGTATTAAGACTTGCTCCCCAATAAGCATCTTGCTCTTGGCTACCAGCAGTATAAGTACCATAAGGCGCACCCGAAAGCGGATTTGGTGGAACAGCATTCGCGGCACTTATAGAACGAAAGAAACCACCAGTAAAAACCAAGTTATTTAAGCCATAGCTTATTGAAGGTGCAACGGGATCTACCGTATTATCTAAAGGCGCGATAAAGGATGATATTTTAGGGTTACCAGCAGTAGCAATTGCAGCCTTAGCGGCAGCTACAGCAGCGGCACTAGTAGTAACTCCAGAAACAGCTTGAACTATATTTTTATAAAGGGCCTCTTGTTCAATCATAGGAAGTAAAGCAACAAAAGCGTTAGTATATTTAACCCCTTGAAAATCACCCAAGTTGGTCCTTTGAAAGGTGGTGTTTGCAGGCGTATCATTAATATAAATATCATAAGCTGCAAACGATGGCGGTAAGTAGCCAGCTCGAGTACCAGAAGCAAGGCCAATGAAGCCGAGGCCCATTTGCTTGAGGTTGTTTTGGCTTTGGGCGCGGGAAGCTGCTTCACGCACTTTTTGCACTGCGGGCAACAGCAAGCCGATCAGGACGCCAATGATGGCAATAACCACCAGAAGCTCGATAAGGGTAAAACCTTTTCGAAGGGTGATTAATTTCCTAAACATGAGCATTCTCCTAATAAAGAATAAAGAATAGCGACACCTGAATCTTAGCTTACAAAGCTTGAAAACACAAACATTTTCCCTTTTTCGGGCAAAAAACACCTCAAAAGAGTTTATTCAATTACGGAGCTTGTAATCACTACAGGGTCTGCTCCACGGTTATAAAAAGGCCAAGGCCCTGGATTTCCCCGATTAATGATCACGCAATTGGCTCCGTGCGTTTTTTTAAATTTCGCCTCAAGTTTGCCGGTAGTTGTATTTTTTATTAATGCCACGGTCTCTTCCCCAGTGGTATCTGGTTCAAAAGTTAACATCATATTTTCTCTAATAGACCATGGTTGACCATTAAGCATTGACCCACTTGCATTAGTCCAAGGTGTTTCCCACCCGGTAACGGTCATCCCTGCCGTGATTGTTGGGCAAGCGACGATTGTTAACGGAGAGGTACTAATCGTGACATTAGTAAGGGGCAATAGGGTTGAGGTGCCCGAAGAAATATCACTCAACCCAGTTCCCCGTAAATTGGTGGTGAATGATTGCATATTAGTTCGATCCAAGATCGCAAACATACGGTGTCTAATATTAGTTCCATCAGCAATGCCGATTTCCGCACCAAGTTTTGGTGGCTGGGTTGTATCATCAGTAATTTCAAAAAAACCAGTGGTAAGCCAAACGGCAAATACATTACTTCGGGTGGTTACACTATTGGATATTTTTGAAAGTAATTCTTTTTGTTGAAGAGAAGTTCTCTTAATGGGAGTTGGCATAGTAGTATCGTTAATCGGCAAGTCAAATACACCAGTAGCTGCATTTGGCGCAACAGGCCTTAAAAAACTATTGTCAAGCCCTCTTGCACCTGAAGACAAATCATCGGCCCCAGTTGTACCACCAACACCAAACCCCCAAAAAGGTTTATCGTTGGCACCTGGCATATTATTAGGGGTAGCAGTAGTGTCCTTCGTAGGTGATCTACTATCGAGAATTTGTTGAAAAACAGCATCAACCTCTGGTTCAGTAAAACCATTTATATTGCTCGATGCATCCGCCAAAGCTCTAAAAGTTTCCTTATCCCATACACCATTAATATTAACTTTGCCAAACTCTTTGCCTCCAATCGAAGTGCCAGCGAATCTGATTTGTGGACTAGCTAATTCCAAAAATCTCAAAAGCCGGTTTTGGTCATCCATCCAAGGAATCTTGTGTCCATAAAAGTTGTTATTGTTTTGTGTTTTAAAAACGGAAGCAGTCATGTTGTTAGTATCATTTTCATTGATAAATCTTCGGGTAACTTCTGCAGGTTTACAGCCAGCTACCTCTAGCAGTTCGATAGGATTTACCATCTGCCTATCCAAATGCGAAATCGGAGTAAAAGGAAGTTGCAACAAGGAGTCCGGAACATTTATACCCCCCGGAGCTTCACTTAATGTGCCATTCTGCCTTAAAAATGTATGCTGAGGTTGTTTGACTAGGGGCTTGACCATATTCATTGTTACATCGTTAACATCTTTTACATAAATCAATCCCCCAACATCTTTTTTACCAGCTTCCTGATAAGGCTGCTGCCTAACAACGCTTGATCTATTTTGCACGGCGGGAGGGGCAACTTTTAAATCATCAGTGGCATTCGTTACCCCATCATTTACTTTAATATCATCCATTACATCCACAGTGACATAGGGATTGTAATCAGCCTGTGCCGCATCAGTCTGGGGTGGCATATAAGGATTTGCCAATCGTCTTAAAACAAGGGACGGCTTGTTTTTAGTTTGCAAAGTGTTGGCAAAATTGTCTTTATCGTATCCAGTGGTTGCAATGGGAATGGTGTATTTCAACTCCGCTTTTTTAATATTTGCGATGTTGTTAATGCTGGTATATGGTTTGGGTATTTCATTTTTTGTTGGATCGGCACCATCATATACAGGCCCATCATTTGGAAAAGCAGTATTTGAACCTAGAACAATAAAGCCATTTGTAGTATTTTCAGTTCCCAAATAATTCCCTGATGCAGGAGCAAGCAAGTTAACTCCAGCACCACCCCCAGCAGGTTGAAAATTAGAAACTACCCCTTTGCTGCCACCTCCTGTAACCCCAAGTGGGTTATCAGATTTAAAAATATCAATCGCAGCAGATTGATCGCGGATTTCTAATTGATAAACCGAACTATCCCCTGCTACAGCACGGGGATCTTGTTCAAGTATCGCATGATTAACCAAGGAACCTGCTGCCGTGGCGGTAGGCAAAGGATTCACTAATTCAACCCAGAAATGAACTTGAAAAGGTTTGGTTGCAGGCTTCTTCGTTCCATTCATAGTAAAAGGATCGTTTGGTTCGTTGATGATTTCTGCGTAAACCTCATTTAAAACAACCTTGTTAAGTTCCACACCATAAACTCGCTCATGCTTGGTAGGGTCTGGTGTGGCTGCAGGATCATATTTCCAAATAAACTCCGTCATAACATCATCATTATCGATGTAATCAACCATATTAGCTGCAAGTTGGGCCAAATAACGATTGGCTTCATAATCCGAGTCCGTTGCGCCAACGCCTTGCAAAGGAATGACTGAAGATGACATATCCTTGGCACCAGTAAGTTTAAGCAGCGCAGTAAAAATATCTAAAGCAAACTTTTGCCTGTCTGATACTGCGGTGGTATACCCAGTATTATTTAAATAACGACCACCCCCGCCACTAACAGCACCTGTAAAAGTAGTACTTACATTCGGGTAAGCAGTAAGGGTTCGGCTGAGGTCGAGTTTGGTGAGCAAAGAAGCCATAGACCTAGGCACAGTTAAATCGAAATCAGAAAGGTTTTGATTTGCAGGAAGCGCGTTGGTTGAAAGGTATTTTTCTGGGTTAGCGGATTTTGGGTAATAAGTGTTTGCTACTAATTGATAATTATTTGTAGAACTATCAGCATAATAAGGAACAAATCCGGGTTTAGAAAAATCAATGCTACGCGACGTAACCAAGTTACGGGTTTTCAAATCAGGAGTTAAACCCGAAATTCCGGACGTACTACTACCTTTTCCAGTCCAGCGAAGAAGGAATTGGATATCATCGGTACTGTAGAGCATGCTTCCAATGGAGAAGGGATTCCAAGTGGATGCATGATTTCTAAGTTCATACGGATCACCACTAGCCCCTAAGTTGCCAAAATTTGAAGGGGGGAAACTAGGGAAACTTTGAAAAGAGGTAACACTGGTTCCAGCTTTATTTTGGCCAGGATAAACCACAGGGCCAAAATTACCAGGAACGTTGCCGCTAAGTGCTATGTCTCTACCCCCATTGAAATCCACTTTTGCTAATTCTGAAAAAGGGAAAGGTGTAGCATTTGAAAGAAATTTAGGAGTGGGATTGATTGCATTATTTATATTTTTGGGGTTGATTTCCCAAGGTCCCCACCCCTGATTGCTACCATGACTAATATCACCAACCATTTTATTACCAACTACATTCAAATTAATTCGACTATCTAACTCCACAATTAAAGGTGCAATCAATATTTTAATCTTGCGGCCATCAATGTTATAAAAAACAGGTGATCCCACATCAATCCAAATACTGTCATTGCCACCGGGGTAACTTTCCAAATTTTTAACATCCATGCCATCTGCCCCAGGATATGGAATCAGATTTCCTTCCAAGATTCGTTGGTCAATGATTTGGTTTAATTGCCCTTGGTTTCCTGCGGCGGCGGCATAATCAGCAGGGATAAGATTATCCACAGGCCTTGGCCTAATCGACATATAACGACCTTGCTCATTCAGCCAATTAGGGTTGGGGGCTGAACCAGTGGGCAAACTAGTGCCATCCATTTTGCCAAAGGTTGATTCGGTGGAAAAAGAAGCCTTCATCACCATGGAACCATTTGAATTAAGCGCGCCATCAGACCTAAGCCAAGCAAGATAAATATTGTTGTAATCCGGGTAAGTGTAAGGTGCATTCCAAGAACTTGAGTAATTTGCAGGGGTAGTTAATAAAGATCGTGCTCCTCTTTCAGGATCAATGATTTGGGATTGGCCAAAAGATTTAAAATAAGTTGAATTAACAAATAAGTGTTCAGACCCTGTTACCGAGGTGCCGGGGATCGTAATTTGTTTATTTGCAAGTTTTCCGGATCCTGAAAAAGCACGGTCATTTACTCCCGCCAAGATTGCTGGTTGCCCAGCATAAGTTCCCACCCTTTCATTGTACCCATACATGTTTCTTGCAAGGCTATGCCCACGTAATGCACTATAAACCGATTGTGGTTCATAATTAATACCCCCAGTGGCGGTAGCATAAGGATCTGCTTCTCGATCAGGTTGATCATAAACAAATCGCTCTAAGAAAAAATTAAACAAATAATCAGTTGATAAATCAAATGATCGGTAATTTCTTTTATCTAATCGCTTGATTTCATCGATACTAAAACGAAGTTGAGCATCAGCGTAAAGAAGATAAGTCAGGCCCATAATGGTAAACAATGCAAGAAATGCAATGATTACAAGAATTATCATGCCTTTACGGCGAGTTTGTTTATTGTTAATTAGCATTTCAATTCACTCCATTCGAGTTACAAAGCTTATAACCTTTGGATTAATTTAAATTCTTTAGTGGTCTTAGTGTTTTCATCATAAATTCGAATCGAAATTTGAATAGCATAAATCCTAGGCCCTTTAGGGAAGTAAATTCTTTGTTTCGATGGAATAGCACCAGTGACTTTTATGCCATCCACAAAAGAATTTTGCCAAATTGGAATTCGATCCACGCCAGGGCCGGGGGTAGGCATCCACTTATAATTTTGATGGCTGGCAAGTAGTTCTTTTAATCTAGTTGCTGTTGTAATCGGTCCATAAAAAGGATGATTTAATTGGCCCTTTTCCGGTATTGAAATGTTTGGAGTCAAAGGGTCCCTATCATCATCAATAGGGGGGTACGCCGCACCATCTAGCACAACATTTGCATCCTGAATTAGCGGGTCGATAAAAGCTCCATAATCGTAATATATCGGATTTCCATCAGCAAAAGTTCTACTACCGTATGTAGTATTTCCTCCTTTTGGTTTAGGGTAAACGGGACGGTTTACATTCATTTCTAACATACTGGGAGCCCCCACACGCGGCAGAACCTCTGTTTCCCAATCATCAACTGAAGTAGGAGAATCGGAATGTCTCGACCAAGTATCGAATACCACCCTGTCAAATGTTGCAGATCTTTTCCAAAAGGGATCAGAAGTCAAAGCGGTGGTTTGAATGCGCGTAAATCCATAATTCCTTAACAAATCAGTTATATTTGCAAAAGCAGGATAAGCAGGAATAGGACTATTGTATTTCTGATATGTTGTGTTTGGGTAATCTGGATGGCCTGAAGGGAGTGGCGAGTAAGGGTAAACAAAATCTGGGCCAGGATATCTATCGGGGGCATTTACAATCGCAGAATTGGAGATATCTCTAGCATCTATCCCAGCCGTTTCCCAAAGGCTTTTAAAATTCATGCTATTATCGATCATCAACTTAACTTCGAATGATAATACATTGTTTAAAAACACATCCGAATAGGCCCCAGGATGGTTAGGGTTTTGAACATTGTAAGGTTTAAAAAAATCTTGCCCGCCCGTTGCATCAACAACACCAGCATGGTTGTAGGCACGATTACCTAATCTTCGCCAAGGTACGGTTAATGTTTCAGGCGTATTGAATTTTAAAGGCCATTTCGAATCAGCGTACCAAAAAGTACCCGAGGTATTGGTAGAGAGAGGGAGCCTAGTAGAGTCATTGTTGGTGAAACAACTAATATTGTAAAGGGCTTGCAACGGATTAGTTAAAGTTGAACCGGGGTCGTCATTTAAATAAAGCGTTCTACTATTCACCAAATTCAGTAAATTCGTATAAGGGATGTTTCTATCAGGCTCTGGTAAAGCTTTAGGCAATAACATTCGATGCTGTCTGTAAAGAGTACAAATAGGAACACCATTATCGGTTTTCCTACCAGAGTCCCTAATAAAATAAGCCACTTCCATCCAATCCGTAAGAAGCTTTTCAAGGCGTAGAGCATTACCAGGCCCATTATTAGACAAACTTTGATTTCTAAAATTTAGGAGTTTATTACCTGTTACATCAAAAGCTGAGCCGCCACCCGGCGGGAAATAAATATTAGCTAAATCGTTGCCTAGATTTGATTGGGTAAGAGTACCTGTAATTTTATTATTAAGCTGAATATCTGTACCAATCCCGGCATAGGGAATGTTTAGCCCAAAATAATCATCTGGGCTTATGCTCGTCGAGTTAGGTACTGGATTTGCTTTTACCGTGAAAGCCAGCATATGGTTTGCATCCGCATTTGCCATTGCAAATGCAACCCCATCCTTGATTCCCTCCCCATAGGTTGGATTAGCACTTGCATTATTAAATTCTGATGCAGTCGTTGCTCCAAAAGGATAATGATTGGAATTAGGTTTATCCTGCCAAACCGAAAAATAGCCTGCCGTTGGTGGACCAGATTCCCAAAAATTAACATCGCTCAATCTTCTAGAACCATCAAAATGATATGCCCCCAAATCTCGCTCTAAAATTGCCATCGCTGGCCTTACTTTATCCACTAAATCTGTAACTTTTTTCAAACCAGACATGGCTGTTGTTGCGATCACAAAGGCCTGACTCATGATCGACATCATGAAAACAATCAGCGCCATTGCTACCAGGAGTTCAACAATGGTAAAACCAGATCGATGAGCAAGTTTTACATTCAAAGGCAGTTTATCAGAAGGCTGATTCATAAATGCCTATCTTCCTGTGTAAAAAACATAAGAGACATCGGTTAAGAAATACAGTCGGTTCATTGCACCACGGACTGGTGGACTAACTTCAACATCGAATGTGCCATTGGCAAGATTTTGATTTACCGATTTGATTTCTACAAAGTCCACCAAACTTGGGGGCATGGTTGCTCCAAATTTTAAAGCAGTTGCAGCCAACCATTGTCTGGGTCTTATATCAAATCCTGGATCAGGAATATTTACAAATGATGTAAGATTTGGATTTAAAGTAGGTGCGGTAAGATCTTCTTTTAATAAAGGGTAATCTTTAATTGTTTCGGCCCTATCCCTAAATACAAAAATATAACGATTACTCACATTAGAAAAACTTCTGGGAAATGGTTTTTCATAAAAGTAAGCAAGGGTGAATCTTCCCGGCCTATCTAAAGTTACTGATGAACTGTCATCGTCTTTATTAGCAAGGCCATCTTTATTCAGAAGAATATCACCATTGACCGTAAAAAACCTTCCCGCAAATTGGTTCATCGTGAGGTTCGAAAACTTTTTTAATTTTACAGGCAGGGTATTTGGGTAATCAATTTGAGGTATAAATGCATTATCGATGCCTGGCCCTGCTCCTGTAGAGCCGGCAACTAAACCTGTATTTAAAAATTTACGAACATTACTGATTGCAGCATACTGATCAACAAACAAATATAACGGGTAATCCGTCTGTGGTCTTTCCCCTGCCAACCAACCCACTGGTAAATTGGATACCCCTACAACTCCTCCACCAGATTTATAGGTAGAACTAGTTTGCGCATCCGGGTCGTTTGGCGTACCAATTTGATAAGTTGGAGCCTTCCGAAGCAGGTAACTAAACTCGGAAGTGATAATATCAAAATTATCTTGCACCGATCGGGCGCCCACCATACCTTCCGCCATTTGATTATTATTAATAGCACGCCCTAGCATATCAGCAGCTACAGGGAACATAGCCAAAATCCCAAGCATCCCAATCCCCATGATGAAGATTGCAATCAGGACTTCAAGCAATGTCAAGCCGTTGCGTCTCATCGGTTATAAGCCCTCATTGGAAGGGTTTTTCGCAAAGCTAAAAGGGTCAAAATAATAGGGAGCCTGTGTAGTCCCTGCCCCATATAGCAAAGGGTTTACAGGAAAAATCCCAACGGCCCCATTTTTCTTTCGAATACAAATGATGGCATCTTGGTTGAAATCACCAATGGCAGAATCCTTACGATGAAGCCACAAGTAAACATCAGAAGAAGCGGATTGACTTGAGATAGCACCATTGGAATCAAACACTAAATCCAATTCACCTGAAAAACCTTTCGACAAATTTACTGAAACAGGTAAAAGAATATTAACATTTGGAGTTACACTTGTATCAACGAAAGGAAACACAGTAAAACTCGATTGAATTAACAAACTAATTTCAAAATTACTAGGCAAATCAATCGGTTTTTCTCCTGGTATAACCCTTGGATTTCGAATGATCCGGTAGTTTTTTGGTTGGTAAGCAAGAAATGGTGATACAGGCAAATTTCCGTTTTGAAAAGGGTTATAATCTCCAACATCAATCAATGCCAAATTGTTCGGTGCAAATACATTCGTCCAACTTCTGGGGTAAGGATCCGCAGAAATTTGAGTATTAAGCCCATTGCTAAATATTGAAGAATTTGGTCTTCCCAGAATTCTACAAGCCTTGGGAGGCAGTTCATTCAAATTCACAAGCAAATCACCCTCTTTGACCAATTCTTCTTCCGAAGAAGATGACCAAACTGGATAAGGAAATTGAACGACTGAAATTGATTGCTGATATTTCAAAGGATTATTAGCAGCACCTGGAGCTACAAAAGAAGCACCACTAACATTCAAAGGCCCAGCCTGATAAACCATATCTCCAAAGGTATACCCATAAATATCTGCTGGCTTCTGAATTAATAATAGTTGTTCGCAAACATTGGAATTAGTAGAAGGCAAAAACCGAATGCCAGTTGCAACCAATTCGCGCCTAGCGGTTTGCCTAGCACCAACAATCATCCCTTGAACTTGATTTGCAATTCTAGAAAGTTCATTATCAGAAGAAACTGAAGGATAAAATGCCACAGTCATGGCGCCGAAAATGATCATAATTGACATAACAACTAACAACTCAACAAGGGTAAAACCTTTACGATTAATTTCAGTCTGCTGGTAACACAATTGCGAGTTCATTTTATCCCCCTTGGCCATAAACCAAGGATAAAGAAACTGTGCCTTGTGGAACTTCTTTTTCAACATTACCTGTGGCAGCTTTTGCATCTTTATAGTTCATTTGGAAATATATTGGTTTGCCTGAGGCGTCAGACAAATAAGGAATCTGATAAGTTGCTGAACCTTTAGTAACAGTTAAAGAAGTAACTGCAGATTTAAGTTCATCCTTTTTAAGTCCTTCAGGATGAGAAGCGATTGCAAAATACAAACATGCTGCTGCCTGAATATCTAGATCAATTGCAGGATCAGAAACATTTTTATTTGCAACGGTATAAAATCCAGCTAGATTACCTTCAAACTCACTAATAGTTGAGGGTAAAGGCGATCGTTCATTATTCTGATTATACTTTAAAGAAATAAATTTTCTTACATTTGGATCTGTGCTTGTTAAGGGTATAAAATCCATATTAACAATGGGTTTATTTGGAGGGAATCCAACAGGAAGTTGAATGTTGTTTTCAACTGGAATAATATCGCCTGGGGCTACCAACTTAAAATCGGTAATCCGTTGCGGAAAAGTTCGAGCCAATTGCATATTCACATAGACAAGTTCGCCTGCTCGAATAGGATCAATGATTCCGAGTAATGGGGGCACAAAAGGTGCTGAAGAGCCATTAATGATATCTCTTGCGATTAATTGGTAGAAGTATTTGTTTCTTTTCAAATAATCTTGCCGAGCATTTGAAGTGGTACTAGTCGAAATACGATTAATAGCATTTTGCACTAATTTTACGGTAGTATCCGTTGTGCTTTTTTTTTGGGTTTCTAATAATTTAAAAACTACCCCTGCGCTTATTGACGCAAGCAATGTAATAATCGCAATAACAACCAATAGTTCAACAAGGGTAAAACCCCTTCGTTTACTTGAATCAATATTAAACATGGAGTGAATGCCATTTGTTTGCAAATTACTCATCTTTTTTGCCTAGAATAGTTGTTGCGAAATTTGACATGTCATCATAACCAACACCACCTATGATATAATCTCCCGCCCCTGCAGCATAAGTTCCACCAGCACCAAAAGTTTGATCCTGCCCTTGGCTTATAATTTGGAATGTTTTTGGATTCACAAAAGGGTTTAAGCCTGTGCCAGTCATAAAAGGGCGCAAAGGTTTGCTGTTAAACATCAAAGGATTACTAGAAAACGTTTTGTAATCAGGGCTGGCAAAATAGGCGTAGTAGCCATCATAAGAATTCTTATAAGCATAAACCCCAGCACTATAATTTCCTAATTTAACCCAACCAATTTTAGCTGTGTCAAAATCATAGTAAGGCCCTTTTCTTTTTAAACTTGAACCCGGTTTTACTTCACAGGGGTTTAACCTTGCCGTTGAAAAACCTTGAAATGTTACTTTGTTTGCTACACTGTCATATGCAGGGATGCCCCCTAATAAAAAAACCAACACCTCCATGCCTTGAAGGGTAACCGGATTTGCAATATTCCCAGGCCAATAAGAAGAACCTGTTAGCGCTCCAGTAGAATTTCGATCCGCCCCAAACCATTCCAAGACATCTGGTGAAGTACCATCAGACTCCCCAGAAATCGTTTTCCCAAACGCTTTGTTTAAAAACATCCAGGACGATTTTGCAATCGGATCAGATGGCTGCAATGTCATCGGATTTGTTAAATTCGCATTAAATTCAAATGCAGTTCTAGTACGGTACAATTTCAATATGCTAGGTAAAACTTCAACATTCCCTAAATCTGTTTTAGCAGCAGATATCCCAGCTTCCAACTGGCTTATTTCCAACCGGGCTGCTACCATCTTGCCCTTTTCCAGCGCCTTCATGACGCCCACTGCGGCGAGGGAGGCCAAGATGCCAATGATGGCGATTACGATCAATAGCTCAACCAGCGTGAATGCTGAATTTCTAGATCTAGATTTAAGCAAGTGCGACATGATTTGGATCCTCCGTTTTCATTCTACCCGCATCAACGCGGAATACCTGATTCACAAAGTTACACC
>Ga0194055_10003396_pt1 | contig 12239 bp, 11 predicted proteins | sample SepL449m_MetaG_FD_155482 | JGI IMG/M metagenome (GOLD analysis project Ga0194055, IMG submission 155482) | Anoxic zone freshwater microbial communities from boreal shield lake in IISD Experimental Lakes Area, Ontario, Canada - Sep2016-L442-9m | ecosystem: Environmental > Aquatic > Freshwater >... | reverse complement strand
TACGGACGCCGCCGGGTTGGTAGTAATACTATCTCACTCGGTCTATCGAAAGCAAGACCAACCTTGGCGGAGGTAGGTCGCAAAAAACTCCATCGTAATTGATAAACTTGCCTCTCTCGATCTTCGTAAGCGTTCTTCATGGAGCACGGCTGCGATTGTTTTCCTCGAAAACGAAAGTCGGTCTTTACCGTGTTTTAATTGGCCGCGAAATCGATATACTCCAATTCGCAATGCAGTGTGATTATTGAAACCGGAAGCGCGCATACTTTTTCATCGCCATGCGGCGTGTGCTTTTTTGATTTTACTACCCCTCTCGAGACAGAGACTTTCCCAGCCTACGTTAAGTAGGGCTGGGAAAGTCTGTCTCTCATGTCTCTGGGAGACTTTCCTGACACCCCTAGGAAAGTCTCCAGGAAAGTCTCAGTGTCTCACTCACGTGGTTGGCTGAGGGTGCCTGGAAATCTGAATTTCGGGGTTGGTTCCGCTCCGCCGAAATTTCCAGATATGAAGTTCGCCGTCTTCAATCATTTTCTTCAACATTGAATCAGCCCAGTTTTTCCCCAACTTCCTCGCCATCGCATCAAGCAGCAATCTCTTTTTCAGAATAGCGCCCTCCATCGGAATCAAAGCCAACAAATCTTCGGGGTCCCTTGGCTTCTTTCCATTTTTCTTCACAGCCTCTGCTGCCGCCTCGACTTCTATGAAATCCTCGGCGGTAGCTTCACGCCAGTAAATCCCGTCCAATCCGTGGCAGAAGTAGCGCGACGTTTCGACGACGTTATCCTTATCACGCCAACCGATCCTGGAACCGCGTTTGGCGGCGATGAATTTGAACACGTGACTCGCATGGGTCGAGTCAATGACAAGAATCGCGCGCGCCCAGTTCGTTACGTCGGCCGAGCCCGCACCGGCGTACATCCAGTCTGAGCCCTTCCATCGGCCGGTATCCCTGTTGTTGGTTTTGGGCGTGTGATGATTGATGATGCAGGCAACGCCGTACTTTTTGAGCATGGGATTCAATCGCTCGCGCAAAAACGGCATCGTGACCATGGGATTGCTGACGTCGCCACCAAGGTATGCCGTGAGATGGTCCAGCCGCACGATGTCGTATTTTTTGGTCTTCAGCTTGTTCTCAAGATAGTCCATGAATTCATCGCCAGTCAGGTCGCCGACGGTTTCGTAGAACACATTTTCTCGCACCTTGGCGATGTCTTCGGGGCTTAACTTCGTCCCCTTGATTACGCCGTCTCGCATCTCGGCAAGATCTTCATCATCGTTCTCGGCCTGGATGGTGAGGATTTTGAGCGGACGCGATGGCTTGATGCCGAATGCCTCCCGCCCGAGCCCCCAGAGAATATCCTGTTGTGCGCTGGCCGATGACTTGCCGATGCCGGAAGGTCCGACGAAGAGCATTCCGCCACCCTCACACAGGAATCGATTGCCGAGCAGATTCTTTCGGGGATCGGCTGGACCAGTCGCGATATCCATGAGCGAAATGGGTGGCTCAGTGCCCGTCCTCCTGATGTCAAAGGATGTCCTGTCAATGGATTGGCCTTTATTGAGCGTGGTGAGGACTTGTTCGAGGTCCGGACGTGCATCGCGGGACCATTCCGCCAGATCACAGTAGCCTTGCGGTATCTGGACACGTCGCACGTCAATATTACCGGGAACGTGAGCAGCGATCTGCTGGATCCACTCGTCACCTGCTACAGTTGGGGACCAGAGATGCACCAATTTGCAGTTTCGAGTATGGTGGCCGACCATTTCCGCGCCCGCAGTGCCGCACACAACGATCGTGATATACTGCTTGTTGAGGACATTGAACCAGTTCGACTCCCCGATCGAATTGATCATCCTGAGGCGGTCCCATGGATTCCCGAAAACGATTGCCTTCGGAGCATTTGGATTCCCATCGGCGAGCACTCCCGCTTCGGAGCTTGCAGGGACATGGCACCACTCTCCTTCATCGACAGCGTAGGTGCAGCCGACGACGACTCCGCGTGCGTCATGAACCGGGAAAGCAAAGGAAGGCCTCCGCTGCGGGGAATCAACGATGCCGAGCCGTCCATGTTCATGTTCGATGCGCAACAGTTCAAGCGAAAACCCTGTGCGCCGGTGAAGATCCTGAATGTGATCTTCTTCGACCTGGCCGACGCCGGCCCGCCATCTCGCTGACCAGTCAGGAAGCTCCAGTAGGGCGCTACCGGGCGCTTGCGATGCATCCGGTGTCCGTGGCGCCGGCAGGCCATTCGCGGCCGCAAATTTGGCAAGAGCGGCATTCATCGCAGCTCCTCCAATTCGCAGATGGGCGTGCTGTCCAGTGTGGGATTCAGGTAGAGAAGCTTCTGCAGCCGCGGTTCGGAGTAAGGGACGAAAGCTCCATCCCTGTCGTCGGTGCCTAGTCGTTCGCAGCAGGGCAGGCGTGTCAGCCGGACGCCCGAGATGGCGCCGGGATCAGCTCCGAGAGGAATGACGATGGGTTTTATCTGAGCGGCTTGTGCGTCCCAATCCTGCTTGCTGGACGCATCTAGGCGGACGAGAACATGGATAGATTTCCCCCCCGAGGTGTAGATTGCCACTATCCGAAGTGGCAACTGCGCCACTGCTGAAAGCCACTGTAAGGGATCCGCCTGATCTGATTCGAGCACCAGATAGCGCCACGAAGTGATGGTCCGCCATGATCGCCGGGTGAGGTGGGGCGTGCCGTCCCCCTTCAAGTTTCCATCCGGCACGAATTGCCCTGTGACGGGATTACAGAGAAACCAGACGCCGCGAGGCTTGCCGGTCCGGAATCTCTGAGGATCGTAGGGAGGTATATGCTCACCACTGTGGTGCCATACATCTTGCCCCTGCGATATGAATTCATCGAAAATGATGACGTGCTCGCCCGGAGCGTAAAGTTGTTGAAGAAAGGTGCCCGGGGTTTGTGCATCCACCGGCAGCTTCGACCTCCTTGCGAACCAAGACTCGTTCACTCCCGAGAGTCTCCCGGCGATGGCATTAAGTTTTCCGGGATCGAATTCGGGCTCGATCATCCGTGGTCGCGGAGTTCTTCCGGCAGCCGATCTCGGTGCAAGGGCGCCTCGTAGTCCCGTGACGCCGTGGCCCAGTGCGCTGCGTAACCGGTAGCTGAGTTTACCGACTTCGGCGCGGCAGGATTTGTGATGGCAATAGATGCCGGGTGCGAGAACACCGCCATCCAGTGGAGCTGGCGCGCACACGACTTTGCAGTCGGTGGGCGCATTCGGCTTTGTGTGGAGGTGAATGCCCGGGCAGGTGATAGGGGCTTCCGCGCCTTTCCATTCTGCGGGTCCGACGATTGATTCGGCGATGCGCTGTGCTCGTACGAGCTGATGTGATGTGGTCATACAGTTTTGTCTTGCCACGCGCGCCGGCACCTGTATCATGAACCAAGGTATCAATCTCGGCCTCGTCAGGTCACCCGGCTTGGCGGGGTCGTCCTTTTTCAGGACGGTGATGTTGTTTTAGGTCTCGGTCGTGAAAGTTATCGTTGTGGTCTGATGAGGTTGAGGTAAGCGCGGCATTCAAGGGCAACGGGAGTCATCCGCCGTGCAGCGGCACGCCGTTCAAGTCGGCGGGAATCACGACGCCCTGTACGAGCTTGGGCTCGGCCAGCTTAGCCAACTTGGCTTGTAGTTTATCAAGTGATGCCCTCAACGCGGAGATTTCCGACAGGAGTTCATCCACGGATGAGGCATCAGGCGAATCGAACGACAAATCCTCGACGCACGTTTGGAGAAACCCCTGCGTGGACTTCAACCGCGCTGAGAGTGTCGCTATGGGGAGAGGTTCGTCGTCTTGGGTTGCCTTCGCCTTTTTGGGATTGGTCTGCTTGGGCACCGCGTTTTTCGAATCCTCGACCACGACTGGCCCCAGCTTTTTGTAGAGGTCAGTCAGCTTCATGCCCGCCTTCAATTCCGCCAGAAATGACGGACTTGAAATGGCCATGTACCGTTGAAGAGTCCGTTCCGAGATCCACGGACAATCTCGCAGACGCCACTCGCCAAACCTCCCGTGCGGTAGCCGGTGTCTTGCGGCCTTGGCCAACAGCCCGATCTGGCAGGCTATTCGTACAGACCAGTGGATACCATTCTTCGCCGTCTGAAGGGCCTCATCGAGGAATTGTTGTCGTGCGTTTATTCCTGCCGCGAGTTCCTCGGGCGATAAGTTATCGAGTGTCGCCGGATCGAATCCGCTGATTGCGTCCCACGTGAGCGATGCGACTGGTGCCACCAGTGCGACCTGGCCGCTGTTCACGGCGGCAGTCGTATTGACCTTCGCAACGGTGATTGCTTTGTCGAGGGCCCCAGGCTTGCCCGGTCTCGCTGCCTTCACGTACTGCCCTTTGGTAGAGGTAAGGGCCATTGTTTTCGATGTCTTCGGTTTGTTCTTTAGGATGTTGGTTTTGGATTTCATGTTTTGGTATTGTTAGCTTTTGCTGCGGAATTGTTGACTCACGGGCGCAGTGCCATCGACGCCTGAACGAGCGCATGCACCGCCCAGCCGAGGGCGAAGCCGCGCGGTTCTTGTTTTACACTTCACGCACTTCGCGCTTCGCCAAGGCCTCGCACACGCGCGGCCACGAGTAGCGCAGCGTGCGGTGCCCCAGTTTAATCACCGGAATTTTCCGAGCGCGCGTCATGCACTCGACTCCGCGGGGGGTCGTATTGAGCAGTGCAGCGAGTTGACTTTTGTCGAGCAGAGTGCGATTATCCAGCTTGCCGGTGATGATCGCGTTGAGATGCGCAGTGAGTGTCGCGTTCTTGGTAGGTTTCGGCTTGGATTGAGTAGGCATGCGCTACGTCTAGCAGACCTCATTTTTGACCCCCTCGGCACAAACCTGTCAGCAGATGGCAACGATCCAACAACTAATGGCAAAGCCGCTGCGACTTACATAGTCGCCGCTTCAAAATGCCTGGCGCCGAGAAGGCAACCGTTGGCAGCCACAAGTCAACTGCTGGCAACCCGTCGCCATAGAGCCAGCGCAAGAGTTATTTTCATTTTTTTGCCGTGGCTTCCGTCAGCCGCTAATTCTGAACCCGGTTCCTTTTGCTTTTTTGAGTCTCCGCCCCTCCGGCCTTCGCCTTTGCCTTCGCCGCGGATCGTTCGCCCTTCCTCGCATTCTGTTTCGAAATACGGGCAGCATTCCATTCTATGAAACAATGACGAAGAGCTTCCGCTGAGCCCCGGTCAATGGGCGACGTTAGGTCATCCACTGTCTTCAATCCCCATGGAACAGTACCAGATTCCAACCATACTTTGATTTTCGACAGCGCCCGATCGTAACGGTTTTCGTTGGTGATGAATGTGATGTTTTCGCGCCCCTCCATCCGCGGCCCCGCCCCGTGGACCCACTTCTCCATGTGCTGTTCCCGTTCTGCACGATTCAGTTCGGTCACAACGCTACCGGCAACGTCGTAATCACAGACGAGCTGCTGGGATTGATGCCAGAGGCCAAGCGCATTGCGTAAGATCGCATCGCGGGCATCTTCGGATTTTGGGAATTTACCGTTGCCGATGAGATGGCGTGCTGCCGCGATCAATTCCATCGGTGTGGGTTTAGGACATTGGAAGGGTATGTTTGAGCTTTCTGATTCGGATGCTGCGCGTGATGTCTCATGTGCGGATGTCGGCAAAGAAGTGCTCGGCGGCGCCTCAGGCGCGGGTGATGTGTTTGCTGTCCCTTTCACATGTGCATTTTTTTGTTTCTTCGTTTTCATGTGTGGGAATTAAGTCTGACGGGCTTACGGCTCTGACGTGTTGGCACGATTTGCCAATATCGTTCTGCATCGACGGGTTTCACGAGTTCTCTGTAGCTCTGGAAAAGTTGGTTCGGATTATCGTGACCCATTTCGAGTGATGTGCGCGGAGCGTCGTGATGAAATGCGACGTGGTAACTCGCGAAGCTGTGGCGAAGTGCATTTTTCGGCCATGTCTGAAAGTCAGCCGCTTTGCGGAGGTTCTCCCACAGTCGCTTGAAGAACGGCGGCGTGATCCGGCCTGAAGTTTGTCGGTATGGTCCAAGCCATGCGGCAAGATTTTCACTCACGCCGACGATGCGTCGGGCGCGGGATTTAGCTACGTGGCTCTTTACTTCAATTGTGAGTTCTTCCAGCGAAATGTCGTTCCAATCAAGTTCGCCCAATTCCGACGCCCGCAGCCCAGCAAAAAGCCCGATCGCAACATACGGCAGGAGGATGCCGGCGGACCATGAGTTTGCCGTGGAAAGCAGGCGTGCGGCTTCGGAGGTGGTGAGGATGCAAGGTGGGGTGTCGTCGAGGGTGGCCCGTTCAATTCGGGACGTTGGGTTTGTCGTGCAATGGTGGTGCCGGATGCCGAAGCCGAAGAGGTTGGCAAGGTCGCGCCGGTAGTTCTCCCGCGTGCGCAGTTTCCAAGCCTGTGCATTCATCCAGCCGGAAATGTCCTCGTGGCTGATGGTGTGAATCTCACTCGATCCGAATGTCGAGGCGAAGTTGCCAAGCACGTATTTTTGGACGCGCAGATATTGCGGGCGGCGTCCAGCCCGCTCTTTCTCGCGAAGGAAATCGGTGATCACGTCGGAAACACTTTTTGCGCCCGCTGGCGGTCTGGCGTGCCGGCAAAAATAATCGGTGGCCTCGGTGAGTGATGCGCCGACGGCTGCGAGACGCGCAGCGCATTCGGCAGCTTCGATGCGGAGCTTCGAGGGAATGGCAAGGGCGGACGTGCCGTTGTTGCGCCGTTCGATGCGGAGGGCGTCGGCCTTTGCCTCGGCTTCCTGCTTCGTGTCGAAGAACAGTCGCTCGCCTTTTCCATGAGTGCGGCCATCCATCATCCAGGCGTCGCGCCCGCCCTTGTATTTGACGCGCCGGATCTGCGGCCAAGGTTTACGCTGCCTTCTCTGCCCGCGGGTGCTGCTTTGCGTTGTCATGTGCCGCTATTGGCAGTACTCTGGCAGTTATGCAATAAAATAAGGGACAGGCGATAGGTTCGAGTCCTACCTCCGGAGCCAGCGCGGGTTCCCTCTGACAGAGGGGGCGCACGAGGCTCCAGAGATCCCGAAAACGGCCAAACTGTGTGCAGAAGTGTGTGCAGCACACGCGCGGTTTCCACAATTCGCGCGGACTCCGCCACAACTCTCGCACTGCTCCGTAACGGGGAGGACTCGGTGCTGCTACTCCTCAACCCATGGAGCACATGCAGCCGAAATTCAGAATCTACCGACGCGGAGAAGGCGTCTTCTACTGGCAGGAAATCGGGACCACGAAGCGCGGAAGCCTGCGGACAAAAGACCGCCACGCGGCGGAAGAACTAGTCCGCGCGATGAACGAGACCCACCGACAGCCCACCCTCAACCTCGCCCTTGGCCGCGCGTATCTTTCCGCTCACGACCCAAAGATGATCGAGAGGACTTGGCAGCAGGTCATGGACGAAATGGCGAGCCACGGCACGGACTCCACCCGCGTTCGTTGCCATCGTGCGATGCGTTGCAGGGCTTTTGAACCCCTCAGAAGCAAGGTGCTCGTTCAGACCACGAGTGAGGATTTGCTGGCCATATTGCGGGGCGCAAACAATTCAACGGCATTCTACCTGCGGCGGATTCACAACCTCGCGTTCGATTTCGGATGGCTGCCGTGGCCGGTGCTTCCGAATTCCGCTTGGCCGAAGATTCATTCCAAGACGCGGCGGGCCATCACCGAGGCGGAACACCTCGCTATCATCGCGCAGGAGCAGAACACGGAACGCCGAGCCTATTACGAGCTGTTGTGGCTCACGGGAGCATCGCAAACCGACGCAGCGGAGTTGACGGCAGAACACATCAACTGGCGCGAAAACGTGCTCAGCTACCGGCGTAAAAAACTCGGCCCCCACAGCGAACCGGCGCGGATGACCATCGGGCCCAAGCTCAGGACGCTGCTGCTTTCCCTTCCGCAGACAGGTGACCTGTTTCCGAGGATCAAGAAGGAGCAGCCGAAGCACCGCTCCACAGAATTTGCCCGCCGATGCCGGGTGGCAAACATCAAGGGCGTGAGCCTTCACTGCTACCGGCACGCATGGGCGCAGCGGGCAAAAGCATGCGGCTACCCACAGCGGTTCGCTCAGGAAGCCCTGGGACATGCCAGCAAGGCCGTGCATGAAGCGTATGCCCGCGGAGGCATCGTCGTCTGCCCGGCGCTGGACGACTACGAGCAGATCGCAGCGGAAAAGATCGCGCCAATTCCCGGCACCCACTTCATGACCCCAATCCAACAAGCGCGGGCATCGTGAGCGTCAAGCAGACGCCTCCCCATTTGGAGCAACTGCCGGCTTTCTGTGATTTTTTCGCAGCCAGTGCCTGGCAATCACCTTCGTGGCCTTGGAAAGCCATTCGCGGTCCTGTGCGCTGGTGATTACATCGACGGCTGCAAAATATTTCGGGGCGTTTGGCGCCGGCTTTCCCAATGGAACCAGCAAGTGCGCAGCCGTCAAAGGTGCGATGTCATGCTCCTGGAATCCAAGCAGGACGGCCGTCTCGGTTGTATTCAGGCGGGCTGGGAGGCGATGGCAGTTCAACACCGCCATCGCCTCCTGTTTGCCCGTGATCGATTTAGTGTTGAGCATCGGGTCCGTCGTTACGTTTTGTGATGCCGTCTCCGACACCCTGTAGAGCCATCTCGGCGGTGGGGTGCGGCTCGAACTCGCGCTGCAGCCGGCCGGTGATCCATGCCTGTACGGCGAGCAACTCGGCAGGGCGCAATTTTCGCATGGAGTCCTTCGCGATCTGGACTTGCGATTTCCTTCCTTTCTTCGCCCGATGCTCAGCGGGCAACACCGCGCAAGTGTCCGTCGGGACCGGCGTCTCCCGTGCCGGCGGTGGCACGACTGACTCTATTTGCGCAGTAGCAACCTGTGGTGCATCAGGCGCGGCTTCCGCGGGTGCGTTCGCCGCCGAGGCGGGCTCGCAAATATCAATCGTCGGGCAGTCGTCACCCGGCAGTTTCCGCGTGTTGTCGAGATATTGCTGGATATCCTGTGGATGGACGTGATGGCATTTTCGCTGTTTACCCCGGCCCCGGATCGAAGGCAATATGCCGTCGTGACATGCCTGTTTAAGCTCGGGATACGGAATCGAGAACTGGGTGGCAGCGTCGTTGATTCGCAGATGGTCTGCGGTGATGAGTTTTCTCATGGGATTTGATTTTTTTAGTTTATGGTTTTTGAATCCGGGCTGCTTCTCCGATCGGTGCCCCGATTCTTTGAATACCCAATGAGATCGCGAAGGGGATTGGACCCTTCGCGATGAGCGGCGGAGCGAGGGTATCCTCACGGACACCCTCACTCCCGTAACCCGGCGAGCGTGTTTCCACGCACCGGGCTGCTGACGACGTATGCATCAATTCGCGGAGACGCATCTGACATGCACAAGAGCCTTGCGGGGGAATGTCCCTGTCGGACCTCGGTGAGATTGAAGGACAATCTCGAATCGGTCCGTCAGCTCAAAGGGACTCCCGCATTTCGCACATCTGCCGTGCTGGCGTTTGAGCAATCGTGCGGAGCCATCTGGCAATGCCGGATAGCTGCCGCGGCGGGTTGCCCAGTATGGCCAATCTCCGTCGTAAAAGGATTTCTCCTTGCGGACAGAGAAGTGTCTGGCAATTGCCGTATCGGCAAAGTGAATCAGTGTTGCCTTCCCTTGGGGGCCGTTGCTCGGGCAATTGAATTGCCACGGGTGCCCCCCGTTGAAGAACTTTTCCACGATCTCTCTTCGGCCAATGTTGCGGTGCCTGCGGATGAGCGACCTCCAGAGTTTCCACCACACAAGGTGGTCGAGTCTGGAATAAGCGCGTTTGCTATTGGCGTGCTGGAAGTAATTGCTCCATCCCCTGATTAAGCGATTCAGTCGGTAAATCAGAATTTCTTCCGCCGACTGCCGGCCTGCCGCCTTGGTTCCTCCGGGACCGGAAATCATTTCGTCAATGATTCCGGCCGCACGTTGGTAGGCTCGTTTGATCGCTTTCTTGCTGGGGCTGATGTGTGTGTAAATCTGCTTGAAGCAGGCTTTCACTGCATGCTTCCCGGTTCTGAATTGCTGGATGTGGTGGCCGAGGAAATCGAAGCCCGCCTTTTCTGCGTGCTCCTCCAGCGTGTGGACGATTTTGGTTTTTTCCGGGTGGAGCGTAAGCCCCATTGGTTTCAGCCAATTCGCGATCAACTCGCGAGTGCGCTCAATGACTTCACGGCGCTCATGGAGCACGACGAAGTCGTCGGCGTATATCGCCACAACGGGTTCCCGTTTGGGCTTCTTGCCATCGTCCAGAATCCATTTTTGGGATTCAGATTTAATTGTTTCTTCCAAGCCGCAGAGAACCACGTTTGCCAGTAGCGGTGAGAGCACCCCCCCTTGCGGCGTTCCTTTCACCGATAGTGTGAGGATGGCATCTTCAAGAACTCCCGATTTCAGTAGGCGACGGATCGTCGCCCGTAGTACCGGGAACGTATTCAACTTTTCCAGGAGGGCCTCATGATTGACGCGGTCGAAAAACTTTTCGATGTCCGCGTCGAGGACCCATTTCGGATTGAATTGAATGGAACTTCTGATGAGCCCGATGGCGTCGTGACAGCTCCGGCCCTTTCGGAATCCGAACATCCCGCCTGAAAAGCGGGCCTCCCATTGTGGTTCGAGCGCATGCGCAATGAGCGCCTGCAATGCCCGATCCTGTAGGGTCGGTATTCCTAGCGGTCTCTTTTCCACCGAGCCTGGTTTTTCAATCCAGACCCGGCGAACCGGGGAAATTTCCTGTGCAAGCGAAAGTTCCCGTGCGAGCCGCAATTTCTGTGGGTCGGTGAGACTGTGTTTGCCGTCCACGCCGGCCGTGTCTTTGCCGGCATTGACCTCTGCGACCGTTTCAACAGCAACGCACCTGGCCGCGAAGCTTCCGATCAGAAGCTGTTGCAGGCTGTGCATGCTTTTTTGGTCTCCGCGTTTCGATGAGCTGAAGATTCGCCGTTGCAGGCGGAAGGTCTGTCGCCGGTATTTCTCCAGCGGAACATCCTCCCATTTCTCAATATGGTTTCCCATTTGTCAGTTCCTCCAGGTTTAGGTTCATCTTCGGGTCGTCGGTCAGAATTCGGCGTATCGCTCCCGTTACAGGCGCGCGTTGGCTTGGTCTGACCTCCTGCCCTGCACCGCCATGCGGCGGACCACCTTCTCCGGGATGCGGAGAGACGGTGCAGGTGACCTCGTTTCCGGTCGGCGATTTTCGGTGGAGACGGTCCGGGTGCATTCGCCGGAGGCCTTGTCTGTGATGCCGGGTGATATCGAACACACCCAGCGACGACCCCGGTGCCTTTTGGCTGCGGCGTATCATCGGATTTCGCCGCCTTGTAGTTACGACGATTCATCCCCCTTTCTGTGCGTGAACCGCTCCACCTGTGCTGCACGTGTCATCGGCTCCGATGCCAACGATACGGCGTTTGACCCCGCTTCACCGCAACGGTGCGTCCACACCATTGCGACTGGGGCTGCCTTCAACCGATCACATCGGCGGCGGGAATTGGGCCACCTGGCTCGCACCCGCTCGCTGACCGACCGTTCCAACAGTCATCCCGATGGACAACCGTCAGCCGCCCTCCCCGATTCGAAAATCGTTTGCGGGCGGACGAGTCGCAGTTATAGCTTTCTACAACTCAGTTTGTGCGCTCATCGAGCGCGTATTTTCTCATTGGGAATGTCAAAGAACACGGCGAGCTATCTTGAGTTCGCCCGAACGCGGCGAGTTATGAGGTAAAGTGATTTTGACTTCCCCGCGGCAGCCGGGTTGATAGCGGCATCAATGATTTTAAAGCATTGCACTCAAATGCTTTACCTATGGCATTTGGTTGCCGTTCATAACGGACATCGCGAGCAGGGGGCTCGGACGCAGAAAACAGTGCATTCGCTGTCAAATTGGCAGCGGGATAGATAGGGGTGAAACAGACGCAAGCCGTTCTACACAAATATGATATGATGAATAAATAAAAGCAGTTCATAGCGGCCCTTATTGCCGCCTTGGTCCTCCATCCTCACGGATTAACCGCACGCTTTTCGTATCGAATTTAGCCGTGGGCTCGGTCTTCTGCTAGGTCAAGCGCGGATTCCCGCGAAGCGCCCGTCCGCTTCCTGAGCGATTCATTCATCAGAATATCTGGATTCGGGCCTTTTTCTTCAGCGCTTCCACGTAGGCGAGCGTCGCGTCTTCCTGCCGGCGATGATCCAGTCG
>Ga0194055_10003394_pt1 | contig 12243 bp, 6 predicted proteins | sample SepL449m_MetaG_FD_155482 | JGI IMG/M metagenome (GOLD analysis project Ga0194055, IMG submission 155482) | Anoxic zone freshwater microbial communities from boreal shield lake in IISD Experimental Lakes Area, Ontario, Canada - Sep2016-L442-9m | ecosystem: Environmental > Aquatic > Freshwater >... | reverse complement strand
CTTATAAGTTTCTTCTTTCAGGTTATCCGAAACAGCCGTTAGCGCATCACTTTCATTCATGGAAAAAGTTACTACCGGGCTATAGGTCTTGTCTTTCCCTACCAGGGTGATATCTGTTCCATGTAAAGTAGTGATGACCGGTATTCTCTTTCCTTCTTTTTCTAATATTTTTTTTGCCATATAAGCAGCTGCCGCATGGGGTATGGCATAATGTACATGCAACAACTCTACATCATTGTTGGTGATCACATCTACCATGGTACTGGCCAGGGCGGTTTCATATGGAGGGTAATCGAACAACGGATAGGTAGGTACCCGAACTTCATGATAAAAAATATTAGCATGAAAACCACTCAGCCGAACCGGTTGCTGGTAGGTAATAAAATGAATGTTATGGCCTTTATCGGCCAATGCTTTGCCTAATTCAGTCGCTAATACACCACTTCCGCCGAAGGTTGGGTAACATGCTATGCCAATGTTCATAAGGTTTATTTTAAAGTATACGATCCGGGTTCATCGCCTGGGCTGCAATTTACAGATTTCAACATTTATCAGGGCCACCGTTCATATAATGGCAAATTTGTTGTGGTAGCCTTCCTAATCCATGATTGGATTTCGGTTGAATTTATCGTTAGCAATGGCATCTGTAAAATCGGTGCTGAACCGGGATAATTCAGTAAATTTGGTTTAATATAATTACATATGAGCAATAAATTTTTATTAATATTTATTTGTCTGTTTTTTTCGTCTGCAATTGTGCAAGCACAAACTGATGATTCAATAGTCATTAAAAGGCTGTCGGATGATATCATGACCAACGGAACGGCATATGAGAACCTTCGTTATCTCTGCAAAAAAGTGGGTCCCCGGCTCAGTGGATCTCCGGAAGCTCAAAAAGCTGTGGAGGCAAGTTTTGTGATGCTGCAACGTGCCGGTGCCGATACGGTTTATCTTCAGCCTTGTATGGTGCCCCATTGGGTACGAGGCGAAAAGGAAACCGGTTATATCATGGGAAATGATGGGTCTAAACATGAACTCCGTCTTTGCGCCTTGGGGAATTCGGTAGGTACCGGCAAACAAGGGCTTACGGGTAATTTGGTAGAGATCAAGAGTTTTTCTGAGTTGGATGCTTTAGGAACAGCAGGAATACAGGGCAAGATCGTGTTTTATAATTTCCCGATGAACCCAACGTATATACGCACTTTTATGGCCTATGGCGAAAGCGGTGTTTCCAGAACAAGAGGTCCTGCCCGCGCGGCCAAGTATGGGGCTATCGGTGTATTGGTAAGGTCATTGGCCAGTAATCCTGATGATTTTCCTCATACCGGAGTTACCGTATACAATGATTCCTTTCCTAAAATACCAGCGGTTGCCATTAGTACTAATGATGCGATATGGTTGAGCAATAGCCTGAAATCATCCCCATCTATAAAAGCATTTTTTAAAACCAGCTGTGAAATGCTTCCCGATGCACCCTCATTCAATGTGATCGGAGAGATCCGGGGAACGGAATTTCCCGAACAGATCATTACTGTGGGCGGGCATATGGATAGCTGGGACCTGGCAGAAGGAGCCCAGGATGATGGTGCAGGGGTGATGCAGAGTATAGAAGTACTAAGAGCATTAAAGGCATCCGGAATTAAATTAAAACGCACCATTAGGGCCGTGATGTTTATGAATGAAGAAAATGGTGGTCGTGGTGGCGATAAATATCTTGAAATAGCCAAAGCTAAAAATGAAAAACATATTTTCGGATTAGAAAGTGATGCCGGAGGCTTTACGCCGCGTGGGTTTGGACTCGACATGTCTGAAACGCAAAGAGCAAAAGTGAATGGCTGGAAAAAATATTTTTACAATTATGGAGTGTACGATTTTACTGCCGGTGGAGGAGGTTCAGATATCGGTCCACTGAAACAAATTGGGACCCCTCTTGCCGGACTGAGCCCTGATAGTGAGCGGTATTTCGACTTGCATCATGCGGCTACAGATACATTTGAGGCAGTGAGTAAGCGCGAGCTGCATTTGGGTGCAGTGAATATGACCGCCTTGATATATCTGATAGATAAATATGGTTTATAACATTAAAAAATATTGATCATGGAAGGCGAAAAATCAATTCAGGAGCAACCTCAAAAAAAGAATGGATTCCGAAAATTTATGAACAGATTCCTGCTTGTTGTGTTGTTGGTGGGTGCCATTATTTTCTGGTGGAAATATTATTATGTTTTTGGCGAAGGCGTTAAATCAGGCGAACTGAACTATGTGGTGAAGAAAGGTAACCTGTTCAAAACATATGAAGGGAAACTGATACAATCGGGGTTCAGGTCGCAGACCCCGGGCTCGATCAATTCGTATGAATTTGTTTTTTCGGTTACCAATGACAGCATCGCGAATATATTGATGAACAATAGTGGAAATTATTTTGATCTGCATTATAAAGAATATAAGGGAGCTATTCCCTGGAGGGGTTACAGCGAATTCATCGTAGATAAGATCATCAGCATGAAAGCGGTGGCGCGCTAAGCCTTATACTGCATACAAAAGAAAGATCACCGGTTTTTTATGCAGGTCTAGTTTTTCTTTCTTCCATTCAGCAACTGTCTTTGTTTTGATGTACTCATTTGCAGAAGTGATCTCGGAAGCTATGCATATTCGTGTATTGGGTTTACATGTTTTTAGCAAGGTTTCGAGGAGTTGATTATTCCGGTAAGGAGTTTCAATGAACAGCTGGGTACTTTTTTTCTTTTGAGAATTTTGTTCAAGGGCAACAATGGCTTTTGTTCTTTCCTGTACGTCGATGGGGAGGTATCCTAAAAATTCAAATTGCTGTCCATTCATGCCGCTGGCCATTAAGGCAAGCAGTATAGAACTGGGCCCTACCAACGGGTGTATCCGTGCATTCATTTGCTGGGCAACGGCTACCAGTATTTGTCCGGGGTCAGCAATGCCCGGACAACCGGCTTCGCTCATGATGGCTATATTTTTACCTTCCCTGATATGCTGTTGAAATGCAGCAATCACCTCATCCTCTGTTTTATGAATGGTATACCAGGTATAGTCATCGATAATGATGTCTTTGCAGATCGCTTTTAAAAACCTTCTGGCTGTTCTTTCATTTTCGGCAAAGATCACCTGACATGCTTTTACCGCATCAATGATATAAGGTGGAATCGTTTGTAAAGCCGATTCGTCCAATACTGTGGGAATAAGAAAAATGTTGGAGTTCATCATATCGTTACGATATCTCCGCCAAATGCGGGGTTATCTGATTTTGTTTTGTATAAACTGATGGTAGCTGCAATTACTCCATAACCCGGAGCCAGTATCCAGCCCAGGAAGGGGATAAGGTGCATCATATAGAATATCATGCCATTGCCAATGGCGAGCCCTTTATGCCTTCCAATGAATGATATACTTTGTGCAGGTGATAATTTATTTCTTTCAAAACTATAATCGAGCATGGAGAACCCAAAATAATAACATTCGATAAGTAAGGCAATGATGGGGGTGATCCATCCTACAACAGGAATAAAAGACAGGAGCAGAATGGAAATGGTATACACGGTTTGCCATAACATATTGCGTAGGGCAAGTTTAATACCGCGGAGCATGTCTTTCATCAATTGTGTAAAATTGAAGGGGTAGGATTTTCCTTCAATGATGGCTTCTGTTTTTTCGCTTAGCCATGCAAATAAAGGTGAACCAACGATCAGGAAAAGATATTTGAACAGCGAGAAATAAAAAAGTATCAATACCAATTGTAAGATCACCTGGCCAAAGATCAGGAAAAAACTCAGCCAACTGTTTTGCATTTGCTGCATCCAGGCCTTTACACCTGTTTCCGATAGCATGAATTCAATGGCCCTGTTGCTGGAGATCGAGAACAAATAAATGCCCAGGCAGAAAACAATGGCATAGATCAGTCCGGGTATAAATATCCATTTCCACAACCGGTGTGTATTGATGAACCGGTGAGCATAATAATACGCCTGTATGGAGGTGATGATTTCTTTCAGCATGCCCTAGCTTGATTAATGATTGCGCAGTTTTTGCTATATATTCTGATGTTGTATATTAGCTTAAAGTTAAAGATATAATGAAGAAGTTGGACATCAAATTTTATGAACGGGATCAAGTAATTGATATTGCCAGAGAATTGATCGGTAAAATTCTGGTATCGAATGTTGATAGCGTTTGTACATCGGGGCGAATTGTTGAAACGGAGGCCTATCAGGGCGTTACCGATAGAGCATGCCATGGATATGGTGGAAGAAGAACGGCCCGGAACGAACATATGTATGCTACTGGTGGAACAGCCTATGTATATATCTGCTATGGGATGCATCATTTATTCAATGTGGTCACCAATAAACCGGAAGTACCTGATGCCGTATTGATCAGGGGGATAGACCCTCTTGAAGGCATAACTACTATGCTTAAACGCACTGGAAAAAAAGTAGTTGATCGCACATTGACCCGGGGGCCGGGAAATCTTTCTCGCGCCCTGGGCATCACAAAACTCAATTCGGGCCTAAAACTTACCGGCAATACGATCTGCATCATGGATGATGGAAAAATGATTCCCCAGCATGAAATTGGTTGCAGCAAACGTATTGGGGTTGAATCGGCCGGTGAAGCAGCAAACTACTGCTATCGGTTTTATCGTAAAGGCAATATATTTGTCAGTGCTTCTCCTTCAAAGTAAATAGTTAAAAAAAATCCCGCCTCATGGAGGCGGGATTGAATATTGACTTTTAGATTATTTATCTAATCACTACCACACCTGTTTTCACTTTTACACCTGCAGCGGTACGCAGTACTACATAATATACACCGGCACCATTGCGGCGCATGTCTACTTTGAGTAATTGGTAAGACTGCGTTACAGGGAAATTATTATTGTACACCCTTGCACCATGACTATCATACACGGTTACGTTTTGTGTAGTAGCCGTTCCGCCTGCATTGTAATATGAGATGGTGAACTGTCCGTCGTTGGGGCTAGGGAATATCCAAAGTTTACTGCTGGCCGAATCACTGATGGTGATGGATGCCGGAACAGAAGTACATGAACCAATGGTGGCCACTACGGTGTAGAGCCCCAATTCATTAACCGTCACGGTTTTTGAATTACCCGTTACGGTGATCGGTGTTCCGTTTCTTGTCCAAACGGTAGTAAATCCTGTTGCAGGTGTTACTGAAGCAGTGATAACAGTGCTGTATCCCGGATACAATTTGGTATAAGGCGATGCGGTTAAGGTTACGGTTGGCTGCGCACTTACAGTTAAAATAGCGGCCGCGGTATTTACTATGCCACAAGGAGCTAGGCCATTTACCACGGTACGGTATTGATTATTATTCATGGCCGTAGTTACACCGGTTAAGGTTAATGTGGTTGTGGTAGCACCACTGTATATACCTGCATTGCTGATATTGTTCCAGGTAGTACCGCCGTTGGTGCTTTCCTGCCATTGGTAAGTGGGCGAAGTACCTGCTGCTACCACGCTGAAGCTGGTTGTGCCTGTGGCGCAAATGGTGGCATTGGCCGGAGCCGTGGTAATGCTGATCGGCGTATACACGGTGAGGATAGCAGCATTGCTGGTAGCCGCGGGGCTACAAGTTCCGCTGATCACACAACGATATTGGTAGGTATTCATTGATGCAGTTACAGCAGTAAGGGAAAGGCTTGATGTAGTAGCACCACTGTATATTCCGCCATTGGTTATATTGTTCCATGGACCACCGGCCCCTGCAGTACTTTCCTGCCATTGGTAGGTGAGTGCCGTTCCATTGGCTGCTACAGTATACGAAGTATTCTGTGCGGCACAAATGGTTGATCCGGCTATAGGTTGTGCTGTAATGGCCGGAGCGGTATTCACGGTTAAAATAGCCGTTGTTGAGTTCAGGATTCCGCAAGGGGCAGCACCTGTTACTACGCAACGATATTGATAACTGTTCATGCCGGCGGGTACACCCGTTAACGTTAGTGTGGCAGTGGTAGTACCACTGTATACACCAGCATTGCTGATATTGCTCCAGGTTGTTCCGCCATTGGTGCTTTCCTGCCATTGGTAGGCAGGACTGGTACCGGCAGCCGTGATGCTGAAGCTGGTATTAGCTCCGGCACATATCGTGCTGTTTGTCGGTTGTGCACTGATGGTAACTGCCGTGTTCACGGTGAGAACGGCACAGGCTGAAGTAGCCGCTGGGCTGCAGGTTCCTGTGATCACACAGCGGTATGCGTAACCATTCATGGTGGCAGGTGCGGCGGTAAGACTTAAACCAGCCGTTGTTACACCGGCATAAATTCCACCGTTGGTAAGGTTAACAAAACTACCCGCACAGCCAGTAGTGCTTTGTTGCCACTGGTAGGTTATGGCGGTACCGGTTGCAGCAACAGTAAACCCAGTGTTTTGTGTTGCGCAGATGGTGCTTGCCGTTGGTTGACTGGTAATATTTGGCGCGGTATTTACGTTTAAAATTGCAGCATTTGAGTTGATGGCCGGACAGGCGCCGGTTACCACACAACGATACTGATAATTGTTCATGGAAGCGAGTACACCCGTTAACGTTAGTGTACCAGTTGCGGCTCCACTGTATACACCGCCATTGGTAATATTATTCCAGGTAGTACCACCATTGATACTTTCTTGCCATTGGTAACTGATCACTGTTCCGCTGATGACAACTGCAAAGCTGGTATTGGCCCCGGCACATAACGTAACATTAGCAGGTTGCGAGGTGATGGTTAAGGCTGTACCTACGGTCAATACCGCTGCTGTAGAAGTAGCAGCTGAAGGACAGGTTCCGGTTACAATACATCGATACTGGTAGTTGTTCATACCAATCACTGTTGGATTGATATTAAGCGTAGCTGAAGTAGCACCAGTATAGGGAGCCACATTCGACAGGTTACTCCAGCTGCCGCCACCATTGGTGCTTTCCTGCCACTGGTAGCTGAGTCCGCCACCTGATGCCGTAACACTGAAACTGGCAGCATTACCGGCACATACAGAAGTATTTGACGGATTTGCTGATATAGCAGGGGCAGAATTTACGGTGAGGGTGGCTGCATTTGAATTGAGTGGACTACAAGCGCTGCTCACTACGCAACGATATTGGTATCCGTTCATTCCTGCAGCAGTGGGCGAAATACTGATAGTAGTGGTTGTTACTCCCGAGTAAGGAGCAGTATTGGTCACATTATTAAAGCTGGCTCCTCCATCTGTACTCACCTGCCATTGATAGGTAAGTGTACTACCGGTAGCGGCTACACTAAATGAAGTGGCCGTGGGTGCACAAACGGTGCTATTGGATGGCTGGCTGGTAATGTTAGTAGCCGAATTTACTGTTAGAATTGCCGCATTGGAAGTAGCGGTCAGCGGTGCGCAGTTTCCGGTTACTACACAACGATACTGGTAAGTATTCATGGGTGCAGTTACCGACGTAAGCGTAAGGCTTGTGGTAGTAGCACCACTATAAACACCGCCATTGGTAATATTGCCCCAGGTTCCACCACCATTGATACTTTCCTGCCATTGGTAACCCAACGGAGTTGTGCCATTGGCTACCACGGTAAATGTGGCATTATTTCCTGCACAGGTAGTGGAATTAGAAGGGTTGGTAACGATTGAAGCAGGTGTACATCCGGATGCCGGGATGATGGCTGACCATACACCACGGCCATGGGTACCCGCTGCAATGGTGCGGTCACTTGCTCTGTATCGGATCATATCTGTACGAACATTGGGGAAGGTGGGGTTGGCATTCCACACGGTACTGGCGCCATTGATCAGATCGGTTTCCCAAACACCGGTTTCTGTTGCGATATAGGCCTTTGTGTTATCGCCAGGATAGAATAAGCACCAACGAACAGGCATATCGGGCAGGTTGCCATCAATGGCTGTCCAAGTGGTTCCTCCATTGGTCGACACCCAAACATTGTTTACACCATAATTTGAATACGTGGCCATCAGGTTCTGGTCATCTGTTCCCTGGATCACACAACTTACAGAACCTGCCATACCAGCCCCGGTGATATTTACATCGGTTGGAACTGCGGCATTAGCATTATCCACCTGAACCACTCTTCCACCTGATGTGCCAAAATAAACCCTGTTTGCTGTATAGGGGGATACGTTTACACTGAGTACACTGGCACCATTGAAACTGGGTATGGCGATGATATTGGTTGAACTACCGGTATGCGGATCATTCCATCTTAGGTATTGTCCGGCAGAATAACCTGCATAAAATATGTTTCCAATATGGTCAAGATCAAAAGGATTGATGAACTGTCCGGCAGAGCCTGAAAAATTTATACTGCTCCAGGAAGCACCGCCATTTGTACTCCTGCGGTATTGGTTATATACATAAGCACCATATTGGAATTGATTTTCATCCTGGTCGATGGCCACTATACCACCGTCGCCTCCGGTTACTTCAACAGAGCTGCTTAAACCAGGGTTGTTCAATTGGTGTGTACCATTATCCTGGGCACCGGCTAAAAAATAATCGGTAACCGTTGGACTAATAGCAATAGAATAAAATTGTTTAAGTCTCAGTCCTACGTTTCTGTCTCGGATAGTTGTACCGCCATCAGAAGAAAAGTGAACACCTCCATCACAGGCAAATAGTAATTTATTGCCTCCATCGAACCAGATCACTTTATGTTGGTCGGCATGTACATATTGACCACCGGTTCCTACCCAGGCAGAAATTTTTACCCAGGAAGCACCGCCATCAATTGTTTTGTGGGTATCCAAACCTCCAACAATACATTGGGTTGGGTCTGCAGGATTGATATCGCAGGAAAGAGAATACCATCCTTGTCCGCTTGCCCAACCAGAAGCAGGCTGACCAGCAGTTGCTACCCAGTTTGCACCACCATCTGTTGATTTCCAGATGGTAGGTACCTGATATGAGCCATTGCAGGGCAATGCATATAAAGTATTGCCTTTGCAGCAAATTTCTGTTCTGTTTGAAAATGCTGTAAAAGCAGTAGTAGGAGTATTCCAGCCAGCAGCAGAAGTTACAGTGGAAGGAACATCGGTATAGAAATAAGCAGAAGCTGAAAAAATACCAGTGGTGATATGCAACCTGCCTGGACCAGAAGTTGAACTGATCTCCATATCGCAGATATCAGAGTTGGGTGAAGTGCTGGGAGTGATCACTTGCCAGGCTGCTCCGGCACTTGCCTTGGTTGATCTGAGTATTCCGTTGGAACGGGTGGCCAGGTAAATATTTCCCTGATAATCGCAGAGGATCCTTGTACACCTGGTATAGCCACTGGTGCTGGCAAGATAGTTCCAGGTAACACCATGATCGGTACTTCTGAAAACACCTACGCCTCTTACAGCTTCAAAGTTTCCATAGGATTCACCCGTACAGAAATACATGATATTCGGATCTGTTGGATCCTGGCATATTGCCGCTACGGCAAGATTGCTTAAAAAATCATTTACCAACAGCCAAGTGGCAGGAGAGGCTGTAATATCGGAGGTTTTCCAAAGGCCACCATCCACACCACCTACCCAAACTGTTTTGTGGGTAGCATCTGCAGAATCCACCATCATGGCCCTGATCCTTCCAGAAGTAACACCGCTATTGGCACGGGTATTTCCGTTTGAAGGGCCCACTACATCGGAATTTGGTCCTCTTTCTTGCCAACTTAATGTAGTTATGGTAGAAGGGCTGTTAAGCGCCATATTCTTAGACAACTGCGTCTGATACATGGCTGTCAAAAGTCTGCCTTCTGGAATGGTTCCTGTGGCAGGATCTTTGGTACGGTTAAATTCAAATTCGTTGGCTTGATCGGGGCCGTCATATTTATCATTTTCCTGTTCAGTGCCTGGGTTGATTTTTTCCAGACAGCCGGTAGTAAACAAGAAGCTGGCAGCCATTGTTAAAAAAACCGCGAATGATTGCTGGTAAATTTTTTTCATAATTTTATTAAGGTGAAGGTTGGAGAATGCAAACAAAAGTTTGGGTGTTCAATAGATTTTTTTGATTAATTATTAAATAATTCTAAAACGGGAATTGGTTCAAATTGTTGCAAAAAGCATTAAATAGGGGTATAAAATAAATCGCTCAATTGAATTACAATTGAAATTAATATATTTTTATACATGGTATAATAAAACCACCAAATTATTTCTGTCCATCCGAATTTTGCAGCATAAAATTAAGCCCGAATTTTGTTTTTGGCAAATCTGAATATAAAAAAAACTCCTGCTTTTTACAGCAGGAGTTGATATTTTTAAACAGTTGGTTAGCACTATCTTACAAGCACTTCACCGGATTTCAGTTTTTTACCATTAGCATCTCTGAGCACCACATGGTAAACTCCTGCTCCATTTCTGCGCATATCAATTTGTTGTAACTGATAAGCCTGGTTTACAGGGAATGTACTGTTGTATACCCTTCGGCCCAAATTATCGTAAATGGTGATGCCTTGAGTAGTAGTTCCACCGGCATTGTAATAAGTAACGGTGAACTGACCATTATTCGGACTTGGGAAGATGAACAGTTTATCGCTTGGTAATGCAGTGATCGTAAGTTCATTCGACTGGTTGATACAAGTTCCGGTAGCGATATCAGTAACCACTACTTTATATTTTCCAAGGTTATTTACGTTAACAGTATACGAATTGCTGGTTGCACCCGGTATCAGTATGCCATCCCTGAACCAAGCAATGGTAAGTCCGCTTGCCGGTGTGGTGGTAGCCGTGATGATGGTGAAATCACCTGCCTGTAAAGCTGTTTTTGGAGCAGCGATGCTGGCAGTAGGCAATACATTTACAGTTAAAGCTGAGCTGTTTGAAATGGTCGGTACAGTACAAGTTGCATTCGACAACAGACAGCGGTAACGGTAACCACTAAGCGAAGTTGGAACATTGGTAATGGTGAGCGTAGCGGTAGTTGTTCCTGAATAAGGAGCAGCTGCTGTTACATTGTTCCAGGTAGCACCTGCATCGGTACTTACCTGCCATTGGTAAAGAATGGTAACCGTACTGCTTCCTGCAACAGTAAAGCTGGTATTACCCGTGCTGCAAATAGCGGTAGACACTGTAGGCTGGGTAGTAATGGTAACCGGACTGATCACCGTTAAGATGCCAACAGCAGAATTCACTGCAGGAGCACATGTGCCACCAACAGCGCAACGGAAACGATATGTATTCATCGCAGCGGTAAGCGGATTCACTGTTAAAGCAGCGGTAGACACACCTGAATAAGGAGCGCCATTGGCCAGATTGGTATAAGTAGTTCCTCCATCTGTACTCACCTGCCATTGGTAGATCAAACCTGTACCGTTAGCGGTAACGTTGAAGGTGTTGCTAGATCCTACACACAATGTGATATCTGTAGGTGATGCAGAAACAACTGGTGATGTTTGTACAGTAAGTGCTGCAGTTCCATTAGTGTTTAAGGCACCACAAGCTGCAGTACCGGTAACGATACAACGATAACGATAACCGGTCATGCCTGCTGTAGCAGCAGTAATATTTAATGTTGCTGTAGTAGCTGTGCTATAAACACCGCCATTGCTGATATTGCCCCAGGTGGTGCCGCCATCGGTACTTACCTGCCACTGATAAGTGGGGGAGGTTCCGGCAGCAACTACTGCAAAGCTGGTATTAGATCCTGCGCAAATAGTTGCGTTGGCAGGTTGTGTAGTGATGCTGATCGGTGTATTTGCAGTAAGCAATCCACAAGCCGAAGTAACGGCAGGGGCGCAGGTTCCTGATACGATACACTGGTAAGCATATCCATTCATGGTCGTTGGTGCATTCGTAATGGTGAGTGAAGCAGTGTTTGCATTAGTATATACACCGCCATTAACCACATTGCTGAATGTTCCACCACAACCTGTTGTACTTACCTGCCATTGGTAGGTAAGGGTTGCACCTGTTGCAGTTACACTGAATGAAGTACTGTTTGTTCCTCCGCAAACGGTAGCTGCTGCTGGCTGACTGGTTATGGCTGGTGAAGCCTGAACCGTAAGTTGTGCAGTATTTGAGTTGGTTGAACCGCACTGAACGCCTGCGATACAACGATAGAGATAACCATTCATACTTAATGTAACCCCTGTCAATGACAAAGTAGCCGTAGTAGCATTCGTATATACGCCAGTGTTAGTTACATTATTCCATGAAGCACCACCATCTGTGCTAACCTGCCATTGGAAACTGGTAGCAGTTGCAGCAGTAATTCCGAATGTAGTATTGGCGCCAACACAAATGG
>Ga0194055_10003393_pt1 | contig 12244 bp, 7 predicted proteins | sample SepL449m_MetaG_FD_155482 | JGI IMG/M metagenome (GOLD analysis project Ga0194055, IMG submission 155482) | Anoxic zone freshwater microbial communities from boreal shield lake in IISD Experimental Lakes Area, Ontario, Canada - Sep2016-L442-9m | ecosystem: Environmental > Aquatic > Freshwater >... | reverse complement strand
ACCAAGCATCACAACTGCACTACCTTTAGCCACCCTTGTTCAAGGTGCGAGCATCACCACTATTGATCAGACCAAGCAAGCAGGAAGTGCTCTTATTCCTACTACTGGTGCTTGGACTATCAGCTCTGGCGCGCTTCCTACTGGTCTTAGCTTGAATGCCAATACTGGTGCTATTACCGGAACTCCTTCGATAGTTGGTACTTACAACTTCACGTTGAAGCTCACCGACGCAGATGGTGAGTTCACGACGAAACAAGAAACTCTAGTTATTGCTGCTCCACCTACCATCACAACCAGCACAGCGGTTGTGAAGATCTATACCGGAGAACTCGGCAGCATTCCATCTAGTGCAACTCCTGGTTCGGCTGCTATTTCGACTACTGGTGCTTGGAGTGCAACAGGACTGCCAGCAGGCCTGTCAATTGATGCTGACACTGGTGAAATAACTGGAACTCCAACTCTCGTTGGCACTTACTCTGTGCTTGAAAGAGTAACGGACCTAAATGGCTTTACTGATACCGAGACTGTGACAATCAAGGTTGTCACTAAACCAGTAATCACAACAGCTCTTCCTTTCACAACCTTGGTTACCGGTGTTGTTGCAACTCCAATTAGTCAAACTAAGGCTGCAGGAACTGCAGCAATTCCAGTTTCGGGGGCTTGGTCAATTAGTTCTGGATCACTACCTAACGGTATGACTATCAATCCAGATACCGGAGTGATATCAGGAACTCCAACTCAAGCAGGGTCATTCTCGTTCACTGTGAAGTTAACTGACACAGACGGTGAGATTGCGACGAAGCTTGAATCAATTCAGGTAATCGCTCCACCGGTTATTACAACTAGCCCAACTTCATACAAGCTTTACGTGAGTGAAGTAGCTTCGATTACCAGCACAGTAGCCAAGGGAACCGGAGATATTCTTAGCTCTGGAGCTTGGACCGCTACCGGTTTGCCATCTGGTCTTAGTATCGATCCAACTAATGGAACTATTTCTGGAACTCCAAGTGTCACGGGAACATTTACTGTTACCGAAAAAGTAACAGATGTGAACTCATTATTTGATAGCAAAGTTCTAGCCATCAAGGTAGTTAGAAAACCAAGCATCACAACTTCGTTGCCACTTCCAGCATTAGTGAAGGACGTGTTGGCCACTGCTATAAACCAAAGCAAGACTGCCGGTAGCGCTGCTATCCCAGTTACTGCTGCATGGTCAATTTCAGATGGTTCACTACCTGCAGGACTAACTCTGAATCCTGATACCGGTGCAATCACTGGAACACCTTCGGTTGCTGGAGTCTTTAGCTTCACTGTGAAGATTGTTGATGCAGATGGTGAGATCGGTACCAAGGTTGAGAGCATAACTGTCAACACTCCTCCAGTAGTTACTACTACCCCGCTAACCATAAAGCTATACAAGGGCGAGGCAGCTAGCCTTCCCTCTAGCGCTACTGCCGGCACTGGAAACATTCCAAGCACTGGCGCATGGAGTGCAACTGGACTACCTAGTGGCTTGAGCATCAATCCAAATACTGGCGAGATCTCTGGTACTCCAACTGCAAACGGCTCATTTACTGCGATTGAAAAAGTTACTGACGTCAACTCCCTATTTGACACAGAAACCATCGCAATCAAAGTAGTGACCAGGCCTCAGATCACAACAACTCTTCCTTTGCAAGCTCTTGGTAAGGGATCGCTAAGTGGTCCTATTGCTCAGACAAAGACTGCAGGTAGTGCCCTAATCGGAACTACTGGTGCTTGGTCCATTACTGCTGGCTCATTGCCAACTGGACTGGTTCTAAATGTTGACACTGGCGAGATAACTGGAACACCGACTGTTGCAGGGGTGTTTGATTTCACTCTCAAGTTAGTAGACGTTGATGGCGAGTTCACAACCAAGGTGGAGACACTGACAGTCAACGCACCGCCAACAATTACTACAACCGAGTTGACCAAGACAGTGAACGCGAATGTGCTGAGCACTATTGCAAATACTTTGACTCAGGGCACTGGTGCAATTCCTATCTTTACCGGTTGGTCAGCTACTGGTCTTCCTGCAGGAATGAACATCAATGGAACAAATGGTGAGATTTCTGGAACTCCAACAATAGTTGGAACATATCCAGTGACTGTGACCGTCACCGATGTGAATGGTCTTAGTGATACTGAAGTTATAACCATCACTGTGGTCAATGGTCCAGTTATCACAACCTCACCTACCGGATACAAGTTCGGTGTGAACAATGACCTGAACTTCATGGCAGATGACTTCTTTGCAGGCCAATTCCCAATTAGCAAATCTAGAATCATCATCAACACAGCTAACATTGGCTCATTCCCAATCAAGACAACCGGTGGTTGGAGTGCAAGTGGTTTGCCTGAGGGTTTGGTGATCAACCCTGATAACGGAAAGATTTCTGGAACTGCTACCACTGTCGGTGAATATCCAGTTGTCGTTACTGTCACTGACACCGCTGGTAACTCCGGTAGCAAGGTACTAAACATCAGCATTGTTGAAGGTCCAAAGAACACAACTCAACGTGTTTGGAATATCGAGCTGGACATCAAAAAAGGTATCGGAATGACTCCGGTAAACATCGCTCAGACATATAATCTAGGAAGTGCTGAACTTAGCAACGGCCGTCCAGTGCCTTTCTTGATTCAAGGAGCAAAACCTTCTCCTCTTTCAACCGTCAGCATCGTGGATGGCAGCATTACTATTCTTCCTTACCTGTTCCAAACTCCAGGTTCAGAAAAGTACGGCGCATACACGTTCAAGACTTTGATTGTTGATAAAAATGGTGCATACGATCTAGCAACATTTACTATCAACTTGATAAAGCCTGGCTCAAACATCACTACCCTGCCTCTTCCGGTCGGAATCACTGATGGCATGCAGATGACTGATAGTTCCTATCCACTAGCTGGAACCAGCTCAAAGAAGCTTCCAGTGAGCTATGAGAGTGCAACTCCTAAGGTTTGTACTGTTGATACTGCAACCAAGACTCTCAAGATGGTAAACGAGGGAACCTGTACTTTCAGCGCAACAAGTGGTACCGGCGCATTGATATCAACTGCGTCACAGAGTTTCAAAATCACTAAATTGCCGCAGACAGCAAGCATCGTAACTCCTGGAACTACTGTTCCTGGTGGAACAATAATCGCCCCTATGCCAACCGATGATCCTGATGGATTCCAGCTTTATGCAGCTCTTACTTCTGGGCTAGCACCTGTCTATGAGTCTCTTGATCCGAATGTGTGTTCAATTGATGACACCGGTTTAGTAACTTGGGATGCTGACCTTACTTCAGTTCCGAGAGTTGAATCTGACTTCTCTTGTCGGATTAAGGTTTCAAACCCAGGTGACACAACATACTCTGCGGCTGCCCCTCAGATCATCACCTTGGTTGCCACTCACGTAGAACCACCAGCTCCTGAAGGTGGAATCACTAAGGAACCTGCGCAAACAGCTGCTCTACCTGCTTCAGGTGGAACAACACCTATGAAGGGTGCAAACTCTTTCAAGGTGGTTGTTGATAAGACTAAGAAGACAGTTACTGTCTTCCCACAATCAAAGGGTCGTTGGATTGGTCCAATCTACGCTGACATCAAGATCACTTACACACCTAAGGGCAGCACTGTTGAGGAAACTCAGATTTGTGCAAGAAACTACTTTGGAATTGGAGTCGTAAACCCGAAGACCAAGATTATGCTGACACCGGCTCTTGGCGGCGACATGACGCTAGTGCCTGAATTAGCTAAGAATGCTAAGGATGTCGCGGCACTGATAAAGACTTACCAAGCAATGCAAGGAAAGTATGCGGTGACTAAGAAAGTTAAGGGAAAGAAAGTTGTTCTTCCTGGTTACCTCGACTACAAGTACTTCACCGGTCAAGCCACCTGTGTTCTAAACGCTAAAGCTTACGCTGCATGGAAGTCTGGAGTTCAGATTAAGGCCCTAGCAACAGTTACCCGTGACCGTCGTTGGCCAACTTCATACACAAGATACAAGTCCTTCGACTGGAAGCACAAGGTCAACAACGGAACCATCTATCCAACAGTTGTTGACTGGATTATCACAGTAGGTTAGTCGATCGAAAAGGTTGAAGGAGGGCTGGTTTCCGGCCCTCCTTTTGCTTTAAGCCTTGATCTAACAGTGACTCCAAATTCCCCCTGGAGGACCTCCAATTCCTCACTATGCCCCAGACTGCTAATATTTAGACACCTGAAGCAGACGAATTGGGGGAACATGAAGAATCTGCTGATTTATCTTAAAGAGCGTTTCCCTTTGCCTATGGTTGGGGTGCTCGCCGTTGTTACTGCCATGTTCTTAGTGGCGATAGCCCAACCAAACTCTAAAGACTTGAACGACCATCTGACCACTTTAGCTATTGCTATTGGCTTCCTCTTTTTCATGCTCCGCACCAGAGTGACTGATGAATTCAAAGATTCAAAACACGATAGCCAAAACTATCCAAACCGTCCGGTCCAAAGAGGAATAATCAGCAGACGATCTCTGGTTGCTCTTGGAATTACAGCCCTGATCTTGGAAATAGCTGCTGTTCTCTGGGTAGGCTCATTGCAAGAGAACCTGTCGAGTGTTTTGTTTTATGGGCTAATCCTCGGCTACTCAGTACTCACAGCTTTTGAATTCTTTGCTTCGAACTTCTTAGATAAACATTTCAACATTTATTTGATTGTGCATCAAGCGATATTCATCTTGTATCCAATCTGGATCTTCAATCTCTTTGGAATCCAAATAACAAACACAGCAATACCTGCAGTAGCTGCCTTTATCTTGTTTCTGTTACTAATCGAGATAGTGCGTAAATACGAATTGCGACACAATCCAGCTGGCGTTCTTGTCATGGATACCTATCTTGCAGTTTGGCGGGGTGGGGCTTTTTGGGTGATTTTCGCAATTAGTTCTTTAGCGCCAATAGCTTTGTTTAGCTACTTTGGCTCAATCTGGCTCTTTGTAATTTCCGCTGTTTCTGGGCTCTCCCTGTTGATTCTTAGAACACACAATGAACGTGTCAGAGCAATTGCAGCTCTTACCTTTATCGCCACTGGACTGGTGATTTACTTCTCATGAGTAAGTTAGGTGCCAAAGCAGATAACCTCCTCCGAATGCAACAGGAGTTCGAACTCAACGTTCCTGAATTTGTTGCAATTGCATTTGAAGAACTAATCAGTAACTACCCAAATGTTGCTCAAACTCTGGAAGGTAAAGCAAACAGTTTTCTAAGAGGAGATATCGAACTCGGATTAGCATCAAAACAAGTTTCTGAGTATTTGAAAGAGATTAGCTTTCAGAACACGGAACTCGCTGAAATTGTTGAACTAATCGAACACAAGAACTGGAGTTCAGTTAGTTTTAGAACTTCAGCTGCGCTAGAAGATGGTGCAACTGATTCTTATGCAGGTCAGTATCAATCTTTTCTAGATATCGAGTTCAACTCTGAAACATTACATACCTATGCTTTGGCTTGCTTTAGTTCGATGGTCAGTGACACAGTGCTTAGTTATGCCAAAGGCAGAGGGATAACTGAATTCAAGCTAGGTGGATCTCTTATTGTTCAAGAGATGTTCTTCGGAGATGTTTCGGGAGTCCTCTTCACCGAAAATGGTTCAGGGGAACTGCAAATAGCTTTCAACCAGTCTTGGCGTAACTCTGTGGTTGAGGGTGAAGATGCCACCGAGCTCATAGTGAATCGATTGGAGGTCGATACTAAGAAGATGCCTCGTCAGCTTAGAGAACTCTGTAAAGCAGCTTTGGTTATTGAAGCAAAGATTGGTAGACCAGTAGATATTGAGTTTGCCTATGACTCTCAGGTCCTTGCTTTCTTGCAATTCAGGCCTGTAACCAAGCCAATGCTTGATTACACCTTCGAATGGGATAGCACCAACATCTCGGAGAACTACCCAGGGATCACTCTCCCCCTTACCTACTCAATGATTCGACAGTTCTACGGTTCGGTGTATTTGTCTTTCTTCAAGATGCTTGGAGCTAACCAGAAAGACCTTGCTGATAGGGCGCCGTTAACCCATAACCTACTCGGCTATCTTGATGGCCATGTTTACTATCGGATTACCAACTGGTATGAGAGTGTGAAACTAGTTCCAGGACGACGCAACCAAGAGTATTTCGAAGCAATGCTGAACCCTGTTTCAAAGCGTGGCGAAGCAGCTAAATCAAGGCTGGATTTTTCTTCGATGCTAGCCATTGGTCGATTCTTATTCTTGTTGTTGCGATCTGAACGTTTATCTCAGGGGTTTAGTAAGCGCATTTCAAAAAAGATCGCCTTCTACGATGCGATCAACTTTGATTACATAAACGCTTCAGCTCTTTTGCAGTCCGGTAAGAAGATCCGTCAAGAGATGTTGGATGAGTGGGCCATCACCATCCTGAACGATACTCGACTGATGGTCTTTCATGGCATTTTGAAGAAACTTTATGAAAAGAGTGAGAACCCAGACGATTATCTAAAGCTTCTCCAAGGGCTCAACGACAAAGCCAGTATTAAGCCACTGGAAGCCCTATCCAAACTAGGCATCGTTATTGCAGAGACTATGAAATCAGAGAACCTAACTGATCTAAAAGAACTTGAGCTAAGCCCTAGCTGGCCTACTGTCAAAGCCGAAGCTGAGCAATACATCAATGACTTTGGTGCTCGAACACCAGGGGAACTAAAACTTGAAAACCAGCGACTAACCGATCGACTCTTCACAATCTTGGAACTAGCACTAAAGGCTGCTACCTCAGGTATCGACTCCTCCCCTAGTGCTGAAAAGAGAATCTTTAACTGGCCTAGTAATCAGTCAGCATTACTTCGACCATTCATCTCCTATGTTGCCAAGAACACTAGGCAAGCAATCGACTGGCGGGAACGATTCAGATTCAATCGAGCACAAACATTCAATCTTTCCCGTAAATCTTTTGATGCCATCGGTAATGCATTAGTAGCTGAAGGGATACTTGCTGAACCGAGAGATATCTATTGGCTTACCGATACCGAAATTGATGAACTGGTAAATACCCATGCACCTATTCAAGATGGCAAGACCGTTGTCGCGCTTCGTAAGATGCAGTTTGAGAAATACGAGCAATTAGATAAAGCACTTGCTGTTCACGGCACTGGGCGTATTGCCGGTAAGCATCAGGTTAATATCGAACCAGCAGCGCAAGATGGAAACATTTCAGGTAAAGGTGTCGCGCCAGGCGAGATAACAGCCGAGGTGATAGTACTTAGAGAATTCGATGCCAGTGTCGATGTCAGAGGCAAAATATTGGTTGTTCATTACATAGATCCAGGCTGGACTTTGTTATTTACCCAAGCTGCAGGAATAGTCGCTGAACGAGGTAACGCTTTATCTCACGCTGCCATCATTGCCAGAGAGATCGGCATTCCAGCTATCGTGGCTGCTCCTAATGCCACTAAAGACCTAAAAACTGGTGACAGAGTAACCATCAACGGCAATACAGGAATGATTAGACATGAATAGATACAAGGAACTGACTAAAACAATAGGTTGGGCAGGGCTAGTCAGCTTAGCTTCGCTAATGTGCTCTTGGGCTGCGATTGGATTCCTGTTAGGTCATGAAGCAAAACTAGCCATAGTCTTTGCCAGCATCGCCTTCCAACTAGATGCACTTGATGGCTTCATCGCTAGAAAACTTGGCACCACATCAGATTTTGGACGTCAGCTAGATTCCATGGCAGATCTAATCAACTACTCACTTCTTGCAGCATTAGTAACCTCACAGCTCTTATTGCCAAACACTCTTGGCTTCATAGCAGGATTCTTTATTCTGGCCTTTGGCATTCTTAGGTTAGTTTCCTTCAACATCGCTGGCCATCTAGCCGAAGGAGATCGCCTTTACTACCAGGGAATTGTTACCTGCCATTTATCTCTGGCTACCTTGCTCATTTTTGTTGCTGAGAAGCTATTTCCGATCACTTCTTGGCCTTACTCCGATTGGGTTGTTGCAGCTATCTTGATTGCACTATCGGTAGGGCAACTATCGCAAATCAAAACTCGTAAAACTGGAGTGCTAATCTTCTGGATTCCAGTTTCAATAGTGATCTGTGTAGGTGCACTGGTATGGCTATAACTGCCACTTTTCAAATTGAACCTGCGCTGATTTCTCATGTGGTTAGTCAAATCCATGAGGTAACAGCGGCAGAACCAGGGCTGACTCCCCGAAGTATTGCAAGGCTCACTGAACTTGCCCAGAGCGAAAAACTAGCTGTGCTCTTCGCTGATGGAAAACTGGCTGGTTGGGCTGCCGTTGAGAAACTTACCAAGAACATAAGTGAACTGGGTTTGTTGTATATGAAACCCGAATACCGCTCTCCTGAAAATTTCAACGCTTTAGCCCAACTAATTATGAACAGTGACGATAGGTATTTGTTAGCAACATATGATCAGATATTGATTCGCTATCTAAAAACAGCTTGGCATGCCAAGAGCACCAACCTGCTTGGTGCAACATTGATTAGCAGAGGTAAATTCATTACTAAACGTTTGAACCGAGCAAGTAGAAATGCTGTTAGATCACACTTGAAGCAAGGCAAACCACTCTATGCAATTGTTGGAAGGCGCTGACATGGATGTTTTTTTACTGGCAGCAGGTTTAGCAAGTTTTTATCTTGTAGTTGTTCTGCTAATAGAACTTGCAAGAAGGAAACGTGCTGTTTCCGTTGACATCACCAGAAGAGTCATCCATATCTTCTCGGGTCTTTGTACCATCTTAGATTTTGTTTTACTACCAACAGCTTGGTTCTTGAGTCTGATAACTATCTCTTTGGTGATAATCATCGTTTCACAAAGATTAGGTTGGTTCACCTCTATTCATTCGGTAGCTCGAAGAACCTACGGTGAAGTGTTCTTACCTCTTGGCACTCTCCTAGCTTTCTTCATAAGCCAAGGTAACTCAGCTATCTTCATTGCCAGCGTTTTAGTAACAACCTTTGCTGACAGCTTCGCTGGTATCACCAGCGAAATACTCAAGAAGCCGAGCAAGGTAATTCAAGGATCTATCGTCTTCTTCTTGGTCTCGGTACTGGTGTTAGCTCTATACAGTTCACTCGATTTCGGACATGTCCTTTTGGCTGCCCTTTTCGTTACTTTAGTTGAGCGATTCTCACCGCTTGGCTCAGATAATGCCACTGTTCCAGTGGCAACTGCCTTGCTGTTACTTGCTTTTTAGCCCCAGGGTACGCATCCACACGTCTGTGGTTGCGTGGATCACCAAGGAAAGCACCATTGTTATTAGTAGTACTGCTATTGGCACTTTGAACCAAACCAGAAACACAAGGCCTGAAGCTATCCCACCATCTGTAGTGTCAATAAATCGCTGGAATAGATTGCCTTGACTACCAGGGGCAATACCTAGTCTTCGCTTCATGAAACTATTTACCAGTTCGCCTAAGACATATGCGGAACAGATTGAAAAACCAAGAACTAGCGGGTCATTACTGAACACTTGAGCAATCCAAGGTTGACTAGGTTCGGCGTAATGCAAGACTAGAGTGACTAGAGTTCCACCGAAGATATAACAAAGTGCTCCGCGCCAATTCTTATTTACCCCAAAGAGATGGTTCTTACCTAGTTTGAAACCAAAGTCGATTGGCTTATCCAAGGACTTGAGCCAACCTTTTTTCATACTGACGATGAAAAATATTCCTGAAATCAAAATAGGCAAGGTAATAGAAAATGCCTGCCCGATAAAGGTAACTGTTTCTAAAATCATCTTGTTGCCCCATTTGTAAAGTTATGAACATAACAAACACACTCTAATTCTTGTTTAGTTTATTCCAGTGTTTTAAAACTGCTGCCATAAACAAGTCAGGTTGTTCTTCTTGTGGCAAGTGTGTTGCCTTAGGAATGATTTCTAAGCTGGAGTTTGAGATCTGCTGGTGCAACAGCGGTGCATCTTTGGCTGGCACTACCGCATCATATTTACCTGTGATGACCAAGGTAGGGAGTTTTAAGCCTGCCAGGTTCTCTTTTAGTTGGTTATCTCTAGGTGCAGTTGAGAAGAACCAGAAGGCTTGCTCCCAGCCTTTGATCTTTAGTGGCTGGTGATAACCGTCATAAACAGCTTGAGTGAGTTTCTTCTTGTCGTAGTAACTCTTTCGGAGTAAATCATCGCCTGAGGTAGCGATGCTACTTACCAAGATTGGACCAAGCTTTTGCATCTGCGGTAGAGCATAGAACCAATCAAATCCACCTGGGCTACCACCGGTGGTCATAATTGCAGCATCAACAAGAATCAAAGCTGAAACCTTTGAAGGGTTCAATCTGCTGTATTCAGCGGCTAGTTGACCTCCAGCAGAGTGACCAACTAAAACAATCTTTCGACCAGATCCATACTTAGCAATCAAATAATCGAGAATCAAGAAGTTACCTTGGAACCCATAAGGGTTAGTTCCATTCCAAGAGGTCTTCCGCTCGGTATAGCCAAAACCAGGTCTGTCATAGGCAATAACTTCACCTAGCTTGCTAAACGGCTTTTGAACATTCCGCCAGCTGAAAGTACTGGCTCCAAAGCCATGCATCAGGACAATAAGGGGTGCTTTACAGCGACAGTTGCCTGAATAAGCGGTTCTTTCGACCCTGACAGCCAAGTCATTGAGTTGGACGAATTCGGCCCCAGGAGCTGCCTGAGAGGCCGTCATGGTTCCTGATGAATTGAAGGGAATAAGGAACGGAACGATAAGAAAAGACAAAATTCCGGCTAATAAAGCCCTAAACATAAAGCGTCTGAATGCTTTCATGTCCAAAGCCTACTTTGGCAACCGTCTATATAAGGCAAGATAGAGGGATGATGAAAATAGGCGTAATCAAAGAATTAGCTGGCGAAACTCGAGTCTCAGCTACCCCGACTACCGTAAAGTCCATTATCGATCTTGGCTACCAAGTCGTCGTTGAGACTGGAGCGGGAACACTCTCAACCTTCCCTGACTCTGCATACATTCAAGCTGGCGCAACCATAGGTTCCAACGAAGAAGCCCTGTCAAGTCAGGTTGTTTTGAAAGTTGCTGCTCCTAGCAACGAAGAGATCTCGAAACTTAGCGACAATGCGATTGTTGTGAGCCTGATGACTCCATCCCTTCGTCCAGAACTTCTTGAATCACTTGCAACCAGAGGCATCACAGCCCTTGCCTTAGATGCAGTTCCTCGAATCTCAAGAGCGCAGTCAATGGATGTGCTTAGCTCAATGGCTAACATTGCAGGTTACCGAGCAGTTATTGAAGCAGCTCATGAGTTCGGTCGTTTCTTTACCGGTCAGGTAACTGCTGCTGGAAAAGTTCCGCCAGCAAAGGTTCTCGTTGCCGGTGCCGGTGTTGCTGGTCTTGCAGCTATTGGAGCAGCTTCCTCTCTTGGCTCAATTGTTAGAGCAACAGATCCAAGACCAGAGGTAGCTGACCAAGTTAAATCAATTGGTGGAACCTACCTTGCTGTTGAAGTTGCCGAGAAGATGGAATCTTCAGATGGTTATGCAAAAGCAACCAGCGAAGATTACGACAAGCGAGCAGCTGAGATTTACTCTGAGCAAGCAGCTGATGTTGACATCATCATCACTACAGCTCTTATTCCAGGCCGCCCTGCTCCAAAACTAATCACCGCTAAAGATGTTGCCAGCATGAAATCTGGCAGCGTAATCGTTGACATGGCAGCAGCCCAAGGTGGAAACGTTGAAGGCTCTGTTGCTGGTCAAAAGGTAGTAACAAGTAATGGTGTAACAATCATTGGTTATACCGACCTGCCTGGACGTCTACCTGCTCAAGCATCACAGCTATTTGGAACTAACCTCGTAAACCTTTTGAAGCTAATAACACCTGAAAAGAATGGTGTTCTTACTCTTGATTTTGAAGACATCGTGCAGCGATCAGTAACAGTAGTCCAAGACGGTTCGATTACTTGGCCACCACCACCGGTTCAAGTCTCTGCTGCTCCTGCCGCAGCTAAGGTTGAGGCACCTGTTGCTAAAGAGAAGAAGACCATGTCACCGAAAAGACGTGGTGCATTGTTTGCCTTTGGTATTGCAGTGCTGTTCTTGATCTGTGCATTTGCTCCTGCACCACTACCCCAGCACTTCCTAGTACTTACCCTCTCTGTTGTGATTGGGTTCTATGTAATCGGTAAGGTGCACCACGCACTACACACTCCTCTGATGAGCGTTACCAATGCCATTTCAGGAATCATCGTGGTTGGAGCTTTGCTTCAGCTAACC
>Ga0194055_10003391_pt1 | contig 12246 bp, 9 predicted proteins | sample SepL449m_MetaG_FD_155482 | JGI IMG/M metagenome (GOLD analysis project Ga0194055, IMG submission 155482) | Anoxic zone freshwater microbial communities from boreal shield lake in IISD Experimental Lakes Area, Ontario, Canada - Sep2016-L442-9m | ecosystem: Environmental > Aquatic > Freshwater >... | reverse complement strand
GACGGTACTCATTGAGGGTGGTTGCTCCTACACAGCGGAGCTCACCACGAGCGAGCATTGGTTTGAGCATTTGAGCGGCGTCCATGCTTCCTTCGGCTTTGCCGGCCCCGACCAAGGTGTGCATTTCGTCGATAAAGAGGATGATTCGACCGTCGGACTTCTTGATGTCATCAAGCAAGGCCTTCAGCCTTTCTTCGAATTCGCCACGGAACTTTGAGCCAGCAACCATTGCGCCGAGATCGAGGGTGATTACCGACTTGTCTTGAAGTGATTGAGGAACGTCTCCAGCCACGATTCGTTGGGCAAGCCCCTCGACAACTGCGGTTTTACCTACACCTGGCTCACCAATCAGAACTGGGTTGTTCTTTGTTCGCCGGCTGAGAACGTGGATGACTCGGCGAATTTCTTCGTCTCGACCAATGACAGGATCAAGCTTGCCAGTCCGAGCTTTTGCGGTAAGGTCAACTCCATACTTCTCAAGAGCTTGGTAGGTGTCTTCGGCGCCTGGATCAGTAACTCGCTTACCACCACGGACGTCTTCGATCGCCGCCATGAGATTATCCTTCGTGGCACCTTTTGCCCGTAACGTCTTGCCTAACCAGCCTGGCTCCTCGCTCAGAGCGATGAGGAAATGCTCAGTGCTTACGTAGTCATCCTTCAGCCCTTCAGCCGCGGTAAAGGCATTCTGAAAAATGGTTTGGAGCCTGGGTGAAATGGAACCGCCATACGCAGCCGCACCAGAGACTTTGGCTTGCTTGCCAACGTTGTCTTCAACTTCCTTTGTCAGCGTCGGAACCTCAATGCTCAGCTTTTGGAGCAATGGCTTGGTTAATCCCCCATCCTGCCAAAGCAGAGCAAGCATAAGGTGTTCCGCATCAATGGTTTGATGCTGCATCTTCTCTGCGACTGTCTGGGCAGATTGAAATGCGTATTGGGCTTTGAGGGTTAATTTGTCAAATCTCATGTATGAGTCCTATACTATCAAGTGATTATACGCTAATGCACTAATAAGCGTTTCAATTTACAGATCACTTTCCTATGCAGAATTCGCTGAATATTCGATCCAACAAATCTGGAGAAGCAGTTGAACCCGAAATGAGACCAAGCTCGAATAGCGCGACTCTCAGATGCGTTACAACAAGATCTGTCGGGTGCTCCATGTTAAATCCATCAAGCGCACAACTGAGAGAATCTGTTGCAGCTTGAAGGTGTTGGGTATGCCGTCGGTTTGGAATCGCACCAGAAGTATCCACCGCTAGGCGGGCTACTGCGGTAGAAAGCTCATCAAGTCCTTGGCTCGTCACCGCGGACAAAGGATAGTGGAGGATGTTTGCGGCTGGAATATCAGTTACAAGATCGATCTTGTTTTGTATCAGCCAGACTGGAGCTTCGAATTGGTCAATTTCATCGTGATCAGTGTCGATCAGGCCCAAGGTAGCGTCGACAACATACCAAATGAGGTCAGCGTCGGCGGCTTGTGCCCGGCTCCGCTGGATTCCCAGACTTTCGATCATATCGGTCGAATCTCGAAGACCAGCAGTGTCGATAAGGATGCAATTCAGTCCCCCAATTTCGCACGACTCTTCGACATAGTCACGGGTGGTGCCTGCAACCGGAGTGACAATCGCTCTTTGCATACCAAGCAGTGCATTGAGCAAGGAAGACTTGCCCGCGTTTGGCGGACCAATGATTGCAATTCTCACTCCTTCGCGGACAAATCGTCCACGTTTTCCGCGAGTGATGAGGCTATCAAGCTTTTGACGACAGATTGTAAGGGCATTGATCGCAATCGCCGGATCAATATCACCAATCTCTTCGCTAAAGTCGACGCTCGCTTCGATTCCAGCGAGTTGAGAGATGATCAGCCCTTCAATTTCTGAGATCTCTTCGGTAAGTGCCCCTATCCTGGACGCATTTGCGCTTGCAAGTTGCTTTCTCGTTGCAGCCCGGACAGTATCGTTGACGGCTTCGGCTTGAGTGAGATCAAGTCCACCATTGAGAAATGACCTTTCGGTAAACTCGCCGGGTCGAGCCATTCTCGCCCCAAGCGAAATGAGAAGTTCGACAAGAGTAGTTAGCGATACCGAAGAGCCGTGCATTTGGAATTCGGCTGACTCTTCACCAGTGAAGCTCTTCCCTTCCTCAAACAGGAGGAGCAGTCCATCGTCGCCGTTGGCGAAGGTGCCTCGATATGCTCGATAGCCCTTTGGCTCAGCCGGGAAGTTAGAGAATGCTTCCGACGAGATTCCCCACGCTTCTGGACCAGAAATCCGAACAATACCAACTGCTCCGCCACTGGCCGTAATTGGAGCAACTATCGTATCAAAGAATGCCATGAGTCCTTTCCATTATGAAGGGCATTCGGCTTCACGAAAAAGATAAACTGTTTACCGTGAAGCTCTTTGTTGATACCGGTGATATTGAAGAAGTCCGTCAGGCGGCGGATTGGGGAATTTTGGATGGAGTCACCACCAATCCTACGCTCATAGCCAAGACCGGAAAGGGTTTCAAAGAAACCGTTTTGAAGATTTGTGAATTGGTCCCTGGAGGAGCAATTTCCGCCGAAGTGGTTGCCACCGACTACGACACTATGCTCAAAGAGGCACTTGAGATTTCGAGCTGGCATGAGCAAATTGTCGTTAAGGTTCCCTTGATTGAGCCGGGTGTGAAGTTGGTGAGCACCCTCGCCGATAAAGGCATCCGAACTAATGTCACATTAGTCTTTTCCGTTAGTCAAGCTCTGATGGCAGCTAAGGCGGGCGCAACTTACATTTCGAACTTTGTTGGTCGAGTTGACGACCTCGGTGCAGACGGAATGGATGCAGTTCGCGACACCGTCGAAATGGTGGACACTTACGGTTTTGAATCGGAAGTATTAGTTGCATCTGTTCGACATCCAATGCACGTTCTTGAGGCAATTCGAGCTGGCGCCCACGTCGCAACCATGCCGCTTTCGACGCTTAAAATGATGTTTAAGCATCCGATGACCGATTCAGGTCTAACTAGGTTCTTGGACGATTGGAACAAAGCTGGTCTCAGCATTTTTTAGGAAATACCTCACATGTTTATCCCGCTCGTCTTTATGATCTTGCGGGACAACCTGCCTAGCCCATCGAAAAGCGTCATCTTGGTTCCCAAGATCGTGCCGTTATCGAAGCCATTCCTTAAAGTTCCCAAAGGATATCGAGTTAATCTTTTTGCCGAGGGCCTGAAGGCCGTGCGCATGATCGCGGTTGCTCCGAACGATGATGTTTTTGTTGTGCAGACTCGAATCGAAGTCAAAGACCCTAAGCTTCCGCACCAGGTAACCGTACTCTGGGATGCCGACAAAGATGGAGTTGCCGAAGGACAATCCTTGTGGTCGGACAAACTGAACTTGCCGTTTGGTATTCAATTTGCCTTTGGTCACCTCTATGTCGCGAACACCGGATCAATTGTCCGTTGGCCGTATAAAGATGGGCAACGCGAAACAACTAATGAGCCTGAAATGGTCTTGGATGGCATTCCACAGAATGGATATCGTAACCACTGGACTCGGAACATCCTGATTGATGAACCGGCAAAGAAATTGTATTTGACGATTGGAAGTGAACAAAACGTCGCAATCGAAGGCGAGCGCAGGGCGGTCATTGAGTCTTATGGTTTAGGTCCCGATGGAGCAATTGTTGGGGAAAAGAACTTGTTTGCAAGCGGAATGAGGAACCCCATTGGCCTCGCATTTGAACCAAAGACTCACCAACTCTATGCAAATGTAGTGGAGCGGGACTATTTGGGCGATGGACTTCCTCCGGACTACACCACTTCGGTCAATCAAGGCGACTTTCTTGGCTGGCCATATTACTATCATGGGAAGAACAAAGACCCCCGAATCAAAGAGTCATCGCCTATTGATCGAGTCAAGATTCCCGACTTTAGGCTTCGGGCGCATACTACACCGATAGACATCAAGTTTGTCGATTCGCCGATGTTTCCCGAGCTCAAAGGGGACGCGTTGGTGTCGCTCCATGGATCACAAAATCGAAGCACACTTGATGGCTACGTTATCTTAAGGCTCCATTTCAATTCGATTGGTGGACCAACTGGGCAAAGAGAACCTATCATTAGCGGTTGGCTTCCTAATGGCTCAAAAAAAGAGATTTATGGCCGCCCGGCTGGCATGGCATTCATGCACGACGGCAGCTTGCTCATTGCTGACGACTGGGGCGGAAGAATTTGGCGTGTGAGTCGAGACAATACACCCTAATTGCGTTCAATTGCTACTGGAGGCTCGCTCCGCCCTTGCTGTTTGCTTAATGTCGTTCCAGAAGAAATCCCGTTTGGCAGGATTTTCAGTCTGCGGAAGTCCACCCATCATGATGAGGGCTCTTCTCGGAATATCCGACGTGTTTGGTCCGGCATAGTGGGCAGTTCTATTGCGATGGATGGTGATTCCACCAGGCGGTAGCGGACAAGCGATGGCCGATTTGCAAGGCTCCGTGTTGACCATTTCTAGCCCATGAACTCGAACATCGCCACCGATGCTTTGATGGGCTAGTACGTCCCATTCATGACTTCCCGGAACGAACCAAAGACATCCATTTTCGATAGTCGCGGGTTGGAGTGGCATCCAGACCGAGACGGTTTTGTATTGAAAGCCTGGATCCCAATACGCTTCATCTTGATGCCAAGGTGTTGCCGCACCGTGACCACTTGGCTTGAAAATTGCGTGAGCAATTCCGACTTCAGCTTCGTCTCCGAGAAGTTGTTTGACGATCTCGTTAACCACCATTAGGAACTTACCGTCATTGAGCTCCGGAGCATACTTGGCCGGGTTCAATATCTGCGGAAGGGCTTCTTTCTTCCCTTCTTCATCTGTTCCTCCAAGGTCAAATTGGTCACCGGAGTTCCATCCTTCCCTTTGGTCAAACATGCGATCGTAGGCTTCTCGCATCCATTCTATTTCTTCGGGAGTTACGACCGGCGTTTCGATTCTTAGAAAGCCGTTGAGGTGAAAGAAGCGAATCTGATCAAGAGTTAACGTCATGGTTTAACCACAACTTTCGCTGGTTCCTTTTGCTTGACTAAAGCCGCTTCAATAATTGGAGCCCAGATTTTGTAGCCTTTCGCATTCATGTGTAAATTGTCTTCTACAAAAATATCTGCGATCGGTCGTCTGTCTTTGTCGAGCATCGGTTCCCAAACATCAATAAAGGTCAGATTCCTATCGCTCATTGACTGCTCTCTTATCCAACCATTAAGGGCAATGTTCTTTGCCCTCATGCCCCACCGGCTCGGGCTTGGCTTGGATGCCACATAGGCTACTGGGGTACTTGGCATTCGACTCCTAATATTCAAATAGAGGGTTTTGAACCTAAGATAGACGTCATAAGCCGAAAGTTTAGGGTCCCCGGCTAAGTCATTCTCACCGCAATAGATGACAATCTGAGCTGGCTTATACGGGTATATAACTTGGTCCTGATACCGAATCAGGTCCGTAATACTAGACCCGCCAAAGCCTCGATTGATGATCTTGTGCTTCGGAAAATACGTCTGCACATCGGTCCACCGTGCAAAAGAAGAACTGCCGACAAAGAGAATTTGCCCCTTTGCAGGTGGGTTCTTTTGATCAGCGGCAACAAAAGCAGCAATTTCTTTTGCAAAAGGTGCCTCCTTGACTGTCGACTGGGCGAAGAAAAGTGCAGATATCAGAACCATACAGTGATTATGAAGGTCTTGACACAACAAAAAAGCCCCCTTTCGGGGGCTAATTTGAATATTTAAACCCGGCAACACGCCTTTCTCGCGGCACCCTGCGGTGCAACTACCTCAGCCGAGGCGAAGCTTAACTGCTGTGTTCGGAATGGGAACAGGTGTGTCCTTCGCTCTATGGCCACCGGGAAATCTCAGAGGGTCCATGCCCTTTGAGAGCCACACATTAAAGAAGAAGCGCATCGAACAACTTTGTAAGGGCTGCATAATCAAGCCCTCGGACAATTAGTATCAGTCACCTTAATCCATTACTGGACTCACAGCTCTGACCTATCAAACTCGTAGTCTTCAAGTGTCCTTACTAATATGAGAAATCTAATCTTGAGGTGGGCTTGGCGCTTAGATGCTTTCAGCGCTTATCCCGACCAGACGTGGCTACCCAGCGTATGCTCCTGGCGGAACAACTGGTACACCAGAGGTCTGTTCACCCCGGTCCTCTCGTACTAAGGGCGACTCCTCTCAAATTTCTTGCGTGCGCAGTGGATAGGGACCGAACTGGCTCACGCCGTTCTGAACCCAGCTCGCGTGCCGCTTTAATCCGTGAACTCCGGAACCCTTGGGACCTTGTACAGCCCCAGGATGCGACGAGCCGACATCGAGGTGCCAAACCATGCCGTCGCTGTGAGCGCTCGGGCAAGATCAGCCTGTTATCCCCGGGGTAGCTTATATCCGTTGAACCCTGACGTGCCCACGCACAATCAGAGGGTCACTTTGCTCGACTTTCGTCCCTGCTCGACTTGTCAGTCTCACAGTCAAACCCACTATATACCAATACGCTCAACGGCTGATTTCCAACCAGCCTGAGTGGATCTTTAGGCGCCTCCGTTACCTTTTCGGAGGCGACCGCCCCAGTCAAACTACCCGCCTGACAATGTCTTCAACCCAGATAATGGGTCAAGTTAGTGAATCAGATGCAAAAGGGTGGTGTTCCATTGGTGCTTACGCTCCCACCTACGCTCTGCAGTTACACCCAATTCACAATGTCAAGGTGTAGTAAAGCTCCACGGGGTCTTTCCGTCCTACTGCGCATAGCCCGCATCTTCACGGGCACTACAGTTTCATCGAGCTTCTCGTTGAGACAGTTCCATAGTCGTTACACCTTTCATGCGGGTCGGTATTTAGCCGACAAGGAATTTCGCTACCTTAGGACCGTTAGAGTTACGGCCGCCATTCACTCGGGCTTCGATTCAATGCTTTGGTTTCCCTAACATCTCCTGTTAACCTACGAGCATTGGGCAGGTGTCAGCCCCTATACTTCGGCTTTCGCCTTAGCAGAGACCTGTGTTTTTGGTAAACAGTCGCCATGGATGCTTCGCTGCGACCCCTTGCGGGGCGCCCCTTATTGCTAACTTACGGGGCTCATTTGCCTAGTTCCTTAACGAGAGTTCTCTCGAACGCCTGAGTCTCCTCGACTCATCTACCTGTGTCGGTTTACAGTACGGTCAAAAATACGATTAATGCTACGGGACTTTTCTAGGCCCCTCGCAATCTGAGTTCGGTTACTCCGAAGAGTTTCCTTCCCCGACCTCGCTCACTTGAAAAACTCCCTTAACAGGAATTAGAGTTTCGGTCTAGCCCGCAACAACCAACGGTGCGGGATCAGATATTGAGAAACGTCCTCCCCTGGCTCGTATCCTGGGTCTGGAATGTCTACCAGATGTCCATCGGCTACGCCTTCTGGCCTCACCTTAGGAACCGCCTAACCTCCGTCTGACGAACATAGCCGGAGAAACCTTAGATTTTCGGCGGAAAGGATTCTCACCTTTCTTATCACTACTCATGCCTGCATTCTCACTTCCGTCCGCTCCACCACTGCTTACGCTGTAGCTTCACTGCAAACGGAACGCTCCCCTACCGATCATCTTACGATGATCCCGAAGCTTCGGGAGATGACTTTAGCCCCCTTACATTATCCGCGCAAGATCACATTCGGCCAGTAAGCTATTACGCACTTTTTAAAGGGTGGCTGCTTCCAAGCCAACCTCCTTGCTGTTTACGCGATCTCACATCGTTTCACACTTAGTCATCGTTTAGGGCCCTTAGCTGTCGATCTGGGCTATTTCCCTTTTGACAATGGATCTTATCACTCACTGTCTCACTGCCAGGCTCAATTTTATGGTATTCGGAGTTTGGTTGGATTCGGTAATCGGGTAAGACCCCTAGTCCATTCAGTGCTCTACCCCCATAAAACAATTCCTGACGCTGCACCTCAATGCATTTCGGGGAGAACCAGCTATCTCTGCGTTCGATTGGCATTTCACCGGACTTACCACAGTTCATCCCGAGACTTTTCAACGTCTATGAGTTCGGTCCTCCATGATGTGTTACCATCACTTCAACCTGACCATGGCAAGATCACGCAGTTTCGGGTCTAATAATGCTGACTTGACGCGCTATTCACACTCGGTTTCCCTCCGCCTCCATGTCTTAAACACTTAGGCTTGCCAACACTATTAACTCGCAGGCTCATTCTGCAAAAGGTACGCCATCGCACTTGACTGGATTACTCCAACCATTGTGCTCTGACTGTTTGTGGACACGACGATTTCAGGTTCTATTTCACTCCCCTACCCGGGGTTCTTTTCACCTTTCCCTCACGGTACTGGATGCACTATCGGTGACAAATTGTATTTAGCCTTACCCAGTGGTCTGGGCAGATTCAAACGGGGTTCCTCGTGACCCGTCCTACTCAGGTGCCACCTGCAAATTGTTTACAAATTTTCATATACGGGGCTATCACCCTCTATGGCCAGTCTTTCCAAACTTGTTCTATTAATTCTTAACTTTGCTTTTCTAACTTCTACTAATCAAACCTTCCTCACGATTACTCGATCAGAAGACTCAGTTAGGAGAAGTTAGTGGTGGTCCTACAACCCCAAAAGATAAATCTCTTGGTTTAGGCTCCTCCGCTTTCGCTCGCCGCTACTTACGGAATCTCTTCGATTTCTTTTCCTCTGCTTACTTAGATGTTTCAGTTCAGCAGGTTCCCTCTACACACCCTATTTTGTTCAGATGTGAGTGACTAAACATTACTCTAGCCGGATTTCTCCATTCGGAAATCCATGGATCAAAGCTTCTGTGCAGCTCCCCATGGCGTTTCGCCGCTTACGCGTCCTTCTTCGGCAATTTGTCCCTAGGCATTCGTCGTCGGCCCTCTTCAGCTTGCTTTACGCAGCTCTTACAGAGTCGCTCGATGCGCTTCTTCTTCTCTATGTGGCTTTCAAAGAACTTGTCTTTCTGTTGCACGCTCATTCATTCTTTAGTGGAATGGATCAGCGGCGAAGAGAAGTTATACCCTTTCACCATCCCCATGTCAAGGACATATTAAACTATTTGCAAAAATAGATTCTTTTTCTTGGGCTGATACGTCTTGAAATTCTTGGCTGTCACCGTTTTCATCGTTAGGGTTAATGATCATTTGAACCTAAAACGTGGCAACATTGCCTAATTACCCTCCAACAAAACTTGATTCAGAGTTTCCATCTTTCTTCCAGAATCATTCAGATTTTGAGATAGTTTTTCTTGGGTTTCTATTGGAGTAGTGCTCGCAATGTCTCGCCAGCAATGACTAAACCTTGAGCAATTTCTGATGCTTTTTGCGAAACCACATGACTTGGACCGTGTTTTCGATCCACCGAATCGCCATCCAAAGTGGCGAAATGATCAACGCAAAGGGCAAAAACTCCAAGGCAAACAGCGCAAAGAACAGACAAGTCGGTCCACCAAACGGCAGGCAAGAGCCATCATGAAACCAAATTTCCTTAATTCCGGCAGCAAAAACTATTGCACCAACAACTGTAGCGGTAATGAAATAAGTCACAAGCGACCATAAATAAGAGCCCTTCGATTGGTCAAAAAGGTCCATACCGTAGAAAATTGCCGCTGATTGTACAACCGCGCAAACCAAGTAGAAGTGAAATGTGTGCCGGCCCCACACTCCTAGTGGGAAAAAGGTCAGCGGAAAAAGTACGCCAATGCACTGACCAAAAATCAACAAAGACACTTTGCTTGCTCTAATTCCTATTCCGCAAAATCTACCAGCGCTGAAATTTGACAACCAATCACCACTTACAGTTATGATAACACTGCTCGTCTTACTCCGCGAGACTGAAAGCCGAAAGCCGAAAGCTAAAACCCTGGCATAACCCCTTTGACATTGACTCTCACATAATAAACGCCCTTACGAGCAGTGACAAACAACGTCTTTCCATCTTCACCAAAACATAGGTTCGCTGGCTGCTCGGGAAACTTGATCGTTTGCAGAAGCTTTCCGTCAGTGCCGTAGACCCGCACACCGTCCGCACATGCCGCCCAAATATTTCCGGTCACATCTACTCGAATCCCGTCTGCCCCGGGCGCCGACACTGTCCAAAGAGCGGTTCCAGCGGCTTTTCTGTCGAACGTGAACTTTTCCAAAAGACCGGCGCCGGAGTCGGCAACATAGACAAAGTCTCCTTTCGGTGAAAAGAGTACACCGTTCGGCATGTTTTTCCCTTTGTAGTATTGGGTCAGAGCCTCAGTCTTTAGGTCAATCATGTAAACCGACTTATGATCAAGCTCCGCCTGCTCAGGTCGAATCCCGTAACTCGGATCTGTAAAGAGGATCAGGCCACCGCTTGGGTGAACTGCGACATCATTCGGACTATTCAGCTTTTTCCCTTCGAACGCCGATGCGATAATCTTAACCTTTCCATCCTTACCGGCAACAGAAACCGAGCGACTACCGTGTTCACATGAATACAAATTGCCTGCCTTATCAATGGTTAGGCCATTTGCATTCTGTGTCGGTTCGCGAAAGACCGTAATTGCCTTCCCATCCCACTGGTAGATCCTGTTCGCCGGAATATCGGTGAAGAGCAAGGTCTTTCCCTTGGTCCAAACTGGACCTTCAGTGAACTGGAACGTTTGCGGAATCTTGACAATCTCCGTTCCCTTCTCAACAAAATCATTCATAAGCATCAGCTTAGTGGAAACGAGAATTGATAAAACCAACATTACATTGAATTATACGTTGCCACACATATGAACTTCGATTCCCATCGCCTGCAGCATGGTCGCCTTTGCTTCTAATCCCTTCTTCGCCATCTCAGCACTATCAGCATAAACCACGTTGATGTGGTTCGCCTTATGTCGAGCCATCATTTGGTCTCGTGTAACTCCATGGAGTACCGCATGCATGATCGGCCAAGCGGGAGTGGTCATCTGCCATCGTCTCTCAGTTTCTTCGGCAGGTAGCGAAATAGCCGAAGCAAGGCCGATGTCGGCGTGCAACGATCCATCCATCACGTAGACCCGGCTCCAAACCACATCCCCCGGCCGGGAAACACCTTTCAGCGATCCGCCGCCCAACCGGAAATAGACTGACGGTTGCCGCTCGCTAGATGCACCTGAGTATCCCCCCACAAAGTGCGAAGCCGGAGCGGCTCCCGAGATCAAGAAGACCCAAACGAATTGCCCCTCAAATTCCTCGCCATATCGAAGGTCATGCAGAGTCGTGCTTGGATCCATGCCCATTGCAGTCCAAACCCGATTCGTAACAAATGCATCAACTCCCGCACACTCATCCACTTCGTTGAAATGCGGCAACGCCAAACCTTTATAGAGTTCCTCGCTAGTCTCACGGTGGAAAACGGGCGGACGATCGGGATTATTGAGCAAGCCTTCGGCAAGATCCGATGCTGGGGCCATGTCCGCCAACCCTAGTTGATACTGAATCCCTATCGCATCACAGTTATAACGATCCGCCATCCGAACCGCGGCAATGTACAACTTGCATTGTCCAATAATGTGTTCTTCGACCAGATCAGTCACCGGATCAGTACCCGTGACGAAGGTCATGCCCCGATCCAAAAGCCATTGATAAACTGACCGTGCTTCGGCTTCGCTCACCAACTGCATCTCTGCCAGCAGGGCCGACTGTGAGAGCCTCTCTTTATAGATGCCGCATTTGTTCAACATCTCATCGTCAATGATCGCGTTGTACATCCCCATACAACCCTCATCGAAGACGCCGAAAATGGCGTGCTCATGCTTAACTTGATTTGCCAAAGCCACGCCTAAAGCATGCTCATCGGAACCAACGTGATTCGAACCTAGTGACTTCACATGACTAGCATCATGGTTAATTTTTCCAGTCGAAAGCCATTCGGATATTCCGTGCAGAAAGTAACTATCAGTAAATTCCTCACTCCAAATCGTGCTGTACTTCACTCCCATTTTCGTGAGCGATCCGTTGAGGTTGAGCAAGCCGACGAGGCCGGGCCACGTTCCGCTCCAGTTGGCTACCGTCAGAATTGGCCCCTGATGCTTTCTCAATCCGGCGAGCACGTGGTGGCTGTACTGCCAAACAGCTTCGGCAACGATAATCCTGGCTTTGGGATGGATATGCTTGAACACATCCATCCCCATCTTCTGTGAATCAATAAACCCATGCCCTTTTTCCTTATCAACCGGGTTCGCCCGTTTTAGAATGAATCCTTCTTCCTCGAACGCGTCGGC
>Ga0194055_10003390_pt1 | contig 12248 bp, 7 predicted proteins | sample SepL449m_MetaG_FD_155482 | JGI IMG/M metagenome (GOLD analysis project Ga0194055, IMG submission 155482) | Anoxic zone freshwater microbial communities from boreal shield lake in IISD Experimental Lakes Area, Ontario, Canada - Sep2016-L442-9m | ecosystem: Environmental > Aquatic > Freshwater >... | reverse complement strand
GGGGGAGATCGGGGAGGTTTGGGGAAGCGGTGAGAAAAATAACCAGGATGGGAGCGATTAAAATATCCAATGAATGACGCTGGTTTGTCTTAAAAGGATGGAGGGACTGGTCGAAGCCTGAGAATTTGCTGGATTTTAGAGAACGCCGGTGGAGGATTAACGAGAGTCTACTTCTTGAGTGAACCCGATATAAAATTATGAGTAAAATTCAAACGATGACTTGGAAGGATGATCCCGCGCACTTTCGGAAATCATCGCGGCGAGAGTTTCTGTATACAGGATTGATTGGTGGGCTGGGGTTGACTCTGGGAGATTTTTTTAAACTTCGGGCGGCACAGACTTCTGCCTCGAGTATTCTGGTGGCACCGCCTGCGGTGGCCGAGTCGTTGATTCATATTTTTCTACCGGGGGGGTGGTCAGCTCAGGAGACCTTTGATCCGAAGCCATTTGCGCCGATTGAGTATCGCGGTGCACTGGGCACCATTGAGACGAAGCTCAGCGGGGTTCGATTTTCCGAGCATTTGAAACAGACCGCGAAGATTGCGGATAAGATTACGGTGGTGCGGTCGATGACGCACGGCGAGGCGGCGCACGAGCGAGGGACGCACAATATGTTTACGGGGTATCGGCCTTCGCCCGCGATTCAGTTTCCTTCGATGGGATCGGTAGTGGCACATGAACTGGGGTCGAGGAATCAGCTTCCGCCCTATGTGTGCGTGCCGAATTTGCCGAATGAGTTTGCGGGAAGCGGTTATTTGCCAACGGCTTATGGGCCTTTTAGTCTTGGGGGTGATCCCGCGAATCAAAGTTTTGCGGTTCGCGACTTGAATCTGCGTCAGGGAATTACGGCGGAGCGATTTGAGCGGCGTCGAAGTATTCTTTCGACGGTGGACGAGCATTTTCGCGCTTTGGAAAAGAGCGATGCCTTGGATGCGATGGATAGTTTTTACCAAGCGGCGTATGCGCTGGTTTCGGCGCCCGAGGCTCGGGAGGCTTTTAATTTGGCTGGAGAACCGGAGGCAATTCGGGCGGAGTATGGGAAGGGAGAGGCAGGTCAACGGATGTTGATGTCGAGGCGGTTAGTGGAAGCGGGAGTGCGATTTGTCTCCATGACTTATGGTGGCTGGGATATGCATGCAAAGATTCAGGATGGGATTGCCAAGCAGTTGCCACCATTTGATCAGGCATACGCTGCCTTGATCCGCGATTTGGACCAGCGAGGGATGTTGGACACGACGATTGTGATGGTGACCTCGGAATTTGGGCGATCGCCGAAGATTAATAAGGATGCGGGGCGAGACCATTGGCCGAGGGTTTTTGATGTGGTGTTTGCGGGTGGAGGATTTAAGCGGGGCCATGTCTATGGATCGTCGGATGCGACGGGATCTGAACCTGACGAAAATCCGCTGACTGTGGAGAACATGGCGGCGACGATTTATCATCAACTGGGAATTGCCTCTGAAAAGAAACTGATCGCGCCGGGCAACCGACCGATCGACATCGTCCGCAATGGGAGCGTCGTCACTGAGCTTTTGGCGTAAGGTTGCGGCGATTGGGGCGGGACTTTTTCTTGGGGAAGCCCTGGAAGCGGGGTCTCCGACGCTTCTTCATGTGTGGCCAGCTGGGGGGCAAAGGGGGACGGAGCTTGAGGTGATTTGTGAGGGGACGCACCTAGAAGATGCGCGCGGGTTAGTTTTTTACGATCGAGGGATTGAAGTGGTGAGTATTTCGGAAGCGGTGGCGGGCCGATTTAAAGCGAGGATCCGAATCGCGGCGGATGCACCACTTGGGGAACAGATTGTTCGTCCCTGGACAGCCACTGGGCTTGGGGATGCGCGGACATTTTATGTGACGCCGTATCCGTTGGTGAAAGATTTAGATCGGGGGACAAAAGACGCGCCGAAGAAAGACGAGGAGCAGGCGATTTCTTTGGGTACGACAGTCTGGGGAACCCTTCAAGGAGAGGAGACGGATCGGTTTGTGATTGAGGCGAAGAAGGGGGATCGGATTGCCGCTGAAGTGGTTGGAGTGAGGTTACAGACGAAAGAGATTTTTGATGCGATGCTGACGTTGAAGGATGCGGAGGGAAAGATTTTGGCGGAGTGCGATGATAGTTCGCTCCTTGTGCAGGATCCGGTGATCAGCGTGATCGCTCCTGCGGATGGGAAGTATCATTTGGCGATTCGCGACAGCACGAATTCGGCACCACTTTCTGGGCGGTATCTCTTGACGGTCGGCAAATTTCCGCGTCCGCTGGTGGTCTATCCGGCAGGCGGAGTGAGTGGGGAGGTGCTGGCGGCGAAGTATCTGGGCGATGGTGGGGGCCCGATGGCGGCGACCTTTAAACTGCCGGCGACGGCGAGCAGTCGGTATGGAGTATTTCCTGAAGAAAGTGGGCAGAGTGCGCCTTCGCCGAACTGGTTGAGGGTATCGCCCTTTGCAAATGTGGTGGAAGTGGAGCCGAATAACCAGCAGTCGGGAGCGACGCCAGCGGAGGGTGGATTACCAGTGGCGTTGAATGGGGTGATTGGGGTGCCTGGGGATATTGACTACTTCAAGATTGTGGCGAAGAAGGGGGAAGAGTTTGATTGTCATGTCTTTGCGCGCTGGTTGCGTTCGCCCCTCGATGCCGTTTTGGAGATTTACGACGAGAAGGGAAGTCGTTTGCAACAGAATGACGACAGCGGTGGGCCGGATAGCTATTTACGATGGAAGGTGCCAGCGGATGGGAGTTATGGGGTGGCAATTCGCGACCAGCAGGGACGTGGCGGGGAAACGTTTGTTTATCGAGTGGAGATTGCGCCAGTGAGAAAAGAGGTGGGGATTTGGCTGCCGGAGATGGAGCAAAATACCCAAGATCGGCAGACGATTGCGGTGCCGAAGGGGAACCGCTACGCGTCGATGGTCAAGCTGAAGCGGGATGGGGTGGTGGGCGAATTGGTTTTGACGGCGGCAGGATTGCCAGCGGGGGTGACGATGGAAGCGGTTGGGGTGGAGAGCAGTGCGGAGAGTGTTGCGGTGGTTTTTGAGGCGAAGGGCGAAGCGGTGGCGAGTGCGGGGACGTTTGTGCTTGGGGTGCAATCGGTTAATGGCCAAGTGGTTGAGAGTCGGGTAGCGCACCCGATTGAGCTGGTTGGGTATGGAAATAACCAGAATTACTATCGAGTGACCGCGGATCGGCTAGCGATTGGGGTCACGGAAGAGGCGCCGTTTAAGATTCAACTGATCGCGCCGAAGGTGCCGATCGCGCAAGGAGGGTCACTTGATTTGAAAGTGGTGGCTGAACGGAAAAGTGAATTTAAGGGGAAGATCAAATTGGCGTTGCTATCGGTGCCTACGGGGATTGGGACGGCGGGTGGGGCGGAGATTAAGGAGAGCGAAAGCGAGGGGGTCGTGGCACTGAGCGGACAGGGAGATGCGCCGGTGAAGAAATGGAAGGTTATCGTGGTCGGTTCGGCAGATTTAGGGAAGGGAGCGGTCTGGGTTTCAACGCAAATCGTGGATTTAGAAGTGGTTGCGCCCTTTGTGGGTGGACAGATTGTTCGGGGAGTGGTGGATCAAGGGGAGAAGACCTTCCTCACGGTTAAGCTTAGTCAGAAGACCCCGTTTTTGGGGAAGGCGAAGATTGAGTTGAGGGGATTGCCGAACAAAGTAACCGCGGAGCCGAGGGAAATCAGTAAGGAGGACACCGAGGTGAGATTTGAAATTCAAACGGAAAAAACCAGTCCAGTGGCCCGGCATACCTCGTTATTTTGTCAGGTAACCGTGATGCAAAATGGGGAAGCAATTGTGCAAAGTTTTGGGCAGGGGGGAATATTACGCATTGATGCCATTCCCGTGGTGAAGTTGGAGGAAAAGAAATGAATAAAGGGCGTGTGAACCATGGTGTTGGAGGTAGTAATCCGTTGAATGGGGTGAGGCGGTTTTTGGTGGTGATGATGGTCGGAGTTTTTGGGGGTGCGCTGATTTTACCGATGGCTGGGGAAGCGAAAGAGGCGGTGAGGGTGACCGAGCTTGAGACGAAGAAGCCGATTATTTTGGAGGCTTTTCCGTCGGAAGTCATCTTGGATCACCAGCGAGCGACTCAGGGAATTGTGGTACGGATTACCGAGCAAAGTGGAGTGCATCGAGAGGTGACAGCGGAGGCGTCGTTGGTTTTCGGCGATCCAAAGAAAGCGCGAATGGACGGGGTTGTGGCGAAGCCGGTTGGTGATGGAGAGACTACTTTGAAAGTGAGTTATCGGGGGCAGTCGATCGAGCTCCCTGTGAGAGTCAGCAATGCGCAGGTGACTCCCGTGGTGTCATTTAGGAGGGATGTGATGCCAGTTTTTCTGCGATCTGGGTGTAACTCGGGGAGTTGTCATGGGAGTGCCCGAGGGCAGGATGGTTTTCGTCTTTCTCTTTTTGGTTACGATCCTGAGGGCGATCATTTTCGGTTAACTCGGGAATTTGCGGGCCGACGGATTAATCTAGCGTTACCTGAGGAATCGATGGTGATTACGAAGTGTGTTGGGGAGGCGCCGCACACGGGGGGGAAACTTTTCACGAAAGAGAGTATGTCTGCGGAGACACTGATCCGTTGGCTGAAAAGTGGGGCGCCGAATGATCCCGCGGAGGAGCCATTTTGCACCAAGGTGGAGCTATTGCCGAAGCGGCTGGTTTTGGAGAGTCCTGGGCAGAAGCATCGAGTGAGTGTGCGGGCGCACTATTCGGACGGAAGCCAGCGAGATGTGACTGGGTTGGCGTTATTTCTGACGAGCAACGAAGCGGCAGCGAATATTGATAAAGATGGCATGATCACGACTGGTCAAAGGGGGGAGGCGTTTGTGATGGCTCGCTTTGCCACGCACACAGTGGTTTCTCAGGTGATCGTGATTCCGAAGGATTTGAAATTTACTTGGCCGGAGGTGGTGGAGCGGAACTTCATTGATCGTTTGATTGATGCCAAATTGAAGGATTTGCGGATAACGCCGTCGGGAATTTGCGACGACGCCACGTTTCTTCGTCGAGCCCAGATTGATATTACGGGGGTTTTGGCGACGGGGGAAGCGGTGGAGAAGTTCTGTAGGGATGAGGATCCGCAGAAGCGGGAGAAGAAGATTGATGAGTTACTGGGGAAAAGTGAATTTACGGATCTCTGGGCGTTGAAATGGAGTGAGTTGTTGCAGATTCGATCTGATCAGAACAACGGTGGATATAAGGCGACGCTGAAATACTATGATTGGTTGCACGATCAGTTATCGAAGAATACCCCGCTGCATTTAATTGCCAGTCAGTTACTTGTGGCGAGTGGGAGCACCTTGGAAAATCCTGCGGCGAATTATTTTCAACTGGAGACCGACCCTTTAAAACTGGCGGAAGATACTGCGCAGGCCTTGATGGGCATTCGAATTCAGTGTGCGCAATGTCACAACCACCCGTTTGATCGGTGGACGATGGATGACTATCGTGGATTTGTGGCATTTTTCACCCAAGTTGGGCGCAAAGCGGGGGAGGATCCGCGAGAAAAAATCATCTATGATCGGCGGGAGGGTGAGTCGAAGCATCCTTTAGGAGAACGAGTGGTCGCACCGAAATTTTTGGGCGGAGAAGTTCCGGAGACAAAAGGGAGAGATCGGCGGGCGGTGTTGGCGGAGTGGCTGGCTTCGCCGAAAAATCCCTACTTTGCGAGGCACATGGCGAACCTGATTTGGGCTCAGTATATGGGGCGCGGAATCATTGAGCCTGTGGACGACGGGCGGATTTCTAATCCAGCATCAAACCCCGAGTTGCTGGATGCTTTGGCGGGAAAGTTGAAAGAGTCGAATTACGATATTCGGAAATTTGTGCGAGAAATTTGTGGATCACGGACTTATCAGACGAGTACGGCGCAGAATGAAACCAACTCAATGGATGAGCGGAATTTTTCGCATGGGGCGATTCGGCGAATGCGCGCGGAGGTTCTCTTGGACTGTATTTCGCAGGTCACGGAAACGCGGGAGAAGTATCGAGGGTTGGCGATGGGAAGTCATGCGGTGGAGATCGCGGATGGAAGAACCTCCAACTATTTTTTGACGACATTTGGGCGAGCGACTCGGGAGAATATCTGTTCGAGGGCGGAGGTTGGGCCGACTCTTTCGCAGGCGCTGCACTTGATGAATGGGGAGACGATTGAGAATAAAATTGCTTCGGGGGGGGTGGTGAAGAAGCTGCAGAAAGAAGGGAAATCGCCTCGTGAAATTACTGAGGAACTTTATCTGCGTTGTTTTGGGCGGAAGGCAACGGAAGCGGAGATGGCGAAGTTGGAGTCGGTGTGGAGTGGATCAACTACCGAGTACCCTGGGGGATTGGCGGATATTTTTTGGGCACTCCTCAATGCGAAAGAATTTATGTTTAACCATTGAGCGCGTGAATTTTGTGGGCTTTTTAAAGAAGACAATGGTGATGGGTGAAGGGAATGCTGGGAAAGGATGGATACGGGCTTTGGGGGTGTTGTGTGGGATGATCTCTGTGAGCGGGGAGGCGATGGAGACCCCGAATTATCTGGATCAGGTATTGCCGATTTTTCGGAACGCTTGTTTGAACTGCCACAACTCGGACAAGAAGAAAGCGGGGCTCGATCTTTCCACTTACCAAGGGAGTTTGCAGGGAAGTGAAAATGGGAAGGTTTTAAAATCGGGGGACAGCAATGGGAGTTTGCTTTTGAAATGCGTCATGCAGTCGGAAGATCCGAAGATGCCGCCGAAGGGGGAAAAGTTGAGTGATAGTGAGATTGCGTTGATCAAGCGATGGATTGACGGGCAACTTTTGGAGGCGCCGGGCGGGAAAGTCGTGGCGGCGGTGACGAATTCGGTGGGGGTCGCGGTGGTTGCGTTGACTCGTCCCGAGGGGAGGCCACCGATGCCGGTGGGGTTACCATTGGAAGCGGTGGTGCATACGGATAAAAGCAATTCTTTAACGGCTCTTGGAGTGAGTCCATGGGCGCCACTGGTGGCATTGGGTGGGCAGAAACAGATCGTGTTATTTCATACCGAAACCTTTGAGATGTTGGGGGTTCTACCGTTTCCCGAAGGATTCCCGACGATCATTCGATTTAGTCGGAATGGGCAACTTCTTTTGACGGGTGGGGGTCGTGGAGGGAAGTCTGGGGGAGTGGTGATTTGGAAAGTGGAAACTGGGGAGCGGATCGCCGTCTTGGGGAATGAGAGTGACCAAGTTTTGGCGGCGGACTTGAGTCCCGATCAACGATTTGTGGCTTTGGGTGGTCCTGGAAAGTTGGTGAAAATCTATGCGACGAAAGATGGTCGGTTGATCCATTCGATGAAGCGGCACACGGACTGGGTGACCGCGCTGGCTTATTCGTCTGATGGGAAACTGCTGGCGAGTGGGGATAGAAGTGGCGGGGTGATTCTTTGGGAGGCAGAGAGTGGGAAGGAGCATCATCTTCTGGCGGGACATAAGGGAGGGGTGACTGGGTTGTCGATGATGGGTGAGGTATTAGTGTCGGGGAGTGAGGATGCGACGATTAAGCTCTGGGATGTGAAAGAGGGAAAGGAGATGAAGAGTTGGAGTGGGCATAAGGGTGGAGTGCAAAGTGTGTCATTGAGTGTGGAGGGGCGGATTGTTTCGAGTGGGCGAGATAAGGTGGTGCGGGTTTGGGATCAGGGTGGAAAGCAGTTGATGGGGAGTGAAGCGTTTGGGGAGATGGCTTTGCGGGCGGAGATGACGGGGGATCGGGTGGTGGGAGGCGATTGGAGTGGAGAGGTGCGAGTTTGGACAATGGACGGAAAGAGGGTTGGGCAGTTGAGTGCGAATCCGCCGACATTGAGTGAGCGGGTGGCAGGGGCTGAAAAAGCATTGAGCGAGGCAAAAGAGGTGGTGGAAGGTTTTCAGAAGCGACTTGATCAATTGGAGGGACAGCGAAAAGAAGCGGCGGTGCGGCAGGTGGCGAAACTTCAAGAGGCGGAACGGTTGGCGGCGGAGAGGCGTGGAGTGGAGAGGGTAAAGCTCGAAGTCAGAAAGGCTTCGGCGATGGTGGCTGTGGAAGCGACGAGGGGTGAGGTTGGGCAATTGGAGAAGCGATTGGCCGAGTTGCGGGTATCTGTGCTGAGGCTGAGAGAGGATCGTGATGTGGCGTCGAGCGCGGGTGAGGATGCGAGGCACGCTTTGAGTTTAAAGCAGGAATCGAATGTGGGCGTTGCGGAGATTGAGCAGGCAAAAAAGGAAGTGGCGAAACGAGCTGAGGCGCGGGACTTAGCGCAGAAGCGAATGGAAGTGGTGCAAGCCGAGGTTACTCAAGCGGAGTTGCTTATGGAGGTAGCGGGTCGTGAGCAAAAGGGGAAGATTGCGGCAGCTGAAAAGAGCTTGAGTGGGATGGTTGAGGAACTGGCGGCGTTGAAGGATTCGCCGCAAGTGATTGTCGGAGAGGAAGAGGATCCCGTGATTGTTGCGGGAATCCATCAAGCAAAAGTGGGATGGGAGACGGGCCAGGCGAGCTTGGTATCGATTCAAAAAGACCTCGAGAAGTGGCGGCTGGCGGAGCTGCGGCAACGGGTGGTGCGGTCCCGTGAACTGGTCGTGGAAAAGCAGGCGGCTTATGAGCGGGCGCTGGTTGCGGTGAGGGAGGTTCCGTTATTGGTGGAGCGTTCGCGTGAGGCGTTGGCGGTGGCCCGAAAAAGATTGGGGGCCTTTCCTGGGCTGGTGAAGGAAAAAGAGCAGTTGTTGAGAGAAGCGAAGGAATTGTGGGTAGAAAAGCAGGGAGTGGCGGATGAAGCGCGTGCCCGACTGGAGTTAAAGGAAGTGGCGCTGAAGGCTTTGCTCTCGAATGGGGGAAAGGCAGGAGGATTGACCCAGACATTGGCACCTGTGCCGAAGGATTTGCCAGCGGGGGATCGGGAGGCACTGGCGAAGAAGTTGGCGGATTTGACCGCGGAGATGGCGAAGCGGCGCGAGATTCGGGGGATGAAGACGGTTGGGAGTAGTGAATATGCGGAAGCGGATGGCAGAGTGCAGGCACTGAAGCCAGAGTTGGCCGCGGTCCAAGGGGCGTTGGAAGTGGGAAAAAGTGGCGGGGTGAAGTTGCTGGCGATTGATGCGCAGGTGGAGCGCGCCGAAGTGGCGAAAGCTAAGGAAAGTCTTAGGGAAGCGTTGGCGGCGGTGAAGCCTTCGGCAGCCCAGGTGATGCGAGCGGAGAAGGTGCTTGAGGGATTAAGGAGGGAGGTCGAGGGAGCGACGGAGTTGGCGGCAAAATTGGCGATGGAAGTTCCTGTGATGCAGAAGAATGCTCCTGAGATGAGAGCGGAAGCGGAGCGCTTGGTGAAGGTGGTGGCGAAAGAGGTGGAAGCAGCGAAACGGGAGGAGTTAAAGTGGCGATTAGCAGGTGAGGGCGAGCGGGGGAAAGACAAATGATGGCGATGAGTTTGGGAGGATTTGGCTTCAGTATTTAAGAACTGGCGGGCAGTCTCGGGTGAGCTATTTGCTATTAAACACGGAACTTATGCCTCGACTGATTATTGCGACGAAGAATGCCCATAAGACGGCAGAAATTGCGGCGAAGTTGGGGATTGATTGGGAGGTTGACGATTTAAATGCCTATCCCGAGATGGTCTCTCCTGAGGAGACGGGGTTGACCTTTGAGGCAAACGCGACGATCAAGGCGACGATTGCTTCGAAGATTTTGGGTGGTTGGGTGATGGCGGACGATTCTGGGCTGGAAGTCGACGCGCTGGGTGGGGCGCCAGGGGTGCGGTCGGCTCGGTATGCGGGTCTCGAGGCAAACGACGCTGAAAACCGCGGTTGTTTACTGAAAGCATTAGCGAATTTTCGTGGCAAGGAGAGGTCGGCACGGTTTCGATGCGCGTTAGTTTTGGCCAAGGGGGGAGAACCACAGGGAACCTTTGATGGGGTGGTTGAGGGGTTGATCATTCACAAAGAGCGGGGAGGCGGGGGCTTTGGGTATGACTCGATTTTTGTGCCGGATGGTTTTTGCGAGACATTTGGTCAACTGGGTTCAGAGATCAAAAATCAAGTGAGTCATCGGGCAAGAGCCTTGGAAAAAGCGATGAACTTTCTGGTAGGGGTGAGGGGAGATTTTTAGTTGAGAAGAAAGCGGATGATGATTAACGAGAGAGGAAAGATTCCTTCATCGATTCGACCTGACCATTGGCGTAAATGATGAGGTTTCCGCCTTCGTGGACGGCCCCGCGTTCGATGAACCAAGGTTGTTTTGGCCAGAGGTGAGGGGTGAGGGGCTTGTCATCAAAAGGTGTGGCGAGATAGTCGATACGGACATTTTTGGGATCGTTCATATCTGGGCGGTTCATCATCCGCTGATTGGTGGGGCAAATCCAGTTGGAGATGCCGAATCCGTAAGGTTTGAGGGCGGCGATCCATTGCTCGTAATATTGAGTTCCCCCGTTAGTGAGGAGGACTGGGTCGACTTGAGGCCAGCGGGATTGATCTTGTCGAAAAGCTTCCGCACCTGCGTAAAGATTACGAAGGTTTGCCATACATTGGACTTTTTCCGCGCGGGTTTTCATATCGGAAAACACGCCCGCCCCCATCACGAACAGAATGCCGATGATGAGGATAACGGTGATTAATTCGAGCAATGTAAAAGCTCGAGAGTGGAGCAGTCTGGATTGGTAGTGGGGAGTAGCCAGAGAGGAAACGGAATCGGAGTCAGACTTCCGCTAGGGGGTAGTAGTGAGAGCTTGGGCACCAGTGATTTGAGCGATATCGATGAGGCCTGTCACGTCGACTGACTGTTGAAAACCGTTGACAATGAATTCAATTGTTCCAGTTTTAGTGAGATTTCCAGTCCCGAGCAGACTGCTATCGATGTCGTAAGTATCGAGAGATCCAGTACCCGTAAGAGTTAGGGATTTGGACTTTTCCCTATCTTTTAGCTCTTGAAGTTTGGCGCTGATTTGGCCTGAGGCTAATGCGACTGGTCGAAAAGAGATGGTGACGGCACCTGTGGTGGGATCAATTATGGTCCTTTTGGAATTTTGCTGGCCCTCGGCAACCGCACTGAGTTCGCGGGTATTGGGATCAAGGACGCCAAACATCGTGCCGTAATAGGTTCCACCGGAGGCAAAGATAGCAAAGGAACCCGAGGCGAAGCCCGTTTCTGGAACACCGATATTAAACAGGCCCAAGGAGTTTGAGCCTAAGTTGGTGGGAATGAGAACCCCAGCGTAGGTGCCGATTACTGAGGCTTGTGCACCACTTGAAGGCCAAGGACCTCCAACCAGTGCCCAACTTTGAGTTTGGATGAAGACAAACGAAAGGAGTAGAGAGAGAACTTTTTTCATAAGAATCAGTTGAAGACACGTTTGAGGGAGTGTCAATAGATTATTTGCGTTGAGCGAGAAAGTTTGGATTTAATTTGGAGGGTTAGGGAGGCGTTGATTGATCCATTTTTACTGGAGAACCGCTCGAAGAACAGTCCGCAGGGGATCGCCAGAGAGCGTCATCAAGTGGAGAGGATGACACTGTGGGGCGTTTTTCTTGGGTGATTGAGCCACATTCTCCACAACGAAAAGGAGGCAGATTGCTGGTGTGAATGGAGCGGATGTTGGGCATTTATTTTTACAACAATCGGGGGGCGCTAGCAGGCGAGGCATGGGAAAATGCACTCTAAGATAGCCAAGCGATGGGGACATTTGCTTGGATGAGTCTGGAAATCGATGGCGTCCCAGATGCGAGCGAGGGTGATTCAACTTCTCCATGTTATTGAAAACAGTGTTCCCATCGGGAGACGAGGTATCAAGGGCTTGCGACGACACCAACCAGTTCCTCAGCCTCTTCCCCCTTACCAACATCCTTCCTAGATCGGCACACCTCCCTGAGACCCGCCAGAGGATGACAGAGCGAAAAGCCCACCCTAACCAGTGAAAAGCCCCGAGCCCACTGCGTGATGATCGTGCGTCAAAAGGTCAACTATCGCTCAAGAGACATTTAAAAATAGCCCCGCAAACTATCCCGTAGTCCGGCGGTCGTTTTATTCCGCGACTCCTTAACCCGACAGATCAGAAATCATGAACGAAAAGTCTGGAGCGCGGCTAGGGGGTGTGGGCGGCCTTTCCGCATTGCCCGCGCTGGCGGAGGGCGTGATCGGCGAGGACGATGGCGGCCATGGCTTCGACCATGGGAACGGCTCGAGGGAGGACACAGGGGTCGTGGCGGCCACGGGCTTGGAGCTCGGTGTCTGTTCCGGTGGTCGTGACGGTCTGTTGGGGGCGAAAGATCGTGGCGGTGGGTTTGAA
>Ga0194055_10003389_pt1 | contig 12252 bp, 6 predicted proteins | sample SepL449m_MetaG_FD_155482 | JGI IMG/M metagenome (GOLD analysis project Ga0194055, IMG submission 155482) | Anoxic zone freshwater microbial communities from boreal shield lake in IISD Experimental Lakes Area, Ontario, Canada - Sep2016-L442-9m | ecosystem: Environmental > Aquatic > Freshwater >... | reverse complement strand
GCTCAACATTATTCCTGTGGAGGAGTTAAAACTGATATTCATGGTCAAACAACTATTCCAGGCCTGTATGCGGCTGGAGAAGTATCCAGAACTGGTGTTCATGGTGCCAACCGCTTAGCCAGCAATTCTTTGTTAGAGGCGATGGTCTTTGCAAAGTCTGCTTCGGAGTCGGTTGCGAACATCGAAGCTGAGGTGTTTAGCCGCCTTGATTCACAACCGGTTAAGTGCGTTTCAGAAGCCAATTCGATCCGAATTAGAACACTTCTTCAGCACCAGATGACCAAGGGAGCGGGAATTGTGAGAACGACCAATGGGCTCAAAGAAACGGTTTCAGTTGTCGATGGCCTCATTGCTGAATATGACTCTTTGGCCGACGCACCCTTTTCAAGCCACCCGATTGAAACAAAGAATTTGTTGCTCTCGGCGAAGTATGTCGCCGATCAGGCCTTGGCTCGAACCAGTAATATTGGTCTGCACTATAACGAAGACCTGCCTACATAATTGGTTCGGAATATTCCGGCGGCAACACCGTAAGCGGAAAAGGATCGGCCCAAGTTGGGGTGAGAAGATTTGCCGCGCACTGCCCACCTTCTTCAGGTTCAAATCGCAATTCACTACTACCAAATTTTTGTGACAAGTATAGACTCTGCAGATTACGACGACTGGACACTTGAATCGGATAAGCGCTTTCCAAAGAAAATGCTCCATTTTCTTTTTCTGGTGCCATCCAACACAATTCATAGCCTTCGGCTTGCTTTTGTAGCCACATCGGAGCCTCGCCATAGCACCGAAGTTCGGACATCCAATTTGAAATCACTGGCGACTGAGGACTCTGGAAATTTAAGGAGAACAAGCCCTTTCTCATACCGAGAAGCGGTTCACGAAGTTTAGGCTCTACCGTGATCAACCCCACTCGGCGCTTCCACATGTTGATCCCTCGAATTCCACTCATGCTTGCCTGAAACATTGCGGCTTTTAAGCGCATTGAGGGGAGCGGACTAAAGCTACCGGCTACTGCGGAAATGGCAGCTATTCTCGTTGCATCATCACCATCAACTCTTAGAGAGCCCGTATAAGGATCAAGTCTCCAAAATATACTGATCAGCTGTGGATCTTCTGCGGTGGCGTTGACCTCACCCGTCCGCACCGATTGCCCCAAGAGGCTATGAACTGCGACAGAGAGCATTCCAGCCCCATTCGCTTTGTAAAAAACGGTTTGCTTCGTGTTTGGCTCAGCTTCTGGATTTGAAAAGTCGAAATATTGAGAAAGTAAGTCCTTCGCTTTTTGACTCGTTTGTTGGCTTCTTCCCGACAAGGTATTTGCCAATGCCAAATCGACGATGCTCAATGGATCGTTCCAAGATATTTGGCTGAAGGATTGAGGGATTGGCTCGCCAATGCTTAAGCCTCTGCCGGACGGAATTCGCTTTATGGGGAATCGTACAGTCAACGATGCTGTTTTCGTTAATGCGATAGGCCCTTCATTAGTGCTGGAAGGATATGTAGCAGATTCAGACAAAATGCGACATGGATAGCCGCCCAGTGGCGATAAGTAGAAAATATTCGGAATGACGGTTCTCTTTCGGGGGAGAGCCCAGGTTGCCGTTATTCCATCTGAATCATCTTCGAGAGTTGGTTCACCGACATCTTCGATCGCGGCAGACCAGAGTTCTTCCTCTTTCGTACATCTTGTTGATACCTTTCCGAGCCCTTGGACCGTTGTTGATCGAAATGGTTCAAGCCCAAATGGCAGGGCAATTCTGACCCAACCCTTAAAATTCTTGGGTGACTTAATGCTCCAATTTCCAAGTTCTCCGGAAATTTCTAACGCAGTTGGCTCACCGGGAAAACCGAAAACGATGGGCGGCTGTTGGTCTGAAAATGAGAGACATATCCATTTGGTCTTTGGGGTTGGAATTCCGTCTCGAACACTTCCATCTTTCCATGAGAGAAAGGGACTACCGGTTGAGTGTGCCCGTAAATCGATTCCCGCCGGAAAGTACATGGAAACCCCGCAATCCCAAAGATCGAAACGAATCTTTGATGGCTTGCCAACACCACCGTCGGTGAGGACAACCTGCCTCCAGGGACTCGTGGATATTGGATTCCAGATTTTCAGAGGCGATGCAAAGGTAAACCGATCGCTCCCAGAATAGTGGGTTTTGAAGCCTGATTGGTTGACATCGAAACCAGGAAACTCTGGAGCTTTTGTGTATCCAAACCTTCCGAACCCCTCTTGGGCAACAGAAATAGCCGAGCTAGCGAGAAATGCCAAGCAACACAAGACCAACCCGTTTTGTTTGCTGCGAATAGAGCAAACCAAATTCCGGTCGATCCGTGCCAATGCGATAACCAAGCACAACGTTATAGTCAACAAAATTACTGCCACTGTATCTATTTAATGTGTATTGATACCCTACCCGCCAGAGGTTGGCAATACGATACGAAGAATCAGCAAAAAGACTCAATCTGTCTTGTCCGAGGCTTTGAGAAGCGAACATGCTACCAGAAAACTTCTGGTCATCGAAGAAGAATTGCCCGCTTACTCGATGCAGTCCGAAGGCTTGCTCGGTAATTCCATCCCTTGCATAGTCATACGTTAGCATCATGTTGAATTTTTGACCAAACGGTTTTGAGTAATTCAAAGTTGCTGTGGAAGCAAATGGCGTGGCGACATTACTTCCGGCGAATTGAGCAAACGTTAGTCCCGCATTGATGGTGCCGCCAGATTGATCGGTAATGAATGGCTTTGAAATGAACCGGAGTCGAGCCCCGAAGCCGCTACCAGTTGTGGTTGCAGATTTGGAATAGGTCGCATTGAGACCGTAGTACAAGTTCCAAGGAAGTTTCCCCATTTTGATCGGGTCCTTCTCCATAACTAAAAAGTAGTCTTGACGATTTATTGTGTTGGTTCCATTGAGTGATCTCAGGATCGATCCTGACAGGGAAGTCTGTAGCCCGGGCTGGTATCGGCTTATTGCGGCCGAGCTTATGAGGCTTTTTGCTTGGGGGGAATCAATGGCAAAGGATGCGGTTGTGTTGTCGTCAAGTTTTGTAAACTGCCGCAGTCCGAGGTTAAAATCGTCACGTCCAATTCCTGAATAGGTGAACTTACCGTCCCCGTTTGAACGATTCCAAGATTGCTCATAATCGAAGAAGACACCACGGTTGGCTCCGTAGCCTCGACCAAATGTTTGGCCAGTACTGAACCTAAGGTTTTGAGCTTGGTTCCGCTCAAGGGACAAGTAGTACGGGATATTCATCCCAAACTGATTATTGTTAAAGGATAAGTACTGTTCTGTTGGAAATTTTCCTTGCATGCCTTGGGCGTCGAGGCGGAAGAGCTGTTGAGAGAAAATCTTTGATTCTCCAATGTAGAATGTTGCTCGTTGAAATTGAATTTCCTTTCGGCTGACGACGGTCATTCGCTTAGCGGTGATTCGGATTGTCTCAAAGTCATCTTCTTTTTCCGACTTAACTTCGGCCTCGGTGGTCGGAACGATACCTTTACGGATGGGCACGAAATCAAATATGTCTGATCGTACTGACTCGGTCGGAATGGAAATTCCGGTTTTCGAAATCGCAACCACTGCTGTCCGTTTAGTACTTTTTGCAAGCTCGTATTGGTCGGTTAGCGGGTTCATGTGCTCAAAAATGAACAGTCCACTTGAGTATCGAACCCGGTCGATTGCGACATTGTCTATTTCGGTTACACCATATCCTTTGAGTGTTCGAAGGTCAAGGTAGATATCTGAAAATCGAATATCTTTGGTTCCGACTTTGAATGTTGCCTGTCGGGCGCGAACTACTTGAGCGTCGTATAGATACTGGAGGTCGTCGGCCTGTAGAAGGCGATCTCTAATCTGGAATTTCACGCCTTTGTCAGTCGCGGAAGCCGTAGCAATCTTCTTTGCAAATGTATATTCGAGGGAACCAGTACTTGATAGTTCAAGAAAGTCATTTGACGATGAAAGTTTGGATCGGTCCGATACAAATTCAACTTCTAAGATCGAAGGATTTGACTGGTTTTGCAGGGTTGCGGCCGTAATTCTGGCGGTGCCAGTAATGTTTCCCGAGACGAGGATAGAACGGGCAACTCCGCTCGTAGTCCTTACGATGGTTTCTCGGAAATTGCCTAAAGTTGAGTTGAGAACAATTTGGGTTCCATCTGGAACATTGGAGCCGTCAGAGTTGCGAACGAAAAGTGTTATCGCAATTGAGCTTCGACCGTCGGCTACAGCTTCGTTTGGATATGCCTGCAGCTGAATGGTGATTGTCGCCGCGTAGCAAGCACTCGATGCGGCAAGAGCGAGGGCAAGGATCGCTCCCCGCGAAATTTGCTTGGACATTAAGGATTATTGTATAGCCAAAAGCAAAAAAGCCTGCGAAATTCGCAGGCTTTTTTTGCACTTAGTTTGGCTTATCGAGTGACGATGATCGGAGTGATCTTTCTTACTCTTTCGCCATCTTGACTTTCAGCAACGATCTCCGCTCGGTAAGTACCTGGAGCAACTGATCGGTTCGCTTGGTCTCGGAGATTCCATACCACTTCGTTCTGTCCAGCCTTGTCAGCTCTTCCAGATCCGATGATCATGACTTCTCGACCGTTCGAGCTTAGAATTCGAACTGTTGTCGTGGCGTCTGATCCAAGGGTGTAGTTCAATCGGACTGAGGTCATTCCTGTTCCTCTACCGTTTGGAACAACATTCACTGCACCAATTACGGCCTTAGCAACTGTTCCTGGTTCGATTTGAATCTTGAATTCACGAGTCAAATTAGCTTCAGCTTCGAAGGTGTATCCAGAAACCTTTCTAAGGTCTCGAGTTTCGCCAGTCGAAACGTCTACCAGTTTGGCTCTTACATTCTTAGGAATGGTCGAGAGGTTTGGCCATGTAACCGTTACAGGACCGGCAACTCTTGAGTCAACTTTGACGAGGAACTCTTGTCGACCAGTCAGTTCTGTTAGAGACTGAGCAAGTCTTGAATTAACTCCATCAATTGTCTTATCGATTGAGAGGCTAAGCGCATCGGAGACAGGAGCCATAGGTGGTTCGTATACTCTGAGTGATTTCGCGTTGACTGCGCTTGATGCTTTTCCGAGATAGTTTTGAACGTCTGCAGATCCGGCGCTTCGAGCAGCCAGTTGCAGTCTCCATTGTTTATCGGACTGTTGCCAAGGCACTACTGTCTCATTTTGACTTCGGAAATTGGTTTGGAACACTGCAGGGTATCGGATAACGACGTCTTGAGATGCGAAGACGAAGATCCAATAGCCTCTTTGTGGCTCAACCTTACTTGTTGTGTTTTGAATGAAACCATAGTTCTGCGTTCCGGTATCCCAGTAAGCGAGTGATCCGCTGATGAGTCCTTGCTGTACCAACTGAACAAAGGTATAGGACGAACTCGGGTTCGTGTTGCTTGCACCGACAATCTCACCTAACTGGAAGGCTACATTGTACGGGTTACCGATCAAGTTCCAACCTGGCTTAAGGCTAACGAGAGCCGGTCCTCCACCTGGATCGTTGACACCAAAGTCTGTTGGTGCCGTTGGGTTACCGCCCAGGGTCAAGTTTTGAGTTCCAACTTTGGAAACAATCCATTGGCTCTTGCCACGATCTGGACCAGTTGAGATGATGTATCCCTTTTGGACTGGATCCCATGCAAAGGCTTGGTAGTCAGCATCTGGAACGAGTCCCAAGATAACTTCCCAAGTTGGATCAGTGAATTTCCATGGTGATGTAACCAAGTTTGCATCGTTTCGAAGAATCAACTTCGGTTGAGAAACAACCTGAATAACGCCAGTCAAGGTCTTTTGTGGACCAGGAGTTGGGCTAATTCTTACTTGGTAAGTAAGGTCTCCAGACGCAAATGAATCGGCTTGAACCAAGAAGTCAACGAAACCTTGTCGGTGCGGAGAAATGTTGGCAATAGTCTTAACTGATCCACCAACAGCGCTTAAGCCGTCAGGAAGAAGAAGTTCAACTCTTACATCTTGCAATGGAAGTTCTTGATCAATCGTTGCGAAACCACGGTTGTTGTCAACCCAAACCCGGATTGGGAAAGGATTTTGAGCAAACTGGTTTGCGTCATTTGAATCCAAGTTGATAACCTTAGGGGTATCGGATACAACGGAATAAGGCTTGCTATACAGCGAGTCTCCCCATGTTGATCGGTAAAACGCGTTAATTGTTCTTTTGCCACCGACACCAACCAATTGTGGGTTCCAGGTTTGGATATAGGAGTCTCTACCTTCAAAGCCTACGTCTGAAATCGGTTCTCCAAAAATAAAGTTAGGAAATGCGCTAACGTCGCCACCACTCAACCATCCAAGTAGGAAGTTTGAGTTACCAACAACAAATCCATCCGTTGGAGTTTGGCTTTGCGAAGGATCGTTAAGATCAGTCGTCGCTGCATCTTGCGAATTTTGAACTTGAAGTCCGTAGCCAAATGCTTGGCTCCAGTTAAACATAACGGATCCAGGGTAAGCCGAAGGGTCCAAAGCTCGGGTAAATCGTCGTTCGGTTCGCAGAGGCTTGAATCCCGGCACGGTTACATAAGTTCCGGCACTCGATAGTGGTCCAGAACCATGGATTTCAAACTGAGAATCGCTGAGCAAAGAAACGGTAGAGCCAAAGCCGAGACCAATTTGGTGGGCAACTGTGCCTACATTGGTCATGGTCCAGCCACATCGAGCGGAATCAGCAACTAGGTCAATACGAATATCAATTCTTGTATCGCCGTTCGTTGTTCGACCAAAGAAGTATGTGTCTGACTCTCCCGTAAAGGCAAGTTGAAAACCGTTGGCACCGAACAAAGAAGTGGTGTTGTCTTCTGTTACGATTGCGTAAGCCGATGTTCCAACTACACCGAGACCGAATCCCCACGTGAAACTCATATTGTCGTCAATATCAGTGTGGATGGATCCTTGAGTTCCTGCGCCGAAGCCAATTCGCCCGCGAGAATTTCCGGTCAAGTGTGCGCCAAGACATCCCGGTGGCATTTCCGTGTTGCTGTTGTATTGGAACGTTCCGCTAACGCCCATAAAGGCGGCAAAAAGTGGTGTTTCGATATATTCAGCCAAGTAGTCGGCGGAGACACGAGGAGCTGGACCGGCACAAATGTCGGTAAAGTCAGCTTTGGCCCCTGCAGCGAAGGCAGAGCATATTGCAACTGTTAAAAGATTTTGATTAAAACGAAACTTGCTCATAATAAAGGCTTAGTTCGAATAGAAGGTCATTCCCCGCAGAAGGTTCCCTCTGCGGGGTAGTTTTTTTAGAGGGACGGTGGTGGCGGTGGCCCACCAGGTCGGTTCAGTTGGTTCGCACTACTAAAGATATATCGATCTTTGGTAAATACATCTGGAACTGGACCAGGATTGTCTAGTACGTTTCGAGCGCCGATTCTCCAATAGAGTTTGTTCGCACTTCGAATCGCTGATGGCAATGCTGGGTCGTTCAGATCAACTGGATCAGAAGCCAAAGTTCCTGCATCTCGTCTTTGGAAGAGAACCTTCTTGAAGGTTGTCGACGCTGTAAAGTTGAGCGTACTTGAGACTTGCAAGGAGTACTCGAAAGTCTGGTCGAACAGAGGATTGGTTACTGAATTGAATGTAAACACCTGTGGTGAAGACATTGTTGAGTTAGTTGACGGTGCAACCAGCCCAGGAACTACAATCGGAGTAGCAAAGCCCAGGGTGTTGTTTCGATCGCTTACAAAGTAGCAAAGCGATGAAGCTGTTGTACCTGTAGAGGCAGTTGTACCTGTAGAGGCAGTCGTACCTGTTGAGGCAGTCGTACCTGTTGAGGCAGTCGTACCTGTAGAGGCAGTTGTACCTGTAGAGGCAGTCGTACCCGTAGAGGCAGTTGTACCTGTGGAAGCAGTCGTACCTGTTCCACCACCACCGCCGCCGCCACCAGTTCCCAAGTCAGATTGGTTCAATGCGAACACAAGTTGAACTTGATATTGGTAAGGTCGACCTGGAACAACTCCAGCAACGGCTGTCTGAGAAGTTGTAGAGTTTCCGCTACATACTGACAAATCACCAGTTACCTGAAGCACTGTCCAAGTCACAGGTCTCGCTATTCCATTGTCAAGCGCAGTCGTGTTTTGCCCACCAACTGAAACAACTGCAGTATCTAGCAGATCATTTCGGAAGATTTGCCACGATTGTCGCACAGCGTTTCCTTTAGCGAAGCCGTTTGGCTTCCAGCTAATTTTAACTGATGGACCATTCGTAGGATCGTTGTATGCTTCTGATATCGGTGTTGCGATCACATCTGGACCACTCTTTCCACCAACAAGTAAGGCAGCTAAACCAACAATTAAGAGTGTCGTAACAAATCCGCTTGGACTTGCCTTTGACTTTGGCTTGAGAACCACGGAATTACCGTTCGGATCAAATCCAGGGGCAAGCATCGGCACATCAAAGATGGCTCTAACTTTGTCGCCTGGCTGAATTCCAAGTTCTGCACGGACTACTCTAATCGTTGACCTATCTGGACCGATCTCAGTTAGTTCACCGCTGGCAACTTGCTGTCGACCGCGGGTGATGATCACTCGCATTCCTGCAGCAAAACCATTTCTTGAACCACTATTAATGAGCGCGGTTGTCGTACCTGTGTTAAGCACTGTGCCGGTTGGCAATGTCTGCGAGCTTATTTGGCTAACAGCCAAAGAAGCAGCTTGACCCAATGCATCATTAATGAGCACATCGTCTGCAACGTCTGCCGATCGAACGATCGAAGAAGCTGAAACTGCGGCACCATTAACTGGCAAACCAGATGCTACATCGTAGCAAAGAGCTCTTACTGAAACTCGGGCCTGCTTGCCGGCAGCGGATTTATCAATCCGATAATCGGCAACTTCTCCCGAAACCACGGTTTGAACTTTCATTTCGCTTGCTACACGCAAAACGTTTGAAATGTCTGGTAGTGGTTGGGATAGCCCTAATCCTTCTACAACTCTAGCAACCGTTTCCGGTGGCTGAACATCGTATTTACCTGATCGCGAAAGACTTCCGGAAATTGCTCGTGCGGCTGTTGCCCCATAAGTAGTTCCCTTGGCTTTTCTGTTGACGAAATCGACGACCGCCCAACCTGGCAAGCTTCTCAACTGGGCGTTAGCCCTTGTAGAAAGCCCTAGCAACATGTACGGAAGTACAAGAGCTAACACTAACACGTTGCTGATTACTTTGCCTGGCAAAGTTGCGATGAACCGTCTCACTTTGACGTCTCCTCCATAGCTGACTCGAATCTGCGGGCACTTACCTTGGCAGATAGAAATCCATTATATGCCGAATTTTTGATATTCCGCACAATTTCTTCCCACCTAGTGTTACCCATTTCCCTCATTTTGAATTCCTGACACCTTTACAGGCAAAAACCTTCCCTTGATGACAGGTCGCTGGATTATATCATGAAAAGTCTCAAGAAACTGCAAGAGAAACGCCCCATCTTTTCGCTTCTTGCAACAAAGTTGCTAAAGTTTCATCAAGACCGGAGTCAGTTTCGAAGACAGAATCGGCGAACGAGAGCGCCACTTTTGAATCTAATTGCCAAGAAATTGGATTAAAATTTGCGCCCTCACCGTATCGTTCGCGAAGTCGAGTTCTCTGAGTTTCCTTTGTGCAAGTTGCCACCCAAATTGATTGAAAAGATACTTGCAAGCAGGCCTCAAAAAGGAGGGGAACTTCTATTGCGACGGCACTGGATTGACTAATCTGCTCCGCAATGGCGGGATGCATGATCCGATTTATGGTCCGTCTATTCTCATCGCCTTGCATGATCAGCCCTTTAAGGACAACGGGCGAGACGGGTTCGCTTGTAGTAAAGTGGCTCATGAGCTGAGCCTGGACGTCCTTTTCCCATAGAATGTCGCCGGCAATTGCGTCGGCATCTAATGTAGAAATGCCCCGTTCCCGGAGCATTTTAATAATGGTGGATTTTCCCGAGGCGATTCCGCCAGTAACGGCAATTCTCATCTTGCCTATAGAATGGCAAGAACCTTCGGGAAATTGTACTATTCGCTGTCAGAATTCTTCAAAAGACCCTTCAACATGCCCAATCTTTCGCCGATTGTGGCACCACCCGTCGCGGTTCCCCGTCGCGAGTCATCAGAATCATCATTTGGTCTTCGTCTGCCGCTCTTGTTGCCGCCAGGACCGGTTCTAGGCTTCCTGTACTCTTCTTCCATGCCGTATCCACCTGCAGGGCGAGGACCGCCTTCTCCAGGATTAAGGGCACGCATCGAAAGCACCATTCTGCGCTCATCGGTTCGAAGGTCAATAATTTGAATTTCGACTTCTTGGCCTTCAGCAATAACTTCTTCTGGCTTCTTGATTCTGCGGTAGCTAATTTCGCTCAGCGGAAGGAATGCTTCTGCACCCTCTTCAAGCTTAACAAATGCTCCGGCAGGAACCAGGCGACCAATCTTGACCATCATCTTCTGACCGATCTTGTAATTTGATTTGATCAAATTCCATGGATCAGGCAGAACTTGTCGGTGACCCAATGAGATCTTGCCAACGTTTTGGTCAAGACGGAGAACCATGACTGGAATCTCTTGACCTTCCTTGAAAATTTCCTTTGGATGGCTGATTCTTGCCCAGCTCATTTCTGAGATGTGAAGCAAGCCGTCAACACCACCTAGGTCAATAAATGCGCCGTAGTCGGTTAATCGTCGAACGGTTCCAGTTAGGGTATCGCCAACTTTAATGTTCTTAAAGATTTCATCCTTAGCTGCTCCTCTCGTTTCTTCTTCTGCTTGTCGATTGGAAAGAACAACTTTCTTTCTTTCTCGCTCAAGCTCGATAACTTTAAGGGTTAGCGTTTGACCAACAAACTTGTCAATGTTTCGGAGCTTTCCGTTTCCGACGTGAGTTGCAGGAACGAATCCTCGGACACCTACGTCGACAACTAGTCCACCTTTGACTCGGTCAACCACCATCGCATTGATTGGACTTCCGTCCTCGAATGCTTTGATGATTCGATCCCATTGCTCTTCAAACTCTGCTCGCTTTCTCGAAACCGTTGGGTTCCCTTCGGATCCGGTTGGATTCAAGACAACAACTTGGAGCTTGTCACCTGGTTGGACAAAGCCAATTGCGGTGGTTGGGTTCTTGTCACTAAGTTCGCTTAGTGGAATAACACCTTCAGCTTTGGTTCCTAGGTCAACAAAAACTCGGTCGTGTTCGACCTGAATAACGGTCGCTTCGATTCGGTCGCCCTTATTGAGGCGCTTGTAAGTTGAATCGGAATTCGCAACAGCCTCTCCGCCTTCAAGAGCATTCATGTATTGCTCAAAAAGGTCGCCATCGTCGGCGGTTGACACTCCGTCAACTGCCGCAACTGGTTCGACTACCGGGGTAACTGCTGCAGGTGCTTCGGCGACAACTGGGGCAACTGGCGTTTCTTCAACGACGGGTGCAACAGGAGTTTCTTCAACTACAGGAGCTTCGGTGGGTTGGGCGGCTTCTGATACTGGTTCAGCATCAATCGTCGGTTCGGGTGTCTCGGAAGCAATTTGCTCAGAAGGAGCTTGCTCTGGGGGCTGGGCGTCGGACACTGCAGCTGGCATTTCTTCCGGCTGTAGAGCGTCGATATCGCTCTTAGGTGCCTGGGTCTCGTCAATGGTCATAAATCTCTCGGATAAGGCGCAATGGGGCGCGAACTACAACTTTACCTCATCAGCACTCTATAAGGGAACGCTATTCCGCTGTCCAAGACCTTAGATTTGTATAAAGATTTCGATATCTTTCATGATATCGCAAGTACTCACTGTCCTTGGGCTGCACGGATTCTTGGATCACAACTGCCTGTTTGCAAGCGGAAGACACTGAATCCCAAACTCCAATTCCGACTCCGGCAAGGATCGCCGCACCGAAGGCTGGTCCTTCATCAATGGCTAAGCGATTGCATGGAACTCGAAAGCAATCGGCAATCATTTGAACCCAAAAGTCGCTTTTACTGCCACCCGAAGTCACATTGATTGATTCGGCAGACGCACCGAGACTTCGTAACAATTCAAACCCATCAAGGAGACCAAAAGTGATGCCTTCGAAGACTGAACGGGCAATATCATCTTTGTTTGTTGACAAGGTCATTCCTGCTAACGCGCCCTTTGCGTGGGGATCATTGTGCGGACAACGTTCTCCGGCTAAATAGGGCAAAAATGTAACCCCGTTCGAGCCTGGTTGAGAGTTCTGGGCCAGTTGAGCAATGGTGTCATAGCTTTCACCGGGACTAAAGACATCTC
>Ga0194055_10003388_pt1 | contig 12253 bp, 5 predicted proteins | sample SepL449m_MetaG_FD_155482 | JGI IMG/M metagenome (GOLD analysis project Ga0194055, IMG submission 155482) | Anoxic zone freshwater microbial communities from boreal shield lake in IISD Experimental Lakes Area, Ontario, Canada - Sep2016-L442-9m | ecosystem: Environmental > Aquatic > Freshwater >... | reverse complement strand
ACATTGTGGCAAAGGGGCAATCGATTTACCAAATTCCAGAGTCGTTTGTGTGGCTCGGGCGTGAGGCGGATCTGATGGGCCTTCCAAACGCTGTCGTGCTGATGCTCATTCTGTATTGTTTAGCGCATGTGATGATGTCGCGGATGAGGCTGGGCCGCTATCTCTATGCCGTTGGGGGCAACAGTGAAGCCGCAAGGCTTTCCGGTGTGCCTGTGAAGCGAGTGCTCCTGTTTGCTTATGTGGCCAGCGCCATGCTTGCTGGTTTGGGTGGCGTGATAATGGCTTCGCAGCTCAAAAGTGGCTCCCCGACCTACGGCAACATGTACGAACTCTACGTCATTGCGGCGGTCGTCGTAGGCGGTACGAGCCTCAGCGGTGGTGAAGGCAAAATGCTCGGCACGCTCGCTGGAGTTTTTACCATTGCCGTCATTCAAAACGGTATGAATCTCACCAACGTTGAAAGCTACACGCAGAAGGTGGTGCTGGGCATTGTCATTTTGGGTGCCGTTGTGCTGGATACAATCCGGCGATAAGAGAGTCGTCCGGTTGGCTCCAAACCGCCGAAGCACACCGCCGCCCGTTTTCCCAAAAGGTTGATCCCTATCGCATCCATCCGCGGAACGGCTCGTAGATGCGAATGGAGAGCAGCAACTCGCTGGCACTGAATGTATTTTCCGTAGTACCGAGCAGCACAGGTGGACTCGCGGCTGTTCCGGAAGAATAAATGTCCGTCTGGGTCGGTTCCAGTGCATAGAAACGGTAGCCCAGATCGAGTGTCAACCGGCTATTGACGGCATAGACAACGCCGCAACCCGCCTGCCAGGCAAACGAACTCGTATGGCTTGAACCATTGATGGCAGGGACTCCAGCAATGGGCAGCGCTCCGCTATAGGTCGAGCGATACCCGCCGCCCCCGATTCCACCGCCCGCATAGGCGCCGAAGTTTTTTGTAAAAAACAGATCTCGCCATATATTCGCCATGGCTGACCATCCGTCACTGACAGAAAGTGTTGTGTAATTGGCGGCGTTGAAAGCTAAAGTCTCTCCTATGTTATCCCGGCCACGCCCTTCAAACTCAAACCGCAGCAAACCGTTGGGCCTGTTCAATGCCACACCCAGCGCACCGCCCGCAGAAAAAGCTGTCTGTTGAATCGATGGCGGCTCCCCGTAGAAGAGCGTGTCGAATGATGCTGCAAGAATACCCGAAACATAAAATTGTCTCGGGGCCGCTTCATCGAACAGTGCCACCGGCAGCACGGACGAGGCGTCGTCGGCCGGTTGAGCCTTTGCCAATAGGGAATCGGCCGATAGCCAGTTGGCCTCTTTTTCTTGAGAAAACGCTGAGAGATCAATCGCAGTGCCGAGTTCATCTGCCTGATCGGCAAAGCCTATCTGGGTGGTCGTTGCAATCACCGCTATGAGCATGGTGCAGAGTGATCGTTGCATCGATTTGTCCACCCGTTACATCTTTATCGATTGTTCCACTTTTGGCTTCGACAATGCGTGGTTTCTTGGGATAGCCAATTGGTTATCGCTGGAACAAACGTTACGTTTGACACGGTCGGGTCAAGAAAAAAATGCGCAACCCTTCAACTCGGTTGTGTGTGTAATGGCAAGCGATTCGCTGGGCGTGCGTATGGCTCCTTTGTGTGCGGGTGTAAAAAAGCTGTACCATGGCGGGGTCACACCAACACGAGCCACGGGGCGATGCCTGAAAGTTCGCTGCTGTTTCAAGAGGGAGGGCCAATGGGAATGGCGATGATTGCAAACCATCGAACGCTGGTATTTCACGAAGATGTCTTTTACGAATACTTCAAGCCCTACCGGCATCCGCTGTCGCACCACGATATTTGGGGTGGCCACGGCTTGGAAACCTATGGCGAGGATTTTGATCTCGTGAGAGCGCTCGATCCGCTTTGTGTGTGGACTGTCGTGGATGCGGATCGCACAGTGGTAATCCATTGTGCGTCGCCCGGCGTGGCATCATGAATCTCTCATCCCACGGCATCTACGAAACGCTGCTCACCGAGGCGCTCGGCGAACAGTTGAAAAACCTTGGCGATGCGTCGCACGCCAGTTATGAAAAGCTGCGATCGGCAGAAGCAGCTGATCGGCTTTCGCTCCACATTGCCACAATTGTCAAACGGCTCGTTGCAACCGTTGACGAGAAAGACCGGGTGGCCATCGGCATCGACCTCACCCGCAGGCTGATTGCTGGCCTGATGAAAGAGACGCAAACCCGGCACCCCAAACTCGCCGCCACGCTCGATCTGGCCGAGCGGCCTGTCGCGCCTGGCAGCATTCTGCAATCGATCAACCGGGTGCGGATGGATGGCACAAGTGAGCCCATTCGGCCACCGCTGATTCCGCTACTCGACACGGCTATCCTGACAAACGCCCCGGGTGAACCCACCGTCGGCAGTCAGTTGCTCGCGGAAATCTACTCTGCAGACTCGATCGATCTGGTCATGGCATTCATTCGTCATACCGGTATTGCGCCGATGCTCGATGCCTTGCATCACCACATGCAGGCCGGCCGCAGCCTGCGCATTCTGACGACCACATACACTGGCTCCACCGAGGCCCGCGCACTGGATGCGCTCGAAGCCGCAGGGGCCTCGATCCGTGTGTCGTACGATACGAGTACCACGCGGCTCCACGCCAAGAGTTGGCTTTTCCATCGACGCAGCGGATTCTCCACGGCCTATATCGGTTCTTCCAATCTCACGCATTCAGCGCAGGTCACAGGGCTCGAATGGAACGTGCGGCTGTCTGGAGCGCGCAATCCCGAGGTCGTCGCAAAGCTGGCGGCTGTCTTTGAAAGCTACTGGAACGGTGGCACGTTTGTGCCCTATGAAAAAGAGCAGTTTCTGGAGCGAACGCAGGCCGCTCGGCCCGGCAGAGAGTTCGTCCTGTGCCCGCTTGAAATTCGGCTCGAACCGTTTCAGGAAGAACTGCTAGAAAAAATTGCATTCTCGCGGTTGCAGGGACACCATCGAAATCTGCTGGCCGCGGCGACCGGCACTGGCAAGACGGTCATGGCCGCGGTGGACTACAGCAGGCTTTCGGCAAGGCTCCCTCGCGCGCGGTTGCTGTTTGTGGCCCATCGCGAAGAGATTCTCACGCAGGCCATGGCGACGTTTCGGCATGCCCTGCGGGAACCGACGTTTGGTGAATTGTGGGTGGGAGGTGCCAAGCCAAAGCGGTTTGAGCATGTGTTTGCGTCGATTCAAAGCATGGCCACAGCAAAGCTCGATCAATTTCCGGCAAACCACTTTGATGTTGTGATCGTGGACGAGTTTCACCATGCGGCGGCACCGTCTTACAAGAGGCTGCTAGAGCACATCGATCCCGTGGAGTTGCTCGGTCTCACCGCCACACCCGAACGCAGCGACGGCTTGCCGGTGTTGAGCTGGTTTGGCGACAGAATTGCGGCAGAAATGCGGCTCTGGGACGCGATCGATCAGCACCGGCTCACTCCATTTGTCTATTACGGCATTCACGACAACACCGACCTGCGGGATGTGCCGTGGCGCCGTGGATCGGGCTACGATGTAGAACGCCTCACCGAAGTGCTCACGGCAAACGACGCCTACGCCCGCGTCGTCCTCAAGGAGCTTGCCCGCCGCACGGGTGACCCCACGCAGATTCGGGGCCTCGGATTCTGCGTCAGCATCAAGCATGCGAGATTCATGGCCCGGATTTTCAATGAAGCGGGGCTGAAGGCGACGGCTGTCTGGGCCGACACGCCGGCTGACGAACGGTCTGGGGCACTCAAGGATTTACAACACAGGCGCACGAATGTTGTGTTTTCAGTCGATCTCTTCAACGAGGGCATCGACGTGCCGGCTGTGGATACGGTGCTGTTTCTTCGGCCCACCGACAGCCCCACGCTTTTCCTGCAGCAACTCGGCCGCGGCCTGCGGCGGCTCGACGGCAAGAGCGTGTGTACGGTGCTCGACTTCGTCGGCCAGCACCGCAAGGAGTTTCGCTACGACCGGCGGTTTCGAGCGTTGTTAGGCGGCACTCGCAAAGACCTCACCCGCCAGATTTTAGATGGCTTTCCCTTCCTGCCCGCCGGCTGCCACATGGAACTCGATCGCAAGGCGGCAAGCATTGTGCTTGCCAATATTAAGGAGGCGGTGCCCGCCAGATGGGCTGCGCGCGTTGACGAACTCAGGAGCATGGCAGTCGGGGGAACGTGTCCGACGCTCGGAATGTTCTTGGCTGAAACGGGCCTTGAGCTTGACGACATCTACGCGAACAAGTCCTCGTGGACCGATCTGCGGCGGGCGGCTGGGTTATCGGTGGCAGCAGCCGGGTCTTGTGAAGTGGCGCTGCTGCGTGGGTGCGGTCGGATGCTGCACGTTCTGGATCCGCACCGCATAACAGCTTACAAGCGGTTGCTTGAGCAGCCAGCGGCGGACCCCGCCACGCTTCCTTTGAACGAAAGACGATTCCTTCAGATGCTCGTGGCCAGCGTAGCCGACAGGGCTGTTGCCAAGACAATCACGCTCGCCCAAGGCGCGGCGATTGTGCACGCCCATCGCAATGTATGCGACGAGTTGCTCGCGTTGCTCGAGGAACTGCAATCGCGGATTACCCACTCCACGCTGCCGCTGGCCTCGCACCCAGATGTGCCGTTGGAAGTGCACGCCCGCTACTCGCGGCTGGAAATCCTCGCGGCGTTCGGCGTTCGCGACACCGCCGAAGGAGCCGTTGCGAAGATGCCGCCGTGGCAGACCGGTGTGTATTGGGCCAAAGCGGCTAAGGCGGATCTGCTGGCGTTTACGCTCGATAAAACCAGCGGCGGATTTTCCCCGACGACCCGCTACCGCGACTACGCCATCAGCCGCGAATTGATTCACTGGGAAAGCCAGACCGCGACTCGCGCCGAGAGCGCCGTTGGCAAGCGTTACCAGCAGCACGGCCAGCAGGGCTCCTCGATCATGCTATTTGCGAGAGTCAACGCCAGCGACCGCGCTTTCTGGTTTCTTGGGCCAGCGACATTTGTCAAACACGAAGGGGAGATGCCGATGGCCATCACCTGGCGGCTCACCTATCCGCTGCCAGCTGAGCTCTTCACCGCGTTTGCCGCCGCCGTGGCGTGAACGACTTTCGCAGAGCCCATCAGAGGCCAAGCTATCCCCGGCCCCTCAAGACACCACTGCTTTTGACATGCGGCGGGGTCGCATGAGCTTTCTCTGGACGGTGCCTCGCGACATGATGTTGATCGGCAAAATGCGGCTCAAGCTTTTCGTCGAAGTGATCGGTGCCGATGATGTTTTGATCTTTGCAAGCGTGCATAAATTTTCCGACGGGCGGGAAGTTGCGTTTGAAGGTTCCTACGGCTTTCCGCTGGATAACGTCACAAAGGGCTGGCTCAAGGCCTCCAAACGGGCCTTGGGGCCGGCCGCAGAAATAATCTGGGACGTGCCGCTGGGTTTTGAAAAAAAGGAACTGCTCTCTCCCGGTGAAATTGTCGCGATCGACGTGCCGCTGATGGAGTCGGCAACATTCTTTCAAGCCGGTGACCTCATGCGACTGGACATTCAGGGGCGATGGCCTTCGCCCTTCAATCCGCTGACGGGCAATTTTCCAGCGGCGTACCAAAAGAGCGATCCCGGAACCTGTCTGGTGCACATGGGCGGCGAATACCCGGCCCAGTTGATCGTGTCGATGATGCCGGCACGTGGCATTCACGCAGGCCCTACAGCACCAGCGACTGACTCGCTCACGATAGGCTTGGGGGCTGAACAGCAGGAATCACCACCGACTCCACACTTCTCAGGAGCGAGGCAGGCCGTGTGCTTCACGCCCAGATAGAAGAGGATTCCAGACGGCGTGATCTCGGCACCACCAAGAGGGTATTGCGACACCACCGCGTTTTCGTATTCCACCTCCACAGTCAGGTCGTCGGACTGCAATAACGGTTGCGCGACCTCAACGATCTTAGCCAATTTTGTCGTCTCCAGTCGATGTTCGAAGTCGTTGGAGACCCAGACCTGCAGGACGCACGACGTCAGCGACCGCATAGTGCCACCGCAGTCGATGAAGTCTTTGTGCACGCGTCCGACCTCGGTGATGTGGTAGTGCGCGGGAACAAAAGATTGGTCCGGGAGCATCCAGTGCATCTTCACGCCCGGATTTGCATCGAGAACCGCGCGCAACTCTCGAATCTTCATGGCAAATCCTCAGATCATTGCGAAATGGCTCCCGATTGGACGGCAATGGCGTTCCAACCCAATCCGCTTTTATGTAGGTGTGCTAGACGATCACATAGTTCAAGCAGGTATGGCAATGTCGCTTCTGTCAATCACGGCTTGAGATCGTAACAAACGTACACTGCCTTCAAGCTACTTGTATGGCAAAACGTATGTTATTTGGGTGGGTCGATGGCGGCAAGGACTTCGGCAGGGTCCGTACAGCACGACTTCAATTACCACGAAAAGAGCTGAAAACGCGGCTTTTGAGCTCGTGGCCGTTCCGCACAAAAATGGCGGGCCCATTCTTCGCTCGAAATGGAATTGGATGGTACGTTTGATTGATGCAATCGGTTGAGACCCCGCAGTGCGAAAAGTCACTTTGGACCCTTGGTGGGAACAATCTATGGCCTTGATCGGGTTCCTCAGGAAAGCATACAGAAAGAGTCGACGTCCTGCGGTGGGGCCGACGCTCGTCATGGAGTCGCTCGAATCGCGACAGATGCTTACGGGCGGCCAGTTGACGGTTGCTGAAATCGAGGCGATTTTGAATCGTGCCTCTGCGGCGACTCCGAGTAACGATGGAATTATTGCCGTCGTGGATCGCAGAGGGGCCATTCTTGGAGTTCGCACCGAGAGCGGCATCAATACGAACGATATCAACTACCTGGCGTTTGCGATCGACGGCGCCGTGGCAAAAGCCAGAAGCGCCGCATTCTTTTCCAGTGGTCAAGGAATTTTGACTTCGCGAACCGTTGGGTACCTGAGCCAAAGCACGATCACGCAGCGGGAAGCCCAAGGCAATCCAAACTCTCCAATTGCGACGCTCAATGGACCTGGTTGGGTGGCCCCGGTGGGCGTAGGCGGCCAGTTCCCTCCCGGCATCATCAATCAGCCGCTCGTGGATCTCTTTGCGATCGAGCACTCCAACCGCGTCAGTACGTTTGTCAACGGACAGCAAATCACCAACCGCGATTCATACGGCGTGCAGTCGGGGCGCTTGCCCGGCCAAATTTCCCGTGGGATCGGCACGCTGCCCGGTGGTCTGCCAATCTATCGAAGCGGAACCGATGAACTGATCGGTGGCATCGGCACATTCTTTCCGGGGCCGGATGGCTTTGCGACGTTTGAACAAGGGTTTGTTCCCGTTGCCTCACAGACGCAAAACGATCGTCGCAACGCACCGAGGGTGCTCGAAGCGGAGTTGATCTCGTTTCTGACCCTGCTCAATGGGTCGGCCCAGCACGTCTCATTTTCCCCGCAGGGGCTGATCAATATCGCGGGAGTCTCGCCCGCCATGTTATTGAATCCGGCATCGCAGCAGGCGGCCGTCAATAAGATTAACGCAGCGGCCCGTATCAATCTGGGCGGCATTGCGCTGCAGAGTTTCGGACCCAAGGCCGGGCCGCTTGGAGTGCAAACGCTCTTTACGCTGACTGCAACGCTCGGCCCTGGAACACTCAACGGAACCAATCAGGCTGTGACAATGGCCGCGGTCGTGATTCCAGGCGTGGCTGAAAGAGAAGGCTGGATTGTGGGCCCCACAGCGGGCACGCTCATTACGAAGGCACAGGTCATTCAGTTGGTGTATCAGGGCGTTGCTCAATCGCTCGTCACAAGGGCGCAGATCCGCATACCAACAACATACTCACGGATGATTTTTGCCGTCTCCGATACCAACGGCGCTCTCTTGGGCCTCTATCGGATGCCCGATGCGCTCTGCGATGCTTTGGACGTTACTCCAGCGAAAGCCCGCAATTCCTACTACTATGCGTCGAACGATTTACAGCCACAGGATCAGATCGCTGGCATTCCAAAGGGAACGGCGTTCACCACCAGAACCTTCCGCTATCTCGCCTCGCCGTTTTATCCATCTGGTAATAGTGGTGCCCCCCCGGGCCCATTCTCGATTTTGAATGAACCGGGTATCGATCCCACGACTGGTTACAACATCGGTGCCCCGAAACCTGCTGCCTCGTTTCAAACCGTGCTCGGGTTTGACTCCTTTAATCCCGGCAGAAACTTCAGCTGTCCAACGACTGGCCCTGGCAGCCAGCCAGCCTCCAATCAGAATGGCACAATCTTTTTTCCTGGCAGTTCAGCGGTGTACAACAGCGCCGGCGTGCTCATAGCCGGCTTTGGTGGAAGCGGTGACGGCGTCGATCAGGACGATGTGGTGACATTCTACGGAGTGGTTGGATTGGCCGCGCCGACTGCAAAGCGGGCGGATCAATATTTCGTGCGCGACATTCGTTTGCCATACACAAAATTTTCAAGAAATGCTGAAGCTGGTCCGAGCCCCGCTGGACCTGCCGGTGCCGCAGAACTGGCAAGGGTCTTGGCGGCCAATCATGCGCCTTATTTTATTCCGCTCTCAGATGTCGCCGCGGTGTACGGAGTCAATCCGCTCGTCACACTCGGTGCAACCGATCGCGATAACGATCCGCTGACCTATTCAGCGACTCTGTCCGGCTTCAGTGGGTCAGCGACTCCCGCCACGCTTTCGATTTCCGGCAATCAGCTCACGGTCGCTCCGAAAAGTGGATTTTCGGGCTCGTTCACTGTCAACGTAACGGCCACAGACGGTCTTGCGACAAGCGATGTCAGATCGTTTCGCGTGACGGTGTCGCCGCTCTCGTCGTCGCCTCCTTTCAAGGTCAACCCTTCTTCGATTTTCTCCGGCGCGGTCGAAAGCTTTCTGTGGCTGGGTCGACAGGTGCAGGCTCGTGCCGATAAATGGATTGTTCGTTGCGACACTCCGGCGGTCCCATCCGGCCTTTTCGGATCGCAGTCTGCTTGGCGATCTCAATCGCTCAATGCGAGCGGCAATAGCAGCAGCCATTTCCTGGCGCTCGATACATCAGGAACCAGTCGGCAAGATGTCATGAACTGGGTCTGGAACGCTCAGGGAATCGCAGCGATTGAGCCCGATTTTGTGATCAATGCTTCGGTTACGCCAAACGATCCCAGCTATCCGTTGCTCTGGGGCCTCAATAATACGAGTCAGTTTGGAGGCACGATCAATGCCGACATCGATGCTCCCGAAGCTTGGAACCTGACGACCGGCTCCCGCAGCGTGGTGATCGGCGTGATTGATTCAGGAGTCGACATTTCGCATCCCGACTTGGCGGCAAATATCTGGACCAATCCTGGCGAGATTCCCGGCAACGGCATTGACGACGAAGGAGACGGCTACATCGATGACGTGCATGGCTGGGACTTTGTCGACAACGACAATACGCCTCAGGATGGTGCCGGCCACGGCACGCATGTTGCGGGCACGATCGGTGCGGTGGGAAACAACTCAGTGGGCGTTGCTGGTATCAACTGGCAGGTGTCGCTGATGCCAGTACGCTTTTTAGGCAACGACGGGTCGGGGTCGACCAGCGGCGCAATCGCAGCGATCAACTATGCGACGATGCTGCGCCGCAGTTTTGGAATCAATGTGGTTGCCACGAATAACAGTTGGGGCGGCGGCGGCTATTCGAGTCTCTTAGAAGACGCGATTCGAAAAAGCGGTGACGCTGGAATCACATTTGTCGCTGCTGCTGGAAATGAAGCGAGTGACAACGATGCTGTCGCTCGTTATCCGACCAATTATAATCTCCCCAATGTGATCTCCGTGGCAGCGATTGACGATCGCGATGCACTGGCGTCGTTTTCCAACTACGGTGCCACAACGGTCGCTATTGGCGCTCCAGGCGTTTCAATTTATTCCACGCTACCAAATAATTCGTACGGCACGTACAGCGGCACCTCGATGGCCACGCCGCATGTCGCAGGCGTGATTGGCCTGCTTGCCGCAGCAAAGCCGGGGATCACGGTGGCCGAGGTGCGTGCAGCGATCTGCAATTCAGCTGTGCCGATTGCCAGCCTTGCTGGAAAAACAGTGAGCGGCGGCCGACTCAACGCAAAGGCCGCACTCGAAAGCCTTGGCATGTCTGTGCAGGCAACCACGCCCGCAGTGGGAAGCGTTGTGTTGGTGGCACCGGCGAGCTACACGATCGACTTTTCGCAGAACTATGCCCCGAGCAGCGTGTCTGCTTCGGATTTCACGGTGAATGCTATTCCTGCCAGTTCGTTTGTACTGGTCGATGCCAATACAATTCGTTTCTCATTTACGTCGAGCCCGGTGACGGCACAGGGATCGCAGACGATGGCGATTGCCGCCGGCGCGATTACAAGAAGCAGCGACAGCCATGGAATTACTGCCTGGTCGGGTTCGTTTTTCTTTGATCCAATCGTGACGGCGGTGACTTCGGTGACGCCGGCGAATGGCTCAACCGTGTCGACTCCGCCGACATCGATCACCTTTGTGTTCAACGAGCCGCTTTTGACAGCTTCAATCACTGCGTCGCAACTCGACTTGAGCGTCGGGAGCGTGACGGGCGTGACAGTCATCAATCCAACAACCGTCAGCTTTAGCATCAATCTCAGTGGCGTTGAAGGGACGGTGAAGTATTCGATCCCTAAAGGCACACTGTTTGACGCATTCGGTTCGCCCAATCAGGAGGCGATTACGGGATCTTTTACGATCGACGATCCGTATCTTGAGCGGTATTCGGCCACCGATTTGCCCAGAGCAATTCCAGACACCAACACGCTCATATCGCAGTCTTTGGTGGTGAGCGATTCGTTTGTGTATAGCGACATCAATGTTGAAATCGATATTTCACATACGTGGGATGGCGATCTCGAGGCAACGCTTGTTGCGCCCGACGGCACTGCAATTCTACTTTTCTCACGGAACGGATCAGCGAACGATAATTTTACCCGTACGGTGTTTGATTCGGAGGCCTCGACGCTGATTTCAGCTGGGGTTGCACCCTTTACAGGCCGATACCAGCCGTTGCAATCACTTGCCCCGCTGTATAACAAAAATGCGGTAGGTACCTGGCAGCTCCAGATTCGCGATTTAGTCTCTGCTGACGTCGGCACGCTCAATACATTTGCCCTCGTATTCGCTCGCACTAACACCGTTCCATCGCTCGCGGCGATTGCAGACGTTTCAGTAGCCTACGGCTTGAGCCTTTCTGCGATCACGCTTGTGGGTACCGATTCCGACAGCGATCCGCTGACATATGCCGCGACGATCCCTGGCACTACGCCGTCAACAGTTCCTGCCACGGTGTCGGTTGTGGGCAATCAACTCACGATTGTTCCAGCGACTGGTTTTGTGGGCGCGTTCACCGTGAGCGTAACGGCCACAGATGGCAAAGCCACAAGCGTTGCAAAAATATTCCAGGTGACGGTGACTCCGCTGACGGCAACGCTGCCATTTACAGATGATTTTAACCGGGCCAATAGCGCGTTTATTTCTGGATATTGGACAAAGCGTAACGGCGACTTTCAGGTTCAGGGGAATGCACTCGTGCCACGCGGGATTGCGTTGAGTCCGTCTGTGGCAACGCTCAATGGCGTGTCCGCGGCAGACGTCAGCGTGGAGTCCTTGGTAAATCTTGCCGCCGCGGGCAACGACGCCGGAGTCATCGCGCGTTATGCGGGCCCGGGCGACCGGAGCATGTACATGGGCACGCTTGTGCGAACCAGCGCTGGAGTGACGGGCCAACTCTGGAAGAACGTCAACGGGGCATGGAGCCGACTGGGTGTGAGCGGTGCAACGGCCAGTTCCGGGACGCTGCGATTAGACGTCATCGGTTCTTCACTCACGCTTTTCCTCAATGGCACCGCAATTGTGTCTGCAAAGGACAGTTCCATCACCGCGGCAGGGGCCGTAGGTCTGCGGAGCAATGGGACTGGAAGTTTGATCGATTCCTTTGCGGTGAGTGTCCTTAAGGTGAATGCCATCCCTTCGTTGGCAGTTGTGGCAGACGTTTCAGTAGCCTACGGCTTGAGCCTTTCTGCGATCACGCTTGTGGGTACCGATTCCGATAGCGATCCGCTGACATATTCCGCGACGATCCCTGGCACTACGCCGTCAACAGTTCCTGCCACGGTGTCGGTTGTGGGCAATCAACTCACGATTGTTCCAGCGACTGGTTTTGTGGGATCGTTCACCGTGAGCGTAACGGCCACAGATGGCAAAGCCA
>Ga0194055_10003387_pt1 | contig 12255 bp, 9 predicted proteins | sample SepL449m_MetaG_FD_155482 | JGI IMG/M metagenome (GOLD analysis project Ga0194055, IMG submission 155482) | Anoxic zone freshwater microbial communities from boreal shield lake in IISD Experimental Lakes Area, Ontario, Canada - Sep2016-L442-9m | ecosystem: Environmental > Aquatic > Freshwater >... | reverse complement strand
GCATTAATGATATCAGAACAAAAAACGAAAGACTGATCACAGTTTTCGGTTGCGGTGGTGATAGAGATCACTCCAAAAGACCTGAAATGGGAAATATTGCCAGCAAAAAATCAACGTTGGCGATCATCACTTCAGACAACCCGAGAACAGAAGATCCTACAGCAATTATAAAAGAAATTGAAGCAGGCGTTGAACCTCAATACTTCAGCAAATACACTTCAATTCCGGATAGAAGAGAAGCCATAAAGATGGCGATAAAATTCTCAGAACCTAAAGATATTGTTTTAGTAGCAGGAAAAGGTCACGAAAAATATCAGGAGATAAATGGTGTAAAACATCATTTTGATGACAAAGAAGTAATTATTGAGCTTTGGAAGTTAATGAGTAAGTAATTTATAATCGATAATTAATAAATGATAATTGATTTTATCATTCATCGATCATCATTTATCATTTATAAAAAATAGAAACATGTTATACTATCTATACGAATATCTTACCAACCATGGAATCCACGTTCCCGGACTAGGAATGTTAAAGTACATTTCTTTCCGTGCAGGAATGGCTGTTCTGTTGTCTTTAACCATCGCTCTTGTTTATGGTAAAAGAATCATTAACTACCTGAGAGCAAAACAGATGGGTGAATTGGTCCGTGATCTGGGATTAGACGGTCAAAAACAAAAAGAAGGAACTCCTACAATGGGAGGTCTTATCATCATTTTGGCAACATTGATTCCCGTTTTATTATTTACAAGGATTACCAATATTTACATTGTCCTTTTGATTGTTTCGGTTATTTGGATGGGTGCCATTGGTTTTGTGGATGATTATTTAAAAAAGGTTAAGAAAAACAAAGATGGTTTAAGTGGAAAATTCAAGATTGTAGGACAAGTCGGATTAGGGTTAATTGTCGGATTTACAATGTATTTCCACCCTGACATTACCGTTAAAAGAAAATATGCAGATGCGAAAGTGGTGAACAGAAATAATGTAGAGCAAAACTTTATGCCTACAGAAAAAATCACCGTTTCAACCGTTCCTTTTGCTAAAAATAATGAGTTTGACTACAGTGGAATACTATTTTGGATGAATGACAAAGACGCTCACGAATGGGCGTGGATCGTTTTCATCCCAATTGTGATCTTCATCGTGACAGCCGTTTCAAACGGAGCAAACATCACCGATGGAATTGACGGCCTCGCAGCAGGTACAAGTACAGTCATATTGCTTGCGTTAGCATTTTTCACCTACGTTTCAGGGAACATCATTTTTGCAGATTATCTCAATATTATGTTCCTACCCAACATGGGTGAAACCACCATTTTTGTTGTGGCAATCGTGGGAGCAGTGATTGGGTTCTTCTGGTACAACACCTACCCTGCTCAGGTTTTTATGGGTGATACGGGAAGTTTAATGCTGGGAGGAGTAATTGCTGTTTTAGCGATCATTTTAAGAAAAGAATTAATGATTCCTGTGTTATGCGGGATCTTCTTAATAGAAAATATATCTGTGATGCTACAGGTAGTCGTTTTCAAATATAGAAAAAGAAAATACGGGTTGGAATATGCCCAAAACAATAGATTATTTAAGATGTCACCTTTACATCACCATTATCAGAAAGAAGGATTTCACGAAAGTAAAATCGTTAACAGAATGGTAATCATCGGTGTTATGTTGGCAATTGTATGTCTTATCACATTGAAAATGAGATAAAATCAGCTGTAAGCTGTAAGCGATAGGCATTAAGCTTAAAGCTTCTGGCATACTGCATAAAGCAAAAAAAAAATGAAAATAGTTGTTTTAGGAGGAGGAGAAAGCGGATGTGGAGCTGCTTATTTGGCTAAAAAGAAAGGTTTGGAAGTATTTCTTTCAGACAAAGGAGTCATTAAGGACAACTACAAGCAGTTTCTAACGGAAAATGAAATTGAATTTGAAGAAGGTGAACATTACGAAGAAAGGATTTTAGACGCAGACTGGATCGTAAAAAGCCCGGGAATTCCGAAAAAAGCAGAGATCATCAATAAAATTCATTTGAAAGGAATCAGACTTTCTTCTGAAATTGAATTTGCTTCAGAATTTACCAATGCAAAGATCATCGCGATCACAGGAAGCAACGGAAAAACAACGACAACTTCATTGATCTACTATATCCTGAAAAATGACGGATTGAATGTAGGTTTAGGAGGAAACATCGGTTACAGTTTTGCAAAGCAGGTTGCCGATGAAAATCATGAATATTATGTATTGGAAGTTAGCTCATTCCAATTAGATGATATTCAGAATTTCAGACCATATATTTCTTTATTGTTGAATTTATCTAAAGATCATTTGGATCAATACAACTACAACTATGAAGAATATGCATTAGCAAAATTCAGAATAGCTGAAAATCAAGAGAATGATAATTTTTTCATCTACAATAAAGATGACGAAATGAGCAAAAACATTCTTGAAAAATTAGAGATAAAAGCGAAAATGATCCCTTTTTCAACAAAAGAAAGCTTGTCTGAAGGAGGTTTTGTAGACAATGATCAAATCAAAGTAAAATTGAAAGATAATTTCTCAATGAAACTTGATGAATTGTCTTTGTTGGGAAACCATAACGTGGCCAACAGCTTAGCCGCTTCGATCGCCGGTAAAATATTGGAAATCAATAATGAAAGTATTAGAAACTCATTAATGACCTTTCAGGCAGTTGAACACAGATTGGAACTTGTTTCTGAAATTGATGGTGTAAAATTCATCAACGACAGCAAGGCAACCAACGTTAATGCAACATATTACGCTTTAGAAAGCATGAAAACGCCAACTGTTTTGATCGTTGGTGGACAGGATAAAGGAAACGATTACTCAGAAATAGAGGAATTGGTTAAAAGAAAAGTAAAAGCAATCGTCTGCTTAGGAATTGATAATCAAAAAATTATAGATTTCTTTAAAGACAAGAAAGAATATATTTATGACACTTCAAGTATGGAAGATGCCGTGAAAATATCAAAATCTTTAGCAAAAAATGGCGATACGGTTTTACTGTCTCCATGTTGCGCAAGTTTTGATCTATTCAAAAGCTATGAAGACAGAGGTCGTCAGTTTAAAGAGCAGGTTTTAAAAGCAAACAGCTAATAGCCAACAGCTAAAAGCAACCATTATGAACGAACAAGACACAGAAGATAGCAGATTTGAATTCCTAAAGGGCGATAAAGTACTTTGGATGGTCATTCTTGTGATCTCTATTTTCTCTATTTTCCCTGTATATTCTGCAAGTTCAAATCTGGAATATATCGTAAATAACGGGACTACAACCGGTCACGTTATGAAGCATATGTTCTTTGTCCTTCTTGGTCTGGCAATTATGAGAGTTGTAGGAACGATTAAATATGAATACATCGGAAAACTCAGCAGCATCCTGCTCGGTTTAATGATTATCTTATTGGTTGTCACTATGTTTACGGGACAGACAATCGACGGAGCAAGTGCTTCCAGATGGTTGAAAATTCCGGGAACACCGATTTCATTTCAGCCGTCTTCTTTTGCTTTTTTAATGTTGATTATTTATCTGTGTAGATATTTAACAAAGAAAATTACAAGAGAAAGGCTTCCGATTGAGAACATTATGTACATTTTCGGACCTATTTTGCTTGTTTTTGTATTGGTTGCGAAAGATAACGGTTCTACGGCATTAATGATTTTAATGGTTTCCGTAGTTGTTTTGGTTATAGGACAATTGCACTGGAAATACATTGCTGGATTTATCTCCGCATCATTTGTAGCCATCGTTTTCTTTCTATTAATTGCTTTAAATACAAACATGATCGGCGGAAACCGTGTTCATACATGGATGAGCCGTATCGAAACATTTACATCAAGCAAAGCAAAATCAGCTGATGTAGACGATGAAAGCTTAAAGGCAAAAAATTATCAGGTAATGCAGGCGAAAGCAGCCATCGTTCACGGTGGAATTACCGGAATGGGACCAGGAAAAAGTGCATTAAAACAAATGCTTCCACAGTCTGCATCGGATTTTATTTTTGCCGTAATTGTTGAAGAATATGGAGTTATCGGAGCTGCTTTTTTAATTTGTTTATATTTAATTATGATGATCCGTATCGTAATGATAGCCAGTAAGATGCCTGCCTTTTTCGGCTCCTTACTCGTCCTCAGTCTCGGGGTCATGATTTTCATACAACTCTCTGTAAATATTGCAGTTGCAATTAATTTGATACCGGTAACAGGACAGCCTTTGCCATTAATAAGTTACGGGGGAACATCAATGTTGGTAACCTATTTGCAATTAGGAATTATTTTAAATATAAGCTCAAGAATCCAGATTTACGATGAAGAAGGAATGGGCAAAAAACAAAGTATAGCAGAAATAAACGATATCGCATAATGTCATTGTGAGGAGCAAAAGCGACGAAGCAATCTCAAAATTAATATAAATGAACAAAAAGTTAAAAATATTATTATCAGGCGGCGGAACAGGAGGACACATCTTCCCGGCCATCGCCATTGCAGATGAGATCAAGAAAAGATTTCCTGATGCCGAATTTTTGTTCATCGGAGCCAACGGAAAAATGGAAATGGAAAAAGTTCCGCAAGCTGGCTATAAAATCGAAGGAATTGATATCGCAGGAATCGACAGAGGAAATATGCTATCCAATTTAGGTCTGCCTTTCAAAATTTTGAAAAGCTTATCTAAATCGAAAAGAATAATTAAAAACTTCGCTCCTGATTTTGCAGTGGGAACGGGAGGTTTTGCAAGCGGACCGGCTTTATATGAGGCTAGTAAATTGGGAATTCCAATTTTCATCCAAGAGCAGAATGCACATGCAGGAGTAACGAATAAAATTTTAAGTAAAAAAGCAAGAGCTGTTTTTACAGCCTATCCAAAAGTAGAAGGTTTTCCAAGTGAAAAAATTAAATTTTTAGGAAATCCAATTCGTGAGAATATTATTTCAGGAATGCAGGAAACAGCTAAGGCAAAAGAAAAAATGGGATTGGATAAAGATAAACTAACTATACTTTCTTTTGGTGGCTCTTTAGGTTCAAGAACATTAAATAATGGCTGGAAAGAAAATCTTAAAAACCTTAAAGAAAAAGGATATCAATTGATCTGGCAAACAGGAAAGTTGGATTATAAAGAAATTGTTGATAGTAATCAGTTTTTAGTTGATGGAAATAACCAACAACCAGCAACAAACAACCAAATACAAATCAAGGAATTCATCAAAGACATGGAAACAGCTTATTCTGCTGCGGATGTCATTGTTTCAAGAGCGGGTGCGATTGCCATTTCAGAGTTGGCGGTAGCTCAAAAACCTGTTTTGCTGGTACCTTTCCCTTTTGCGGCAGAAGATCATCAAACCAAAAATGCCATGAATTTGGTTGAAAAAAATGCAGCCAAAATGGTAAAAGACTCTGAAATGCAGGAAAAATTCTGGAATACATTATCAGAGATCTGCGAAAATGAAAGTGTAAGAAAAGAAATGTCTGAAAATCTGAAATATTTTGCCAAGCCAAATGCTGCAAAAGAGATTGTAGACGAGATATTTAAAGTGATAATAGGATAATTTGAATTAATTTTTAATCATTTAATCTTTAAATTTTTTAATAAATAATGAAAGTTTTAGAAACATATCAAAATTTTTACTTCGTTGGGATTGGAGGGATCGGAATGAGTGCTTTGGCGCGTTATTTCCATGCTTCGGGTAAAAAAGTTTTGGGCTATGATAAAACCAACACCAAACTCACTCAGAATTTGATGAATGAGGGCATTGATATTGTTTTTGAAGATCTTATTGACGAAAGAATAACGTCTCTTGAAAAAGAAAATACGTTAATCATTTACACTCCTGCGATTAAAAAATTAGGGATTCTAGATTATTTTAATGAAAATCAATTTGAAGTTTTAAAACGCGCAAAGGTTTTAGGCTTAATCACAGAAAATACAAATTGTATCGCCGTTGCCGGAACTCACGGAAAAACAACAACTTCTACCCTCGTTGCTCATTTGTGTAAAGAAGCTGATTTACCTTTCTCTTGCTTTTTGGGCGGAATTTCTGAGAATTTTAAATCAAATTTTCTGTACAACGGCACTCAGTATTCAGTAGTTGAAGCAGATGAATATGACAGAAGTTTCCTTAACCTTTCTCCGGATTGGGCGGTGATAACTTCCACAGATGCAGATCATTTGGACATTTACGGTGATAAAAATACAATTGAAGAAGGCTTCAAACAGTTTGCAGCCTTAGTTCCGAATGACAAGCAGCTTTTTGTAAGAAAAGGAATTGAAATCGGAAGACCTCATATTACGTATGCCGTAAATGAAGTAGCTGATTATTATTCAGATAACCTTCGAATGGATCATGATAAAATCTATTTTGATTTTCATACACCAACTGAAACAGTAAAAGATCTTGTTTGGGAAATTCCGGGAATCCACAATGTAGAAAATGCGACGGTTGCATTAGCTCTTTTAAATAATTTAGGCGTTGATTTCGAAACTTTAAAGAAAGCAATCGCTAATTTTAAAGGAATCAAAAGAAGATATACTAAACATATCTATAAAAACGGTAAAATTTACATCGACGATTATGCTCACCATCCAACAGAAATTAATGCTGTGGTGGGATCCATCAGAACTTTTTACCCTGAGAAAAAATTATTGGTGGTTTTCCAGCCGCATTTATTCAGCAGAACGAGAGATTTTGCAGATGGTTTTGCAGAAAGTTTAAGTAATACTGAAGAATTGATCTTATTGGATATTTATCCTGCAAGAGAGCTTCATGAAAATTTTGAAGGAATAACTTCAGATTGGTTATTGGAAAAAGTGACTTTAGACAAAAAAGAAGTGTCGAATTTATCAGATGCTTTCAATAAAATAAAAGAAAAAGATTTCGACATCCTTCTCACGGTAGGCGCAGGAAATATTGATACGCTGTACGATCCTATTTGTGAATGGATAAGCAAAAATTGATTTTAAAAACAAATGAAAAATAAATACAGAATATTAAAAATTGCTATCACAGTAATCCTTCTTGGTTTCCTGCTGAGTTTCTCGTTGAAGAAATTCGGTGGTCAGAAGATTACGGATAATAAAATTTCTGTAAAAATGAATGAAAAAACTCCGGTTTATTTCATTGATGAAAAAGACATTAGAGAAATTGTAAACAAGGAAAATCCATCAGGAAAAGTGGGAGATCTTAATATTCCCGCTTTGGAAAAAAAGATCAACGCACTTCCGGCAGTTGACAGTGCCAATGTCTACTTAAACCTTAATGGAAAACTTAATTTAGATATTAAACAAAGAGTTCCAATTTTCAGGTTAAATAAAGAAGGAAAAGACTTTTATGTAGACGAAAGAGGAATTGAATTTCCTATTTCCAGAACCTATTCACATCCATGTATGTTAGTGACAGGAAATGTGAAAAAAGATGAATATGAAAAATTAGCCGAATTGGTTGGAAAAATAGATAAAGATGATTTCAGTAAAAAATATTTCATCGGAATCTCAAAAGACAACAATGGAGACTACAATCTTTTGACAAGCGAAGGAAATTATAAAGTAGAAATAGGAGATTTAGATAATATAGACTTAAAAGTAAAAGGTTTTAAAGCTTTTGTAGAGAAATACCTCGTTTATCAGGATCCTCTAAAGTACAATATGATCTCTATTAAGTATCAGAATCAGATTGTTACGACCTTGAATCCTAATTTTAAAGGAAACGACAGTATTTTAAAAGTAGGAAATATGGAACTGGCGAAAGTTCCCACTCCGACTGCCATGAAAAAAACAGAGGCTAAACTAAAAATAGCTGAAGTTAAAAAACAAACTAAAAAAAGTAGCTCAACTTCAACAAAAGCGAAGGAAAGCACAAAGCCAAAGGTGACAACTAAGCCCAAGGCAAAAGAAACTAAAAAAACAGAGAAGAAAACTACGGCAACAAAGCCGAAAGCAAAGGCAAAGGTTAAAATAGAATAAAAAAATCAAATCGATATAAAACAATGGAAAATCAAGAGTATTCAGTAGGTCTGGACATCGGGACAACAAAGATAGTCGCGATTGTCGGAAGGAGGAATGCACACGGGAAAATTGAAGTTCTCGGTGTTGGTAAGGCCAAAAGTCTTGGGGTTCATAAAGGTATTGTGAATAATATTTCGCAAACCATCAACTCAATCAAGGCTGCTGTGTCAGAAGCACAATCCAGCGCAGGAGTTCCTATCCGTAAAGTGACAGTAGGTATTGCAGGAAAGCACATACGCTCTCTTCAGCACTCCGATTACATTATGCGTGAGCATCCCGACAAATTTATTACAGATGACGACATAGAAGCGTTAAAAGATCAGGTCAAGAAACTGGTTATGCTTCCTGGAGAAGAAATTATCCATGTTCTTCCCCAAGAATATAAAGTGGATTCAGAAGGTGAAATTCAAGAACCTGTCGGGATGCACGGAAAGCGTCTTGAAGCCAATTTCCACGTTGTTGTGGGGCAAATGGGCAGTATCCGAAACATCGCAAGATGTGTAAGAGAAGCAGGTCTGGAAATGGAAGCTCTTACTTTAGAGCCTTTGGCATCTTCAGAAGCGGTACTTACAAAAGAAGAGAAAGAAGCAGGTGTTGCCATCGTTGATATTGGTGGCGGTACTACAGATATAGCAATATTTAAAGACAATATCATCCGTCATACATGCGTAATTCCTTACGGTGGCGGTATCATTACGGAAGATATTAAAGAAGGCTGTTCAATCATCGAAAAACACGCAGAGCAACTGAAGGTAAAATTCGGTTCTGCAGTTCCTGAGTTGGAGAAAGACAGTACATTTGTTACTATTCCGGGACTTCACGGAAGACCCGATAAAGAGATTTCACTGAAAACTTTAGCTCAGATTATCAATGCGAGAGTGGAAGAAATTCTTGAAATGGTAAATACAGAATTAAAGGCTTACGGAGCATTTGAACAGAAGAAAAAACTGATTGCAGGGATCGTTCTTACAGGTGGTGGATCAAATCTGAAACATCTTCGTCAATTAGCTAATTATACAACAGGTTTTGATAGTAGAATTGGTTTTGCAAATGAGTATATTGCCAATGATAAAAATCAGTATCTTAAAGGACCGGAATTCGCGACTTCTATTGGATTATTAATGGAAAGTTTAAAAATTAGGGATAAAAAACCTGTCATAATAGAAGAAGAACTCGTTCAGGAAAAACCGCAGCAGGAAACTGCAGCAACAGTAGCTGAAAATAATGCAGTTACTCAGCAGACGGCTCCGGTTCAGGAACAGGAAGTTATGACTCAACAGCAAGAAAATAAAAGAGCGGCAAGATTAACTTTCGGGCAGTCGCTTATGGAAAAAGTAAAAAAATTCTTTGAAGAAGTAGAATAGTAAATACAGATATTATGGAAAATATAGATACACAAGGATTTTCATTTGATTTGCCAAAAGGAAATTCATCGATCATAAAAGTAATTGGTGTTGGAGGCGGTGGAAACAACGCGCTGAAACACATGTACGAAAAAGGAATTCACGGGGTAGATTTCGTGATTTGTAATACAGATGCTCAGACTTTAGATAATAACCCGGTTTCAAACAAAGTACAGTTGGGAACTACCATCACTGAAGGGCTTGGTGCAGGTGCCGATCCTGAAGTTGGTGAAAAATCAGCGATTGAAAGTATCGAGGAGATCAAGGCTGCCATGGGACAAAACACCAAAATGGTTTTCATCACTGCCGGAATGGGCGGTGGAACCGGAACCGGTGCAGCTCCTGTTATTGCTAAGGTTGCTAAAGATATGGGAATCTTAACAGTAGGTATCGTTACCGTTCCTTTCAGCTTTGAAGGGAAAAGAAGACTTGAGCAGGCAGAATTAGGTCTTGATAAATTAAGAAATAACGTTGATTCATTAATTGTAATCAATAACGATAAACTAAGACAGCAGTTTGGTAACCTTGGATTCAAACAAGGATTCTCAAAAGCCGATGAAGTTTTAACCAATGCAGCAAAAGGTATGGCAGAGGTTATTACTGGTTACTTTGATGTAAACATTGACTTTAGAGATGCTAAATCTGTGCTTCAAAACTCCGGTACGGCTTTGATGTCTACAGGTACGGCTTCAGGTGAAAATAAAGCTGAAGAAGCAGTAAGAAAAGCGCTTGATTCCCCATTGTTGAATGACAATAAGATCACAGGTGCTAAGAATGTACTATTGTTGATCAGAAGCGGCGCAGAAGAAGTAACAATGGACGAAATAGGTATCATTATGGATCATATCCAGAAAGAAGCAGGACATACTGCTGATATAATTTTCGGGGTTGGTGCTGATGACGAATTAGGAGATGCAGTAAGCGTTCTTGTAATTGCTACAGGTTTTTCAAACGACGATAAAAAATTCGCAGGTCCTACAGAAAAGATCAGAATTGGTCTTAATGACAGACTGGAATCTCAAAAATCTTCTCCATTTAAAACAAGAGAAGAAAGAGAGGTTGCCCCTGAGCACGGATATGACTTTGGAGGGAAAAATCTTTTCAGATTAGACGATGAGGATCAGGACACTCCACAGTTCAAGTCTGTCTCTACTGAAAAAAAAATGATTATCGCAGATGAAGATATTAAAACAGAAATAAAATTCTCTGATAGAGAGGAAGATACATTAGACAGCCCGATTCAGACATGGAGAAATGATGATGAAGCGCAGGATGGCTACAGTCTTTTCGCTTTTGATGAAGATAATGACCCTAATGACTTGGAGATTCAATCTTTTTCATTTGAAACAGAAGAAAAGAAAGAAGAGCCGAAAACGCATTTCACAAACTCTTATTCTGAAGAAAAGCCTGTTGAATTCAGTTTCTTTGTAAACGAGCCTATCAATAATGAGCCTAAAACTGATTTTGGACAGCCAAAAGCAGAGTTTAGCACTCCAACGAATACGGTAAGTCAAATCATAGAAGAAGCTCCAAAAGTGGAAAGTTTCTACCAGCCAAAGGAAGAAATAAAAACTGAAGAAAGACCTTCTTATGAAAATAGAACAGAGATCGAAACTCCACAAACTTCTGACAGCGAATTCACATTCGTCAACAAAACTGCAGATCAGGAAAGAGTGATAGAAAGAAGAAATAAATTAAAAGAATTCAATTCCCGTTACCAAAGCTTTGATAGCGCAAGCGAATTCGAATCTGTTCCTGCTTTCAAGAGAAAAAACATTTCTATTGACGGAACTAATGCTTCAGATCAAAATATCAATACCTATTTGTCTGAAAACAAAGGTTCTATGCAAGTAAGAGAAAACAGATTTTTAAATAAAGATGTAGATTAAATTGCAATTGGCAATTGGCTCTTAGAGCCACATTAAAGCTAATAGCCAACTGCCAAAAGCCAAAAGCAAGAAAAACCATGAGTTTAGAAATTATAATTAGTGAAGCTATAAAAACAGCAATGAGAGAGAAAGACAGAGTAGCTCTGGATTCTCTTCGTGCCGTAAAATCTCAGATTCTACTTCTAAAAACCGAAGCTAGAGGTGCAGAAGTTTCAGAAGAGCAGGAAATTGCTATTTTACAGAGAATGATTAAGCAACGTAAGGATTCTTACGAACAATTTTCTGCACAGGGCAGAAATGACTTAGCTGAAGTAGAAGATGCTCAGATGAAAGTTATTGAGAAATTTTTACCTCAACAGCTTTCTGTAGAAGAATTAGAAGCTGAAATGAAAAAAATTATTTCAGAAACCGGAGCAGAATCTATCAAAGATTTAGGAAAAGTAATGGGAATTGCCTCAAAGGCATTTGCCGGAAAATCCGACGGAAAGAGTATTTCCGAGATGGCTAAAAAACTTCTTTCATAGTTGTCGGTTGATTGCTGTTAGCAGTTATTTTTTACTATCAAAAAGCAATCAAAAACCACCAACCATTTTATAAGGATATACAACCTTTGCATATCGATTTGATTAAGAAGCCCGAAACTTTTCCAGTTTCGGGCTTCATTTTTTATCTTGAGATATTCAATATTTTTATGATTCTAAAAGAAAATTGAATATTTCTTTAAAGTGAGGGAAAAATGTAAATGCTTTTTTTCATGGTTATCGTTTTCAGAATCATTTCAAATTTAATACTTATTTTTCATTATCCATAGTTTTATTTCATTAATTTACTAATATTATTAAATTATTGACTATTCCGATGAAAGTGTACACCCTATTCCGACCAAAGTGGACAGTCGTTTTGATGATGATTTCTTGGGTTAAAATTAGACAAAATTATTTAT
>Ga0194055_10003385_pt1 | contig 12259 bp, 11 predicted proteins | sample SepL449m_MetaG_FD_155482 | JGI IMG/M metagenome (GOLD analysis project Ga0194055, IMG submission 155482) | Anoxic zone freshwater microbial communities from boreal shield lake in IISD Experimental Lakes Area, Ontario, Canada - Sep2016-L442-9m | ecosystem: Environmental > Aquatic > Freshwater >... | reverse complement strand
GTGGGGGATCCGGCAGTAGGGGGCTTGTTTGGGGGGTCATGGGTCGCGGTAAGGAGCGGGTTACGGCACGGGCCGATCAGGGGGTAGCCCCGGGCCTGGGGGCTGGAACCGAAGCCGGACGGCCTGGGGGCTGCAGGGCTTGCCCGGGTCACGATGGTGTCGGGCGTCTCTGGCTTTCAGAGGGGCCCCGCGGGAACTCCCGTGCAAAGCATCAGGGCCTGGGCCCCTTAGAACTCGCCGGCCACACGCCCCTGGCGCGGCAGACGCACCAGCAGCCACTGCAGCAGGCCCACCGCAAAGCCCGCCAGGGCCGCATAGCCGAGGAAACCAGCCACCGCCGGGGTCCAGCGGCCGCCGAACACGAAGCCGAAGATCTGGGCCAGCACGCCATGCAGCTGGTCGGGGGCTTCCAGCCAGGCGGCGCAGACCGGGCGTTCCAGGCCGCCCGTCAGGCAGGAGAGGGCGGTGCTGGCCAGGGCCGCCAGGGCCAACGCATAAAAGGTGAGGCTCCAGCGCCAGATCCGCACGGTGAGCGGCAGGCCGCGCCAGGTGGGGAAATCAGCCAGCTCCTCGTTGAGGTCCACCCAGAACCAGAGCACCGCCACCAGCAGCAGCGGAGCCGCCACCAGCAGGGCGAAGCCGAGCGGCGCCTTGTTGGTGAGCAGCAGCAGGGCGATCAACAGCAGGCTGGCCATCTTCCAGTAGAGCCCGAGCAGGCGCCTCAGGGCCCCCTCCCGCCGCACCGAGGTCCACACCAGCAGCACCAGGGGTAACCCCACCGTGAAAAGCAGGCCCAGGCGCACGGCCAGCCAGACCAGGGAGCGGTAAAGCGGATCCGGCACGGATGATCGAGGACGGTAAGGCGCCATTATCCGCTCACCCCCCCAGGACCTAGGGTCCGGCCATGGCTGCCTTTCCCTCCTTCCCCTGGTTGGCGCGGCGTGAGAGCGGCGCCTGGTGTCGCACCGGCTTAGCTCGCGACCCCTCCCTGCAGGCGGCGGTGGATGAGCTGGCCCGCCAGCTGGCGGGCGCCGGCCCGGCTGATCTGGCCCTGGTGTTCGCCTCCGCCAGCTACGCCAGCGACCTGCCCCGCCTGCTACCCCTGCTGCGCCAGAAGCTTCAGGCCCGCCACTGGATCGGCTGTCTGGGCGGCGGCGTGGTGGGCACCGAAGCGGGAGGCACACCCCATGAGCTGGAGCACGAACCCGCCCTCAGCCTCACCCTGCTGCGCCTGCCCGGGGCTGAACTTCATCCCTTCTGCATGGATACGGCCGACCTCCCCGATCTCGACGGTCCCGCTGAACCCTGGCGCACGGCGGTGGGCGCCGGAGTTGAGGGCATCAACGCCATGTTGCTGCTGGTGGATCCGGGCTGCGGCGCGGTGAACGACCTGATCGGCGGCCTCGATTACGCCTTCCCCGGCGTGGCCAAGGTGGGCGGTATCGCGGGCCAGCACAGCGCTCCCCACGGCTCACTGCTGTTCGGTGACCAGGTGCGCGGCGGGGCGGTGGGCTGCCTGATCGGCGGTGCCTGGCGCCTTCAGCCGATGGTGGCTCAGGGGTGCCGGCCGATCGGTCCTGTGCTGGAGGTGGAGCAGGCCCAGCGCAATGTGGTGCTGCAGGTGAGCGAAGGCGACCAGCGCCGCAGCCCGGTGGAGGCGTTGCAGGCCATCCTCGGCGGGCTCAATCCGGCGGAGCGGGAGCAGGTGAAGCATTCGCTCTTCCTGGGGGTGGCCCGCAGTGATTTCAGCCTGGAGCGCAGTGGTGAGCAGCCCCCGGCCTTCCTGGTGCGCAACCTGATCGGCGTGGACCCCCGCAACGGCGCTGTGGCGGTGGGCGAACGGATGCGCGTGGGCCAGAAGGTGCAGTTTCAGCTGCGCGATGCGGACGCCTCCCGGGAGGAATCGCGGCAGTTGCTGCGCCAGGCGGCACGGCGGCCGGTCGAACCCCTGGCGGCGCTGCTGTTCGCCTGCCTCGGCCGCGGCCGGGGTCTCTATGGGCACCCCGACGGCGATGTGAGCCTCTGCCGCGAGGCCTTCGATCAACTGCCGATCGCCGGGGTGTTCTGCAATGGCGAAATCGGTCCGGTGGGGGGCACCACCCACCTGCACGGCTACACCGCCAGCTGGGGCTTCCTGGTGCGGGAGGGCTAAGCGGGTGCGGCAGCACGTCAATCCGCTCAGCCTTGTCCACCAGCAGCCGCGGCCCCTGCCGCCGCCGGCCGAGCTATTCGCCCATCCGGATCAACCCCTTGTGCTCGACATCGGCTGCGCCCGTGGTCGCTTCCTGCTGGACCTGGCGCCCCTGCAGAGCCACCACAACCATCTGGGCGTGGAGATCCGCCGGCCCCTGGTGGAGGCAGCCGAGGCGGAGCGGATCGCTGCGGGCCTCACCAACCTGCACTTTCTGTTCTGCAACGCCAACGTGAGCTTGGAGCGCTGGTTGGCCGGGCTGCCTGGTGGCCTGCTGCAGCGCGTCTCGATCCAGTTCCCCGACCCCTGGTTCAAGCTCCGGCACCGCAAACGGCGGGTGCTGCAGCCGCCCCTGCTGCGCTCGATCGCCGCGGCCCTGGCGCCCGGGGCCGAGCTCTTCCTTCAGAGCGATGTGGCCGCGGTGATCGAGCCGATGGTGGCCCTCTGCGAGGCCAGCGGCTGCTTCATGCGGCCTGCTGAGGATGACCGGCCCTGGCGGGCCTCCAATCCCCTGCCCGTTGCCACGGAACGGGAGCGTCACGTGCTCGCCCAGGGGCTGCCCGTGTATCGGGTGCTCTACCGGCGCAATCATGCGGCGGTGCCGGGGTTGGAGCACCTGGAGCTGGCGGCCGGAGCGGCGGGCGCGGAAGGCGGCACCCCCTGAAATCGCCGGGCTGGCTGGAAAGGCGGGCCTGCGGCACCGATAATCCCCAGCAAAGCATCAGTTCTTCGTGCTCTCTCCCGCCACGCCCACGCCCCTCTTGCTGCGTTGGCAGGGTCTGATGGCGGGTTCACCGGCGGGCAGCATCACGCAGCACCTGCCGTTGATCTCCGGCCTGGTGCTCTGTGCCCTGCTGGCGGGCCTGCCCCTGGTCACCCGGGCCGGGTTGAGCCTGCTGATCGCCGCCTGCGGCCTGCTGTGGGTGCTCTGGGCCCTGCGCACCACCCCCGGGCAGATCGGCCCGATCAACTTGGCCCTGCTGGCGGTGCTGGCCGTGGCGCTGCTCGCCACCGGCTTCTCGCCGGTGCCGGTGGCCGCGGCCAAGGGGTTGATGAAGCTCACCAGCTATCTCGGGGTCTACGCGCTGATGCGCCAGCTCCTGGCCAGTTCACCGCTCTGGTGGGACCGGCTGGTGGCTGCCCTGCTGGTCGGTCAGCTCTTTACCTGCGTGATCGGCATCCGCCAGCTCTACGCCGAACCCAGCCAGCTGGCCCGCTGGTCGGATAACAACTCGGTGGCGGAGGGCACGGTGCGGATCTACAGCACCCTCGACAACCCCAACCTGCTGGGCGGCTACCTGCTGCCCATCCTGCCCCTGGCGGCGGTGGCCGTGCTGCGCTGGCGCACCCTGCCGCGCCGTCTCTTCGCACTCCTCTCCCTGGTGCTGGGGATCGTGGCTCTGGTGCTCACCTACAGCCGCGGCGCCTGGATGGGCATGGTGGCTTCCCTCGGCCTGCTGGGCCTGTTGCTGGCGATGCGTCAGACCCGGCACTGGCCACCCTTCTGGCGCCGCACCCTGCCCCTGCTGCTCCTGGTGGGCGCGGCGGTGGCCCTGGTGGTGCTGGTTACCCAGGTGGAGCCCCTGCGCGTGCGGGTGATGAGCCTGGTGGCTGGCCGCGAGGACAGCTCCAACAACTTTCGCATCAACGTTTGGACCTCTGTGCTGGCGATGATCAGCGACCGCCCCTGGCTGGGGATCGGTCCGGGCAACACGGCCTTCAACCTGATCTATCCCCTCTACCAGCAACCCAAGTTCAACGCCCTCAGCGCCTATTCCATCCCCCTGGAATTCCTGGTGGAAGCCGGCGTGCCGGGCTTGCTGGCCGGGTTGGCCCTGCTGTTCACGGCCATGCGCACCGGGCTGCGCCAGGGCCAAGGCCAGGGGATGCTCAATCTCCCCTCTCTTGCAGCGGTAGCGGCCTTCGCGGGGCTCGCTGTTCAGGGTCTCACCGACACGATCTTCTTCCGGCCGGAGGTGCAGCTGGTGGCCCTCTTCAGCCTGGCCACCCTGGCGGCGGCGGCGGGCGGCGAGGCTGGCACCGCGGCTGCGGCAAGCCCGCTGGCGGAAGCACGGCCCCTGGTGAAGGCTCGCTCCGGGGCGGGGCCACGCGCCTGAAGAGGAATCACTGAGCACCCCAACCCCAGGCTTCGATGGGCATCCCACCGCCATCCCCAGCCCAGCGCGGGCTTGGATCGCCCGCCGCCAAGGCCGAGCAGCGGCCCGAGACTTGGCCCAACGGCACCCTGCTGGCAGGCTTCGACGCTGGCCAGACCCACACCACCTGCCGCCTGGCCGATCGCCAGAGCGGCGCCACCCTGGCAGAGGGCGAGGGGCCGGGGGTGTCCCATCTGGCGGCGGCGGAGGGGCGCCAGCGGTTTGCCGCCGCCCTGCGCCAAAGCCTTGAGGCGGCCCGGCAGGCGCTGCCGGCGGATCGGCGCCAGGACAGCCTGGCGGCGGCGGCGGTGGGGGCCAGTGGCATCGAGGCTGGCAGTGCCGTGCAGCAGGAGGGGCTGGACCTGGCGGCAGAGGCTCTGGCCTTGCCCGCTCAGCGGCTGGTGGTGACCGGTGACGAGCACACCGCCCTGCGGGGTGCCTTCCCGGAGGGGCCCGGCATCGTGGTGATCAGCGGCACCGGCACGATTGCCGTGGGCAGCGATGGCCAGGGCCGCCATCACCGCTGCGCTGGCTGGGGCTGGCTGCTGGATGGGGCCGGGTCCGCCATGGATATCGGCCGGGACGCCCTGGCCCTCAGCCTGCGGATGGCCGATGGCCGGGAGCCCGATGGTCCCTTGCGGAGGGAGATCTGGCTGGCCCTCGGCCTGGATCCCGAGGATCCTGGAGCCCCCCAGCGGATCAAGGCCCTGGTGGTGGATCCGGCCTTCGGCGCTGCAGGTTTCGCCCGGCTGGCCCCGGAGCTGAACCGGTTGGCGGGGCAGGGTGATGCCCGGGCCGCCGCGATCCTGGTCCAGAACGCCGAGGCACTAGCGGCCATGGTGGCTGCGGTGGCTGCGGCCCTTGATCTGCGCGCCCCCCCCGTCTGCGCCCTCGGTGGTGCCTTGCTGCATCTTGGGGAACTGCGCCGACCGTTCGCAGCCCTGCTGGCCAAGCGGCTGGAGGGGCACCCCCTGGTGAGCCCCGATGGGGATGCCTGCATGGGGGCGCTTCAACTAGCGGCCGATTGCCTCCCGGGCGGTGCCCGTGGCACTTGAGCCAGGAAGCCCGTGAGCGTTCAACTCGACTTGGCGCAAGACCATGGCCCTGGTGTAGATCGGCTGCGGCCAGGGTCCTATCGCCGGCTGGGTGAAAAACAACCATTCGCCCGGCGTTCAACTGGCCAAGCTTGGCTGCCTCGCACCGGCGCACGCCTATCGGATCGGACAGCTTTCCCGATAGATCTGATTGCTAATTTCCAGCCTAATCTCAAGCGATCTAGACCCATAGTAGCAGGGATTTGAACCCCAACGCAAAGCCCATATTGAGCAGGAAGTCACGATAACAGTTGATCTCCAATTCTTCCGCCCTGTCACCTCTTTTACACTTGCTTTAGATTCCCAAAGCCCCTGCAAAGCGCGGACAGATTAGGGCCGGCCTTAAAGGTAAAGCGGTTCATGCTTCTCTCGGGTCGACCAATGTTGCTCAGCAGGCATGAACATGCTGCTTGAACCGAAGCTTAGGTGCTGGGTGATGTCTCGGACCTCAACCACGCGCACTTGTCTCGCTAAATTGACGTCCATGAGGGTTTTCCCAAAGATTCCTGCTCCAAACATTGTCCATACACCTGTGCCGGCTCGCCTCGCGAGCGCGCTGGCAATGCTGCTCCATAAAGCTTCAAGGAATGGGTGCTGCGGTTGATGGGCGTAGATGAAGCCGTTGGCTACTTGGGCGGAATGCATATGTGGCCTCCTCAGTAGCACAAGAGGCGACTGAGGATCCAACCAATGCTCAAGCGGCGACAGGCAGGTTGTGGCGGCATCGGCCCATAGGCCTCCGTAGGTCAAGATGTAAGCCACCCGAATCACGTCGGCCTGCATGGCCGGCAGGCGAATACTGAGAAAGTCTTCCTGCACTGAGACGCCAAAAACGTCCTTAAAAAATAGAGATGCCGTGGCTCGATTAAAGCAACGGTAAGACCAACCTGGGTTGAGGCGCTGCCATGTCAATGTCATCTCGCGAAGCATCGTTGGCTGCTCTTCTTGGGCCCAATATTGAATAATCGTTGAAATTGCAGGCTTCATAACATATTCATAGGGGTGAATTTAGTTTTAAGTTCAGTCTTGCCATAGCAAAGACGGATTATACAGCGATTAATACCTGCACTTACTGCTGTTTCAGTGATTAGGGACGGATCCGGACGCTCCCCAGCGGATCAAGGCCCTGGTGGGTGGATCCGGCCTTCGGCGCTGCAGGTTTCGCCCGATTGGCCCCGGAGCTGAACCGGTGTTCTCCGCTCCCTCAGCTTTTGGTCCGCCTGCGCTTAGCCCGGATGCTTCGATGGCGTCAGCCACGTACCGAGGCCATGGGGATGCCGGGATCTTCGGGTGCGGTGCCGGGGGATGACCTGGCCGATTGGCTGGCCGAGAACCTCGGGGTTCGCCCGGTCGGCAGGCAGCCGGTGGGCGGGGGCTGCATCCACAGCGCCTGGTGTCTTTCGGTGGTCCCCTTGGGGGCGCCGGCGGCTACGCCCCGGCCTGCATCGCCGTTCTCCGGGGGACTTCTGTTCGCCAAGACCAACACCCTCGAAGCCCTGCCGCTGCTGGAGGCGGAGGCCGAGGGCCTGGAGGCCCTGACCCGTGCCGCGGCGGGCACCAACCTCCGCGTGCCGGCGCCCCTCGCCGTGGGGGCTGCCGGGAACCAGGCCGTGCTGGTGCTGCCTTGGCTCGAACTGGCGGGATCCGGCTCCGCTGCTGACGATCAGGCCTGGGGGCGCCTGGGGGCCGACCTGGCCATGCTGCATCGCAGCAGCCTCATGCGCCCCTGCACGCCGGGGGATCGGCCCGGCAGCTTTGGCTGGCCCCGCGACAATGTCATCGGTTCTGGCCCCCAGCGGAACGGCTGGCTGGCTGGCTCGGGACGCTTTTTCGCCGAGCGGCGGCTGGCGCCCCAGCTCGAGCGGTTGGAGGGCCGGATGGGCGCGTTGCGGGGTGGGCAGACCCTGTTGGAGCGGGTGCCGGACTGGCTCGATGGCCACGCTGCGGAGCCGTGTCTGGTGCATGGCGATCTCTGGAGCGGCAATGCCGCCATCGACAGCACCGGTCACGGAGTGATCTTCGATCCAGCGGTCCACCGCGCAGACCGGGAGGTGGACCTGGCCATGGCCAGGTTGTTCGGTGGCTTTCCGGCCCCCTTCTTCGCGGGCTATGAGGCCACCTGGCCGTTACCCGGCGACCATCTTCGCAGGGTTCCTCTCTATAACCTCTACCACTTGCTCAATCACGCCAACCTGTTCGGCAACAGCTATGCCATCCAGGCCCAAGGGGTGATCGATCAACTGCTGCAGGATCCGCCGGCTTGAGTGAAGCCGTAGGCCGCTTTGCCAATGAAAACGGCGCGATCGGGTTGTGAAAGCGCCGCTCGTCGGGATTTTGGCGATCTAGGGCCCCTGAACGGCCGCGTGGAGGTGGCAAGAGCCGGAACGGGCCGGAAGGCGAGAACGCAGAATGTACTGGGGTGCGATCTGCATCTACCAACGCATCGATCAGCAGCACGTGATGCCTCGATTCGGCAACAAGATGGGCGTCACCACCGATGGGCTGGATCGATCAGCCCAGGTACTCCTTGCGCACGCCCTGGAGGCGTTCCACCACGGCGTTCCGCTTTTCGCTGGTGGTGAGATTGTCCCAACTCCAAGTGCCTACTACCACCAGACCCAACAGCTCCAGCAGGCCGGGCACGATCGGCAGGAGGTTGATGGTGTCGAGCACCCCTTTGATAAGAATCTGGGCAACAATCACGGCCAGCAGGATGCCGGCTGCCTTGCCGACCTTGCCAATCTGGCTCCAGTCGAGCTTGTCGAGGGATTCATTCACCTTGCCGATCACCTCGGCGAAGCGTTGGTTGAAATCGGCGCCGGCTTCTTCAGCGGCATTGCCAACCGCTTCGGCGGCTTCCTTTGCTTCGGTGCTGAGGTCGCTCATTGCGAGGGGTTTGGTTCACACTGAACCACAAGGTAGTGGGGAGTCCTTGAACGCGCCACCGAAAATCCGCATCGGTCGTCAGGCGCTGACGCTGATCGATCGACTCCTGGATGCGGCGGCCCCTGAGGAGGGCTGTGCTCTGCTGCTGGGAACGCGGCGAAGCGGCCCCCGAGATTCGCTGGGAGAGGCCCCCACCCACTGGCATCTGCAGCAGGTGTGGCCCACGACCAATGTTTGGGAGCCGGGGGTCGAACGGCTGTGCCGCTTCCGGATCGACCCCCGCGAGCAGCTGCTCGCCCAGAAGTGGGCCCGCGCCCATGGGCTGGAGGTGCTGGGCTCGCTCCACAGCCACCCAGCCAGCCCGCCGTTACCTTCCGCCACCGACCGCGGCATGGCCTTCGCCCCGACCCTGATGCTGATCCGCGGCGTGGCCCCAGGGGAGCCTCCCATGGGGGATGCGGCTGGTGCCTCCGACCGGCCGGTGCTGTGCTGCTGGTGGCTGGAGCTGGAGGGGCCCCCCCGGCTACTGCCGTGGAGAATGGAGGATTGAAGCGATCGCCCCCGCGGCCGCGCCCCGCTTCCCTTCCACCCATGCTTCCCCCCGACACCAGCGGCGTTCAGCTCAGCTCCGATGAGGTGGCCCGTTTCGCCCGCCACCTGATCCTGCCGGAAGTGGGGATGGAGGGGCAGAAACGCCTCAAGGCGGCCTCGGTGCTCTGCGTGGGCACAGGCGGTTTGGGGTCGCCCCTGCTTCTCTACCTGGCCGCCGCCGGCGTGGGGCGCCTCGGGATCGTCGATTTCGACGTGGTGGACCATTCCAACCTGCAGCGCCAGGTGATCCATGGCACCAGCTGGGTGGGCAAACCCAAGATCGAATCGGCCAAAGCCCGCATCCTCGAGATCAATCCCCACTGCCAGGTGGATCTCTACGAGACCGCCCTCACCAGTGAGAACGCCCTGCAGATCATCGAGCCCTACGACCTCGTCTGCGACGGCACCGACAACTTCCCCACCCGCTACCTGGTGAACGACGCCTGCGTGCTGCTGGGCAAACCCAACGTGTACGGCTCGATTTTCCGCTTCGAGGGCCAGGCCACGGTGTTCAACCTGGATGCCGAAAGCCCCAATTACCGCGACCTCTTCCCCGAGCCGCCGCCGCCGGGCATGGTGCCCTCCTGCGCCGAAGGAGGCGTGGTGGGGGTGCTGCCCGGGATCATCGGCGTGATCCAGGCCACCGAGGCGGTGAAGATCATCACCGGCATCGGCACCACCTTGAGCGGCCGCCTGCTGCTGTTTGATGCGCTGAAGATGAGCTTCCGCGAAATGAAGCTGCGGCCCAATCCCGAGCGCCCGGTGATTGAGAAGCTGATCGATTATCAGGAGTTCTGCGGCGTGGGCGGCAGCGCCCCCGGCCAGGAGGAGGCCGGAGCCGTGGCGAGCGTGGGGGTGGTGGAGCTCAAGGCCCTGCTCGATGGCGACACCAGCGGCCTGGTGCTGATCGATGTGCGCAATCCCCCCGAGGTGGAGATCGCTGCGATTCCCGGCGCCACCCTGATTCCCCTCGACCAGATCGAGAGCGGCAGCGCCATCGAGCGGGTGCGGGAGCTGGCGGCCGGTAAGCAGTTGTATGTGCACTGCAAGCTCGGCGGCCGTAGCGCCAAGGCCCTGATCGCCCTGAAGCGCCACGGCATCGAAGGGATCAATGTGGCCGGCGGCATCGACGCTTGGAGCCAGGAGGTGGATCCCTCCGTGCCCCGCTACTGAGGGCCGTGATGGCCTCAATAGGCGACCAAGGCGATGGCCGGCTCCATGCGCTGCGCCAGCAGAGCGAAGTCAAACGCCGCTTCCATCGGCAGCTTGTGAAGCTGGAATCCCAGTTCGTTCCGCTGCTCTGCAGCGTGCTGCTGCTGGTGGTGCTCCTGCCGGTCACCGCCGCGCCGGGCAGCAGCTTTCACTGGCTGCTGCCCCTTTTGCTCACCTTTCTGATCACGCAGTCGCTGCGGGCCTTGCCCGGGCTGAAACCGAACCGGCTGTCGATGGCCATGGGCACGGTGCAGCGGATCCTGGGGATCAGCGCCATCGCCACCATGTGGGGACTGGCTCTGGTGGAGCAGCGAGGTCCCTACCTGATCCTGCGCATCATGGTGCTGCTGCTCACGGGCCTGTTCTCCATGCTGGCCTCGCTGAGGCTGGTGATGGTGCTGGCGCGGGTGCCACGGGTGAATGCCGAGGTGATGGCAGGTGCCGCAGCGGGTTACATCTATTTAGGCCTCACCGGTGGCCTGGTGGCCGCCGCCCTGCAGGTGCTGGTGCCTGGCACGTTCTCACTGGGAAGCATGGGCAGCCATGAGCTCCTGATCGACCGGCTCACCTACTTCAGTTTCGTGGTGCTGGCGGGCCTGGGCCTGGGGGATGTGCTGCCCCACAACTTCCTGGGCGAGCGCTTCGTGATTCTGCTGAACCTGTCCGGCTCCCTCTACCTGGCCCTATTGATGGGGCTGCTGATCGGACGGTTCATCGCCACCCAGGAGGTGGAGCTGGAATTCGATGCCCTGGCCGATGAGGTGGAAGATCCCCACAGTCCGATCGCTGGGCGGCTCGCCGGGCTGGATCGAGGGGCGCCCAGCGGGGGTGATGGCTTGCAGTCCGAGGCCCCTCCAGGGACACAACGCCCCTAAGGGCGGCCTGCGTCGCTGCTCCGTTGCGGGCTCAGTAATCCACACCTCGTTTGAGGTCCACGCCCCGCTCGGCATAGTGCTTGTGGCACACCATCTCGGAATGCACGCTGGCCAGGTCGAAGTAGGCGGGTCGGCTCTTGCAGCGGCCCGTGATGATCACTTCGGTTTCGGCGGGCTTGCGCAGCAGGGTCTGCACGATCGGCTCCACCGGCAGCAACTCGAGATCCACCGTGGGATTGAGTTCATCGAGGATCACGGTCTTGTAGAGGCCGCTGGCGATGGCGGCTCGGGCGATTTCCCAGGCCCGCTCGGCCTCGACGTAGTCGATTGGCTGCTGCTGGCCGCGCCACACGATCGCATCGCGGCCGGAGCGCAGATGATCCACCAGGTGGGGGTAGCTCTCGCGCAGGGCGGCGATGGCGGCGTCTTCGGTGTAGCCGCTCCCCCCCTTGAGCCACTGCAGGATCAGCACCCGGTGGCTCTTGTCCTGGCTGATGCCGCGGCCGATCGCCTGCAGGGCCTTGCCCAGGGCGCTGGTGGATTTGCCCTTGCCCTCGCCGGTGTAGATCTCAATCCCATCGAGCCCCCGCTCCCGAGCCTCCGCCTCCACGCCGTCGTCGTCGCCATTCCAGGATTCGGAACCGTCCCGATCCTCGGGGGTCCGGCGGCGGTGAGCCCGCATCTCTGAGTGCAGATCAGCCAGGCGCACCAGTTCCCGCGGAGCTCCCCGGCCGGTGCAGATCACCTCCATGCCCGCGGGCTTGGCCGCCAAGGTGCGCACCACCTCGGCGGCATCGAGCAACCCCAGGTCGAGCACGGGATTGAGCTCGTCGAGCACCAGCACCGAGTAAAGGTCGCTGGCGATGGCCCCCTTGGCGATGTCCCAGCCGCGCTGGGCTTCCTGACGATCGAAGCGGGTGGCCTGGTCGGCGGTGAAGTATTCGCCCCGGCCGGTTCGCACCTGGTCGATCAGGTGGGGAAAGCCCTGCTGCAGGGCCTCGATCGCGGCGTCCTCGTCGTAGGAACGGCCGGGTCCCTTCAGGAACCGCAGCAGCAGCACCCGGGTGCGCTTGCGCTCGCAGATACCCAGGCCGATGGTGCGGAGCACCACCCCCAGGGCCGCCTGGCTTTTGCCCTTGCCGTCACCGTCGTAGACATGCAACTGACCGTGGGCGCGTTCATCGCTGCCGGCGGCCGTGCGGATGCCGATACCCCGGCCGGTGCCCCGTTGGGGGGTCTGGGTAGGACCGGGGG
>Ga0194055_10003384_pt1 | contig 12260 bp, 8 predicted proteins | sample SepL449m_MetaG_FD_155482 | JGI IMG/M metagenome (GOLD analysis project Ga0194055, IMG submission 155482) | Anoxic zone freshwater microbial communities from boreal shield lake in IISD Experimental Lakes Area, Ontario, Canada - Sep2016-L442-9m | ecosystem: Environmental > Aquatic > Freshwater >... | reverse complement strand
ACAGCGGCTGCGGAACCCTCCATTACGGACATTGCTCTCGAAATCCTGCCACATCAGGCGACTCTGGTTCCTGAACGGCGCGAAGAAGTGACGACCGAAGGGGGGCTAGACGTTATTGGAAACCTGAATCGCGTTAAAGCTTGCGTCGACCGATTGCACGGGGCGGGGATTGAAGTCAGCTTGTTCATTGACCCTGATCCACGGCAGATTGAAGCGGCACGTCAACTGAAGGTTGCCGCCGTGGAATTGCATACCGGAGCCTATGCCGACGCTGAAATTGGTTCAGCCCAGCAGGCGGAACTCAAGAAACTTCAAGAAGCAGGCCAATTTACCCGCGATTCGGGCCTGATTTTGCACTTCGGTCACGGCTTGACCTACCGAAATGTGATTCCGGTCGCCACAATTCCGGGTGCGTGTGAGCTGAATATCGGGCACAGCATCGTTGCCCGAGCGGTCATGGTTGGTTTTCGTGAAGCCGTTCACGAAATGAAAGTGCTCATAAACCAGGCGTCGAACGCCCGTTAATTGCGCAGTTGAATTTAGTTTGAATTGTTGATTTCGTGCAGTTTTCATGATTTCCTGATAAAGTTTTGAGCGTGCGAGGAGAGCCGGATTCGTCCGGCATAATCGTTGCACGCATGAGTTCTCCAGGCAGTGGCCCTATCGCGCTCAACCCCTGTTTTTTTCGAAAGTGACATCAATGAGTGGCAGTGCGTCTCGTCTTAGTGCAATTCAGGCTGTAACGAATTATCAGCCCATTTCCGCGCCTTTGAATTTTTCAGAAACCTCGGCTGGCGATTTGTTTGGGACAAATGTCTTCAGCTTGAAGGTGATGAAGGATCGGCTTCCCAAGAGTGTCTTTAAGTCCGTGCTCAAGACGATTGAAGCTGGCGAGCCGCTGGACGCTTCGGTTGCCGACACCGTTGCTGCCGCGATGAAAGACTGGGCCATCGAAAAGGGGGCAACGCACTACGCACACGTCTTCTACCCACTGACCGGTTTGACTGCTGAAAAGCACGACAGCTTCCTGGCACCCGATGGAAGTGGTGGAGCTGTTGCCGAATTCAGCGGAACCGCACTGATCCAGGGTGAGCCGGATGCCTCCAGCTTCCCATCAGGTGGAATTCGCGCCACGTTCGAAGCTCGTGGATACACCGCGTGGGACGTGACCAGCCCTGCCTACATTCTCGACAACCCCAATGGAACAACGCTCTGTATTCCAACGGCGTTCTTTTCCTGGACCGGTGAAGCTCTCGACAAGAAGACCCCACTGCTTCGCTCGATGAAGTGCCTGAATACTCAGGCTCAGCGAATCCTGAAGCTGTTCGGTCACAAGAATCCCGGCCTGGTAACTGCCACCTGCGGTCCAGAACAGGAATACTTCCTGATCGACCGCAACTTCTTCTTCGCTCGTCCTGACCTGATCAATGCGGGCCGAACCCTGTTCGGTGCTCCGCCCCCGAAGGGACAGGAATTCTGCGACCAGTACTTCGGTGCGATTCCTGACCGCGTTCTGGCCTGCATGCTCGATAGCGAACGTGAGCTGTACAAGCTCGGCGTCCCAGTTAAGACTCGTCACAACGAAGTGGCCCCGAGCCAATACGAAATCGCTCCGATTTACGAAAATGCGAACGTCGCAGCGGACCATCAGCAACTGCTGATGCTCACTCTGAAACGCGTTGCCGCCAAGTATGGCCTAGAATGCCTGCTGCATGAAAAGCCATTTGCTGGCGTGAATGGTTCCGGCAAGCACTGTAACTGGTCGCTGGGGAACAGTGGGCAGGGGAACCTGTTGGAACCCGGCAAGACCCCGCACGAGAACATGCAGTTCCTGGTCTTCTGTGCAGCCGTCATTCGTGCTGTGCACAAGCATGCCACTCTGCTTCGCGCTGTGGTGGCTCACGCAGGCAACGATCATCGCCTGGGTGCCAACGAAGCTCCTCCAGCAATCATTTCGATCTTCCTCGGCGAGCAACTGGCCGACGTGTTCGAACAGATCAAGGCGAGCGGAGCTGCCGCGACCAGCAAGCAGCCTGGCGTGATGACGGTTGGCGTCGACACGCTGCCACCATTGCCAAAGGATGCTGGCGACCGTAACCGAACCAGCCCGTTCGCGTTCACCGGCAACAAGTTCGAATTCCGCGCTGTGGGATCGAGCCAGTCGCTGTCAGGTCCGCTGGTTGCCCTCAATACGATCATGACCGAATCGCTCGACTACATCGCAACCGAACTGGAAAACGCCACCGGTGGCGATCCAGCCAAGTTGAGTGGTGCGGTTCAGACGCTGCTGAAGTCGATCATGAAGGATCACGGCGCGGTAATCTTCAATGGCGACGGCTATTCGGAAGAGTGGCATCAGGAAGCCGCCAAGCGTGGGCTGCCAAACAACAAGCAGACCATCGACGCTCTTCCCGCGATCACGGATCCAGCGGTTGTTTCGATGTTCGACAAGTACAAGGTCTTGACCCCACGCGAAGTCGAAAGCCGACGCGAAATCTACTTCGAACAGTACGTTCTGACACTGAATGTCGAAGCCAAGTTGACTCAGGAAATCGCGAAGACGGTCATTTACCCGGCTGCTTCTCGATATCTGAGTGAACTGGCCGCGACGGCTGCGAACTGCAAGGCTGCGGGGATTGGTTTCGACGTAGGCTTGCTGAACAAGCTCAGCGGACTGATCACCTCGCTGACCCAGACCGTTGACAAGCTTGAGCATCTGAACAACGCCGGTGGACATGGCGGACACGGAGTCGCCAATCCTCAGCAGGCCGCTGAACGGTGTGCGAAAGAGATTAAGCCAGCGATGGTGGCAGTGCGAGAAATCGTCGACGAACTCGAAGGAATCGTCGCTGATGATCACTGGCCGTTGCCGACCTATCAGGAAATGCTGTTCATCAAGTAACAGCCCTGAAATCGGCTGAAAACGCAAGATCACGACATGGCTCAGGGAAAACCTGAGCCATGTTTTTTTGATTCATCCGACTTTTGGAGGGGATTACGACCACAACGATCGTGACGTCGCCCTTGGATTCGAAGTCGCGAAAATCATCGAGGAATCCGAGCCCGATTCCGTTCCGAATCCGATTTCAACTGACCGCAGGCGGCCATGATGTCTTCGCCGCGAGTTGCCCGGATGACCGCGGAAAATCCAGCGGCGTTGACGATCCGGCTGAATGATCGGATTCGTTCGATCGGCGATGACTGGTACCCGGCCCCCGGCCATGGATTCCAAGGGATCAGGTTGACCTTGGCGTGGATCCCATCGAGCAGTCGCGTCAGTTCACGTGCATCCGCATCGGAATCATTGATGCCGTCGAGCATCACATATTCGAACGTGATGCGACGCGCATTACTCGCAGCAGGGTACTCGCGGCAGGCCTGGAGCAATTCCTGGATCGGGTATTTCTTGTTCAGCGGCACCAGTTCGTCTCGCAAATCGTCGCGAACCGCGTGCAGGCTGATCGCCAGATTGACTCCCAATTCGCGACCGACCCGATGAACCATCGGAACGACCCCCGCCGTCGAAAGCATGATTCGACGGCGCGAGATGGCAAATCCTTCGCCATCCATCAAAATGGCCAATGCTTTGGCAACATTCTCATAGTTGAAAAGGGGCTCTCCCATCCCCATCAGCACCAGATTTGTGACCAGGCAAGCCTGCCGCGGCTGATTCCATTCGGAGAGCCGATCCCGAGCCACCAGCGCCTGCGACACAATTTCGCTCGCAGTCAGGTTGCGGACCAGCGGCATCGTGCCTGTGTGGCAGAATGAGCAAGACAAGGTGCAGCCCACCTGTGACGAAACACATAGGGCCCCCCGATCCCGCTCAGGAATCAGGACTGTTTCGATCCGTTGACCATCGTGAAACTGCAGCAGCCATTTATGGGTGTTATCGAGCGACTTCAGGTCGCGAATGACCTGAGGCCGACTGATGAAGAAATGCTTTTCCAGAACAGCGCGGCGTGCTTTTGACAGCGAACTCAACCCTGAAAACTCGGTCGCCCCGCGCACGTAGACCCAATTCCAGACGGGCTTGATCAGCGACGCTTCCAGTCCACACTCGGCAAACCTGGCAGCCAGTTCCTGTCGTGTCAATCCGACGATGTTGGTTCTGGAGTCGATTCCATCCATTTGCTGTTTTCGATCTTTTCGTCGCAGTGCAACAGTTCAGTTCATTCATTCACAACGCATCGTACCGTTTGTCACTTCAAATTCAGCAGGGCAGAACGATGAGGGGCAGAACAATGAAGAATCACGCATCGGTTCTCTCCCATCGTTCTGCCCCTCATCGTTCTGCCGACCTTCTGGCTTACATTGAAAATGAGACGTGCGATCGGCGTGGGTCTCCCGACCCCGCCGAACCCCCAGACCGAAGGTCTCCTCTTCGTTTTTCACCCGAACGTAACAACCGATCAATTCAAAACACCATCCACCAACAGTTGCCCGCAAGGGCTTACGCCGTTATCGTTCCCCATCGGATTGACTATGATGACACGAGTATTCTGTAACGGGAATCGGTGCAGGGCATTTTCCCAGCCTGTCCCGTTTCGGGAAATCGCAGTCCGACATCGGATTTCGTAAGTTCGTGTCACCAAATACCATAGACTTTGATCGTTTTGAGGAGCAGTCGCGTGACGGAGCGAGTTGTCATTATCGGTTCAGGCCCCGCCGGATGGGCCGCCGCCATTTACGCCGCACGAGCCAATCTGCAGCCCCTCGTGTTCGAAGGGGCCTTGACCTCTGAGAATCACGCTCAGGGAACATTACCTCTCGGTCAATTGAACCTTACAACGGAAGTCGAGAATTATCCCGGATTTCCGCACGGTGACCTGACAGGTTTTCTGGCCAGCGCCTTGCCGGAAGAGAGCCTGGCGGCGGTTCCCGAGTTTGACGATCCGGCCCTGACGGGACCACGGTTGATGCACCTGATGCGTCAACAGGCCAAAAACTTCGGGACGCGTGTCATTACGGACGATGTCGTGGAAGTCGATCTGTCGTCGCGCCCCTTCAAGTTGAAATCGCTTGAGGGTGAAGTGGTTGACGCTCACTCGCTGATCATCGCCACAGGTGCTCGCGCGAATTACCTCGGTCTTCCCTCGGAAGATAAATACAAGAACTTCGGCGTGTCGGCCTGTGCTGTTTGCGATGGCGCACTACCGCGGTTTCGAAACAAGCCACTGGTTGTCGTCGGCGGTGGCGACAGTGCGATGGAAGAGGCCAGCTATTTGACAAAGTTTGCTTCAACCGTGTACCTGATTCACCGCCGCGGCGAATTCCGCGCCAGCAAGATCATGGCACAGCGTGTCATCGAAAATTCCAAGATCAACGTCAAATGGTTTTCCGCCGTTGAAGAAGTTCTTGGGGATGATAAGCAAGGTGTTACAGGTGTCCGTTTGAAAAATCTCCAGACGGGCGCCGTCGAAGAACTACCCGCTGCAGGGATGTTCTGTGCGATCGGCCATACCCCCAACACGGACTTCCTGAAGGGGCAGCTCAAAACGGACGAAAAGGGATACATCGTCTATTCCAAGCAGTTCCGGACGGATACCAGCGTTGACGGGGTGTTTGCAGCGGGAGATGTGGCTGACAGCTATTACCGTCAGGCGATCACATCCTCTGGGACAGGTTGCATGGCTGCGCTGGATGCGGAACGCTGGCTGGCAGTGCAAGGCGTCCATTGATTATCACACGAGCGTCCCATGATAGGTTTTCCACCTGTCGATTCCCTGACAATCCATTCTGGCCAGGTGGACAACCTGTCCTCACTTTTTGAAGAGATCGTTCACGCACCATGTTGAGTCAAGAAGGCTGCCTTGCCAGGCGATTACGACTGTGGAACTCTGTTCCAGCCGACTGTGAATGGTTGCTGATTGCTGATCCGCGCCATGTCCTGTACCTCTCAAACTTCTGGATTCATCCCCAGACGTTCTCCGCGGGGGAACGCGCATGGCTGCTCCTCGAACGTGACGGTAAGGCGACGTTACTGGGCGACAACTTCTCGTTGCGATCGCGTGCGGCCGACCCATTCATCGACGACGAAGTGATGGTGAAGTGGTACGACCATCAGCATTCGGTCATCAACCGTGATCATGCACTGCTGAAAGCCGCCGAGATGATTTCAAGTCGTCTCTACGGTCGCAGTGGTGCCGTCGAAGCCGAATGGCTTCCCGTCGGTGCCTTCGAACTGTTGGGGTTGGACCATGAACGTCATTCCGTTCGTCGTGAAGCTGCGGATCTGGGGCAGCCAGGATCGATCGATCTGGGGACAACGCTCCGTTCTCTGCGTCGCCAGAAGCACCCGGATGAAATCGCAGTCCTGAATGAATGTATGCGAGCTGGTGAAGCGGGGATGATTCGGCTGCGTGAAATCATTCGCCCCGGGATCACCGAATTCGAGATCTTCCGCGCAGTTCAGGATGCCGCACTGGCGGCGGCTGGTCGGCCAGCCTTTATCTACGGAGATTTCCGAGCGGCCAGCGCATCACGCCCCAAGGTGGGCGGACTGCCGACCAATCATGCTCTGGAACTCGGCGAAATGTTTACCCTCGACTACTCCGTCGTTCTGGAAGGTTATCGATCCGATTTCACCAATTGCCTGACAGTCGGTGCACCGAACGCAGATCAACAGCGCCTGTACGATCTTGTTTCTGCGGCTCAGCGCGGTGGTGAAGCGGCCCTGAAAGCGGGGACAAAAGCCCGCGATGTCTTCCACGCCGTGAACCAGCCGATTCTGGAAGCGGGACTCGCAGATAAGTTCGCACATCATGCCGGTCATGGCATCGGTCTGGCCCATCCTGAAGCTCCGATCCTGGTTCCGCAGAGCGACGACGTCTTGATGGCAGGCGATGTCGTGACGCTCGAACCCGGGCTGTACGTCGATGGAATCGGCGGCATTCGCATCGAACACAATTATCTGATTACCGACGGCGGCTACGAACGCCTCAGCAACCACGTCATCTCCCTCACTTTTTAGTTCGAGTTTTTTGGTTCGAGCTAACGCTCGGAAGGGTGAAGCCGCTCACGTTGTTCGCTTCCTGAAGGAACGAATTTGGGAGGGAAATGCGTGATGTCGGCTCATTTTCGACTGTTGTCGCTGTTTTCAATTTTCAGGGAAGTCTGTTGTCCAAATGAAGCAAGTTGACTGGAGCTATCACCGCAACGGTTGCAAGACCTGCGGTAAAACGGCCGCGTTTTTGACGGACCATCAAATCGACGTCGCGAAGCAGGAGGACGCTCGCAAGGTTCCGCTGGCGGAAGCGGACGCCCTGAAACTGGTCGATCAGGTCAATGACCTGTATGTGACTCGCGGCACGAAGGTGATTCACATCGATCTGAAGTCCGAGCGACCTGACGATGAATCACTGCTCAGCCTGCTGATTGGTCCGAGCGGAAAGCTGCGAGCTCCCACTCTGAAAATTGGCAAGACCATGATCGTCGGGTTCGACCAAGCCACTTACGAAAAAGTTTTTGAGTGACCTGCTATTCTCCGAATCGGAGCTCCACATCGGCGATTTCAAACGGAGCAAAGTCGATCAGGACGGCATCTCCCTCAAGCGTCAATTCTGACAGCGTCTTCCCCTGGAAGTCACGCTTTCGTGCATAAATCGGCTGACGATATGCCTGCAGCCGAACTTGTTTGGATTGCCCTTCTGTCTCCAGCAGACGAACAGCGAAACCCGCACCTGCGGGTATCGGCACGGTGTCACAATCGCCTGTTGCCAGTGAATCATTCGCGGCATCAATCTTGTCCAGCACGCGAGTCAACTGAACGTTGCGGCTGTCGAGATGAAAGAACCAGCCACTTGTTCCGGTTCGTGGCGGGCCGGATTCGGTCGGGATCACGGCGGGCGGTGTCATCGCATTCCAGGCGGCTTCCAGCGGAAATGCCGCATCCACCGCGATCGTGAATTTAAAGCGGCGGCGTGTTTCGCCCGCCACGACGAGCAGCGAATCGACCATGTGCGGCCCCGTCTTGCGATGAAACGGAAGTCCGTGCGGAACAATCGTCAGTCGCTCGGTGTCACTCGCTGATTCGATATAGTCGGATGTTTCAAACCGCTCACTGCCAAATCCTTGAGCCGTGTGAAAAATACTCCGCGTGACGGCCGCGGTACTGTCGCTCCAGGCAAACCGCGAGGCGAAGTAGTTATTCCACGGATCACCGTCCGGAACCTTCATTTCGCTCAATTCCAGTTCGATTTCCACAATCGGCCGGGCTCGCCAGACTCGGATGGTTTGACGAAACGTCGCCAGTTTTTCTCCGTTGAGTTGATCGATGATCTGCCCCTGGGTCGTAACCTCACCTCGAACGGGTGTTCGGGCAGTGATCTCAAAGCCTGTACACCGCACCTCGGCGTATTGAGACTTGTAAGCATCGTCTCCCGTTCCGATGGTCCGTTCACGCGGAAAGCGAAATGAAAGCTGCTGACTCAGTCGCTTGGCACGCTGGTCGTGCAGGCGGATGTGTCCGATTCCACCAGTTTGCTGATTGATCACGACTTCAAACCACTCCGTCCGCAACACGCCCGCTTCAACGATTGGCATGCGCGGGACTGTTGGGGCGACAGCACGACCATCTTCGGGAATCCAGACGAAACCTGCGGCAGGAAGTTCCACGACGACAACGGTATTTTCTGGATGCGCCATGTCGACGTGAGCCGCTTTGATGGGGCCGGCGACAACAGGATGCGACTTGAGCCCGGGAAGTGAAACACAGACCCGGCGTGTGAATGAGAGCGAATTGATAACCAGATAGCCCTTTTGCTGTCCGGCACCATGCATGACCAGCCGCGACAATTCCCGTGGCCAAGTCTTTTCAATTTCCCCTAGTTCCGCGTCAGCCTGAGTGATCATCGCAGATTCGGCATCGGGAGCAGCCGCCTCAAGCCCTTGCCTGACCAGCTGAGTTTCAGGGACCTCAATCGACTGATTGAGCATCGCTCGCGACAGATTTCGGCACCAGAGCGACGCTTCAAAGCGACGGCAGCGCAGGGAGTGATCAACGAACCGGCTGATCGGGTTCGCATCGCGGCGTGCGACGTATTGGATCAAATAAGGGGGGAAGTACTCGTGCGATTTGTATGTACAGAAGTGCCCCGGCTGTTCGGTCGATTCGAAGAAGCGTTGCAGGGTCACAAACCGTCCCAGAACTGGGGCATATTTCTGCGAACGACGCAGGTCTTCGTACCAGGGTGCAGAGACATCAGGCCAGCGGGCGAAAATCAGCCCCGCCACCTGATCGTGATCCATGGATTCGGACATCCGCACAGGAAAACGCAAATAGCTGGAGCCACTGTCGGCAGCGAGCGGAATTCGACTGAGGGCATCGACAATCGATTCATCACAGCCGCGCCACCTCAACTTGGTGTACTCGTGATCCGGGTAAATCCCATCATCAAGCACGACATGCAGTGCCGCCTTGATACCGAGCTTCAGAAGGATTTGCGGCATCAACGTGCTCAGGCCATATTTGCGGCGTCCCCAGACAGCGGGAGATTCTCCGACCAGATCTCGCCAATGCTGGCACCCCGCCTGAAATTGATAGATCACGGATTCCAGCGGGAGCAACGGCAACGGCGTTTCGCGCTCTTCACCGCCGACGATACACGCCCGCTGTGCATCACAGGCTGCGGCGAGCGCTTCGCGGATCGCGGGAGTTTTATCGCATAAGGTCTGCATGTCAGCGGCCGTCGCGAGCAGACTCATCGGAACTTCGCGGGCAAGCTCCTCGATCAACCGTTCTGCTGGTAGATCGTTAAAGGTCAGACAGAGGTCGATGAGATAGCATTCGACGGGATAAAATCGTTCGCGGGCTTCAAGGAGCAATTCGAAGCAGCCGCGTAAATGGGTCTCGGCGGTTTCGATGTCGTCCGCCACAGCGGCACGTGCTGCGGCAATGGCCTTCTGGTGCAGGCGTCCCTCGTCGACGTTGCTGAAGTTGCGCATGTGCCTTGACAGCAATTCGACCTGGATCCAGCAGAAACCGAGGGAATAGAAGTCGGCGACCAGTCCCGGTGCGACGGGACAGGGTTCCGGCAGGACCATCAATGCTGCCGTTTCCATCTCGGTCCGGTCATGAAATCCGGAAATAACGGTGGCGCCGGTCGTACGCGTTTCTTCGACCCAATTGTGGGGTAACCAGTCGTCGCAGACGGTTGGGACGAAGATCAGTTGCGTGGAATTGGCGGCAGTCGGTTCGTCGGCGCGACGCCAGCGCGGCAGGGTTTCGGCGGCGGCAAGCAGTGCCGGATGCCAGGCGACGGAAAACGAATTGAGCAGGCTGGCCGCGGGGAGATCCGTTTGTTCGGTCGGAAAATCTTCCAGGCTATGACTGGGAATCAGGATGACGATGTCTTGCAGGCTCATAGGATCTATGGATTCTTCGGGAGAGAAAGCGATCAACGCAAGTCGGCGGGCAGGGATTCGATAGTGTACCAGTCCGCCCCGGCGGTACGGATGTCAGGTTACCTCGTGGGAGGGGGAAATTGTTCGCTGGAATCCGCAATCATGTAGTGGAGCGGCGGGTCTGGCAACGATGATAACGCCGGAAGCATGAAAGCAAGGTTGAGTGGAAACCTGAATTTGCGATCGACATCAGCCGGAACGAACCAGCGTCCGGTTCGGATTTTCAGACTCGCAAATCCGGCAAATATTAGCGGCTGGTGAAAGAGAATTTTGAACATTTGTCAGATTTTTGGAACTTTCCCTGTAACGCTACGTCGTACTGACGGCGGGCCAGGAATCAGAGAAGTTCGGAGAGTACGACCTGTGGCCAGTTGACATTGCGTTAAACCGCTAGTATAGCTTGGTGTTACGAAATGGAGTGCTGGTTCGGGGCTGCGGTTCGCCGGTTCGAGAGACGCATGAATCACTTCAAAAAGTCGAGCGAATTCTTGCCGCGGCAGTTCACTTCGCGGAATTTCAGACTGATCAATCAAATGTGAGGCACTTCCCGCAGGTTTCTGCGGCAGAAGTGATTTTAGTATTTCCGGTTGCGGCAAATTTGGTGACTGTTTCCACCGGGTTATCAGGGGTTCACGATCATGGCAGACGCTCAATCGGCATGGGGCATTGAGATCGGTCAAGCGGGTCTGAAAGCCATTAAGCTGCGATACGCCGAAGCGGCTCAGCAGGTCGTGGCTGTTGCATTTGACTATGTTCCCCATCCCAAACTGCTCAGTCAGCCAGATGCGGTACCTGACGAACTGATCCGCCAGGCTCTGGACACGTTCCTGGCTCGCAACCCTGTTGCCGGGGATCTGGTTTCGATCAGCCTGCCTGGTCAAACAGCCTTGGCGAAGTTCATTCAATTGCCGCCGGTTGAGGCCAGCCGCGTCAAGGAAATCGTTAAGTACGAAGCCCGGCAGCAGATCCCGTTTGCGTTGGAAGAAGTGATCTGGGACTACCAGACTCTGGGTGGCGGAGTCGAAGAAAGCGGATTTGTGCTCGATGGTGAAGTGGGTCTGTTTGCGATGAAACGCGAGCAGGTGCAGCATCACATGGCGCCATTCCTTGCCAAAAAGGTAGAGATCGAAGTCGTGCAGATCGCTCCGCTGGCGCTCTACAACTTCCTCTGTTACGACCGAATGGGAGTTCGCCTGGGGGCTCCTCGCAACGACGAAGAAGATTATTCGGTCGTGGTTGATATGGGTTGCGACAACACCACGTTGATGGTGACCAACGGCAAGAAGATCTGGATTCGAAACATGCCGGTCGGGGGGAACCATTTCACCCGGGCCCTGACCAAAGAAATGAAGCTGACGTTCGCCAAAGCCGAACATCTGAAGTGCAATGCCACCAAGTCTCCCGACCCGCGGGCCGTCTTCCAGGCTTTGCGACCGGTCTTTAATGACTATGTGGCTGAAATCCAGCGTTCGATCGGATTCTTCTCGAGCGTTAACCGCAGTGCCAAGATCGGGCGACTGATCGGTGTCGGCAACGGATTCCGGTTGGCGGGTTTGCAGAAATTCCTGCAGCAGAACCTGCAATATGAGGTCGAGCGAGTCGACACGTTCAAGGGGCTGGCAGGCGATCACGTGTTGAACGCGCCGCTGTTCCAGGACAACCTGCTGACGTTCTGCGTCCCGTACGGGCTGGCATTGCAGACGCTCAAGCTGACTGACATCCATACGACACTGTTGCCGCCCGAAATCGCGATCGAACGCAAAGTCCGTCGCAAGAAGCCATGGGCTGTGGCATCGGCGGCAGCATTGCTGGTCGGGATGTCCGTTTCGGCTGCGGGATACGGAGCGGTCTGTCTG
>Ga0194055_10003381_pt1 | contig 12262 bp, 8 predicted proteins | sample SepL449m_MetaG_FD_155482 | JGI IMG/M metagenome (GOLD analysis project Ga0194055, IMG submission 155482) | Anoxic zone freshwater microbial communities from boreal shield lake in IISD Experimental Lakes Area, Ontario, Canada - Sep2016-L442-9m | ecosystem: Environmental > Aquatic > Freshwater >... | reverse complement strand
CAATGACGCTGCCCGAGGGGCCCACGATGTCGACCGGATCGCCTGCGCTGAACTCGCCTTCGACAGCTGTAATGCCAGCAGGTAGCAGCGACTTTCCAGAATCGACCAATGCCGTCACCGCACCGGCGTCAACAATGACCCGCCCCTGCGGCGCGCTGGCGTGCGCAAGCCACAGCAATCGCGTCGATCGGCGTCGCGATTGCGGATGGAAATAGGTGCCAACGATCTCGCCCGCAAGGGCCGCTTGCACAGCATCGGCGCGGCACAACACCACCGGAATTCCTTCGCCCGTTGCGATTCGGGCCGCTTCGATCTTGGTCGTCATGCCACCAAGGCCAACCGCACTGCCGGTTCCTCCGACCTCAACCTGCTCAAGGTCGGCCGCAGAGCGAACCTCAGGAATTAACCGACTTCCCTCACGTGATGGCGGGCCGTCGTAGAGGCCGTCGATGTCAGAGAGCAGCACGAGCACATCAGCGCGCACGAGGTGCGCCGCGAGCGCCGCGAGTCGGTCGTTGTCTCCGAACCGAATCTCGTTCGTGGCCACCGTGTCGTTTTCGTTGACGATCGGAACAACATGCAGATCGAGCAGTCGATTGAGGGTGCTCTGCGCGTTGCGATAGTGACCGCGGCGCGTGACATCTTCCGCCGTGAGCAGCACCTGTCCGACGGTGATGCCGTGAGTCTCAAATGCTTGCGAGTACAGGGCCATGAGTTTGCCCATGCCCACACTCGCCGCTGCCTGCTGGCTTGCGAGGTCACTCGGTCGACGGGTCAGACCGAGTGCAGGAAGGCCCGCCGCGATTGCCCCACTCGACACGAGCACCACTTCAGCCCCGGACGCACGTCGCTGGGCCACAGCGTCAGCGAGTCGCTGCACTCTCGCGGGATCGACGCCCCCTTCAGGGGACGTCAGCGACGATGAGCCGATCTTGACCACAATTCGATGGGCAGACTCGACTGCGTCTCGCACCGATTTCGCTGCGGCCATCGAACTCAACGATCCTGATTCCGGGACGTGCCCCCAGCCTCGCCAACCCATTCAACCTCAACCTCGAGGTCGTCGATCGCATCCTCATCGAGTTCATCGGTGTGAGAGCCCACGGTGCCATCGTCCTTGCTGATGGCCTCACCAGCGTGCGCGGCACGCCGCTCGGCCGTCGTGCGTCGATGGCTGCGGTCAAGGCGCGCGTCCTCACCTCGACGCGTCATCAGCACCTCAGCGCCGGCGCCGACGGTCGGGTCAAAGTCGAACACCACTGCATTGTCATCGGCTCCGATGAGCACTTCATCGCCCCGAACAGCTCCTGCCGCTGCCAGCGCATCCTCAACACCGAGGCGGGCAAGGCGATCGGCAAGGTAACCCACGGCCTCGTCATTGGAGAAGTCGGTTTGGCGCACCCAGCGCATGGGTCGCTCACCGCGCACTCGGAACCGGTCGCCTTCACGGGTCACGGTGAAGCCAGAATCGTCGATAGCGACCGGACGCACCACCACGCGAGGAACAACGGTTCCGTGAGTCACCACGCGGGCAGCGTTGACCATCAGTGCCATCGCGAACGCTAGTTCGCGCAATCCTTCGTGTGAGACCGCCGACACGATGTGAACGTCATAGCCACGCTCGACCAACAGCGGCGCGACGAGTTCGGCGAGCTCACGTGCTTCCGGTACGTCGACCTTGTTCAACACCACCAAGCGCGGTCGGTCTTCCAGACCCGAACCGTAGGCAGTCAGTTCAGCCTCGATGACGTCAAGGTCGGTGAGTGGATCACGGCCAGGATCGAGGGTGGCACAGTCAAGAACATGAACGAGACCGGCACAGCGTTCAACATGGCGCAGGAATTCCAGACCCAATCCGCGGCCCTCACTAGCACCGGGAATCAGGCCGGGGACGTCGGCCACGGTAAACACGACATCGCCCGCCGTGACGACCCCCAGGTTCGGCACGAGCGTGGTGAAGGGGTAGTCGGCAATCTTGGGCCGCGCGGCCGACATGGCAGCGACCAGACTCGACTTACCTGCGCTGGGAAATCCGATCAAGCCGATGTCGGCGACGGTCTTGAGTTCAAGAACGAGGTCGAGTGCATCGCCCGGCTCACCGAGCAAAGCGAAACCGGGGGCCTTGCGCCGCTGCGAAGCAAGCGAGGCGTTTCCGAGTCCGCCGCGACCTCCGCGAGCGGCGACAAATCGCGTGCCCTCGCCCACAAGGTCAGCGATTACCTCGCCATCGGCCGTGGAAACCACAGTGCCGGCTGGAACGGGTAATTCGACGTCGTCACCATCAGCGCCATTGCGGTGGTCACCGTGACCGGGCTTGCCGGAGGTGGCCTTGCGATGCGGGAGATGGTGGAAGTCGAGCAACGTGGTCACGCTGGGGTCGACCACCAACACGATGTCGCCACCGTTTCCACCGTTACCCCCATCGGGGCCACCGAGTGGCTTGAACTTTTCGCGTCGCACGGACGCGCAACCGTGACCGCCGTCTCCAGCAGCCACGTGCAAGATCACACGATCAATAAAGGTAGCCATGATGTGCCATCAACTTCCGCGGGGCTGCCAGGCGATCGGTTGAAGCGCTGGCGGTGGAGCGGCCCCAGATTTGGTCAGTCAGAACTGACGATGTTGATGACGCGACGGCCGCGGTGGGTGCCGAACTCAACCTTGCCCGCTGTGAGAGCGAACAGAGTGTCGTCACCGCCCCGGCCAACGTTGACACCCGGGTGGAAGTGCGTGCCGCGCTGGCGAATGATGATCTCGCCAGCGTTGACCTGCTGACCACCGAAGCGCTTGACTCCCAGACGCTGGGAGTTGCTGTCGCGACCGTTTCTGGTGCTGGACGCACCCTTTTTGTGGGCCATGAGGTCACTTTCCCGTCGTGATGCCGGTGACCTTCACCGAGGTCAGGTCTTGGCGGTGACCCTGACGACGGCGGTAGCCGGTCTTGTTCTTGTATCGGAGGATGCGGATCTTCTCACCACGGCTGTGCCCGACGACCTCAGCGGTGACGGTGGCAGCCGACAGTACCGAACTGTCGGTGGTGACGGCGTCGCCGTCGACCAACAGCAGCACGGGAAACTCAACGGTGGAACCAGGCGCACCCTGAAGGCGGTCGAGGACGACGACGTCGCCTACCTCAACCTTTTCCTGGCGGCCGCCTGCGCGGACAATGGCATACACCGGTGACTCCTCGTGGTTGCTAATTCGTTCGGATGCTGGATGTGACGGGCACTGCAGCGACTCGCTATCGCGACTCATGCAGGTCCGACGACGGCACCGAGGGTTAAGACTACTGCAAGCCCCTCGGGGTCGGTCAAACTGACTCCTCCACGGGGGGTTCGGGAGCCGATGTCTGAGGTTCAGGTGCCGTTGAAACCGCGGCCATGACGTCGGCCGGATCGGCCCCCGATTTGCCCTTCGCCTTTGACTTGCGAGGCGACGGACTTGCCTTGGTGGGACGGCTAGAACCACCACCCTCGGCGGGAGGAGTGACCGGATCCATCTGAACACGCACTCCGCGACCATTGCAGTGCTCACAGGACTCGGAGAAGGTCTCGAGCAAGCCTTGCCCGATGCGCTTGCGGGTCATCTGGACTAGCCCCAGTGACGTAATTTCAGCGACCTGGTGCTTGGTGCGGTCGCGGCCGAGACACTCGACCAAGCGGCGCAACACCGAGTCGCGGTTACTCTCGAGCACCATGTCGATGAAGTCGACGACGATGATTCCGCCGATATCGCGCAATCGCAGTTGGCGCACGATCTCTTCGGCGGCCTCAAGGTTGTTGCGAGTTACTGTCTCTTCGAGGTTGCTACCGCCTTGGCCGGTGAACTTCCCGGTGTTAACGTCAACGACCGTCATCGCCTCAGTGCGGTCGATGACTAACGAGCCACCCGATGGCAGCCACACCTTGCGGTCAAGCGCCTTCGTCAACTGCTCCTCAACGCGGTAGTGACCGAACACATCGTCGACACCAACCCACTTCTCGAGGCGCTCGCCCAGATCGGGCGCGACGTAGGTGACGTACTGCTGCAAGGTGTCCCACGAATCGCTTCCGGCGACAACGAGTTTGGTGAAGTCTTCGTTGAAGATGTCTCGCACGACTCGGATGGCCAGGTCGGGCTCGCCATACAACAACGTGGGCGGAGTGACGGTGGTCGACTTCTCAGCAATGTCGTCCCACTGAGCCGCAAGCCGCGACACATCACTTTGCAACTCGGCTTCAGTGGCACCTTCGGCCGCCGTGCGCACGATCACGCCTGCTTCGCCGGGAACGATCTCCTTGAGCACACGCTTCAGTCGCGAACGCTCGGTGTCGGGCAGCTTGCGCGAGATACCGGTCATGCCGCCGCCTGGCACATAGACCACGTAACGACCGGGCAAACTGATCTGACTGGTGAGGCGTGCCCCCTTGTGGCCCATGGGGTCTTTGGTGACCTGCACGAGCACCGGGTCACCCGATGCCATCGCAAACTCGATGCGCTTGGGCTGACCGTCAAGTGCGGCGGCATCCCAGTTGACCTCACCGGCGTAGAGCACGGCATTGCGACCGCGGCCAATGTCGACGAATGCCGCTTCCATGCTCGGAAGCACATTCTGCACACGACCGAGGTAGACGTTGCCCACCATTGACCCGCTGGAGCCACGGTCGACGTAGTGCTCGACGAGAATGCCATCCTCGAGTACCGCGATCTGGGTGCGGCCGTCCTTTTCGCGCACCACCATCACGCGCTCGACATCTTCGCGGCGAGCAAGGAACTCAGCCTCGGAAAGAATCGGTGCCCGTCGACGCCCGGCCTCACGACCATCGCGGCGACGCTGCTTCTTGGCTTCTAGCCGCGTGGAACCGCGAACCGCGGTGACCTCCTCGCGAGGAGCGCGCACGCGCACCACCGTGTTCGGCGGGTCATCGGTCGAGGCGTCATCATCGCCACCCGCTCCCCGACGGCGACGACGGCGACGGCGACGTGTCGAGGCCGACTCATCGTCCTCAGCAGGTTCCTCGGAAGACTGCGCCTCGTCGGTGGACTCGTCGTCAGCAGTCTCTGAGGCTGCCGCGTCACCGCCACCTGAACTCTTGCGACGACCGCGTCCGCCGCGGCGACGACGACGACGCGCCGCCTCACCCTCGGAAGCCTCGCCGGTTGTGCTCGCATCGGAGGTCGACTCGGTGGCCGATTCAGCGGAGGCTTCCTCCACCTCAACTGCTACCGCGGGAGCTGCTGCGGCGCGCTTGCGCTTGGGAGCAGGAGCGGCTTCGGGAGCCTGGAAGAGCACCGGCACGGTGGGGGTCAGGTCGGTGGCGTCCGCAGCTACGGCTGCCGTGGCCTTGGCGCGAGTGCGCTTTGCCGCGGGCGGTGTTTCCACCACCTCAGGAGCCTGCTCGGCAGGCTCAGCAGCCTTCTTCTTGGCCGTGGTCTTCTTGGCCGTGGACTTGGTGGCCGTCTTCTTCGCCGACTTCGCTGCTGCTTGGGCAGGTACAGCAGGTACAGCTGGTACAGCCGATTCAGCTACCACGTTCTCGGCCGACGTTGCGGCAACGGGCGGTCCCGCAGGGCGGGATGCGGCTCGTCGGCGTCTCGGTGCGGCTGCGGCGGGTACAGCGTCGCCGCTATCGGAGGTGGGAGTGTTCTCGTCGTCGAGCACGATGCTCCTGTCAGCCACGCGCACCCTAGGGCGTTCGCGCGGCGGGTCTGGTGGACCGGGGCACCCCCTCGGTCAGGCTGCTTTCGTGCCGGGTGTCCCCGACACAGAAGTCTTCGGCGCGCCTTGAAGATCAGGCGCCGACGGTTGGCTCGACTCGATCAGGCAGAAGCGGGTCCTGCACCGTTCGAGCGTTCTCGTCGAGTGGCCCCTGCGCCAGCCGGGTGATCCTTGGTGGAATCGGCGGCGCTAGGTCGGCGACTGCAGCGAGAGCAGCGAGTATGTCGTCGGGTCGAACGGACGGGGTGCCGTGCCGTACAACCAACCTCAGTATCGCACACCCCTCCGGATCACCTTCACCGGAACACTCCGCCAGCTCGACCACCGGGCCGCGGGCGTCAAAGCGCCGGAGCCCGCCTTTGGTCATGCGCTGTACCTCGACCTCGTCGACCGCGAGGAAGGCTTGCGCAGCCGCTCGAGCGACATCGGGCTCGATTCCTGGCAATTCCAAGCGCCACTCCCCCGCCTCAAGCCGCGTCGCAAGATCACTGGTACGCGTCACGACGACGTCCATGATCTCCATGCCATCGGGCAGGGTCGCGTTGAGAGCGGCCTGCAGCGCCTGCGGATCGCACTCCTGCAGTACTCCGATCTCAAGGTATTCGGCTTCGCTGCTCGTGCCCGTCGGCACAGCGTTCGCGTACGAGATCTTGGGATGCGGGTGAAAGCCAGCGCTGAAGGCCATCGGCACCCCGACACGACGCAATGCCCGTTCGAAGGAGCGGGCGCAGTCGCGGTGCGAGGCGAAACGCATGCGCCCGCGTTTGGCATAGCGCATCCGCAACTTCTGCACGGGCGGGACGATTTCGCGTCCGGGTGATCGCGCCATCGATCAGGCCTGAGTCGTGAGGAGCGGCGCCGGGCTGATCGGCCCGAGTGGAATCAGCACACGACCGGTCGGTCCGACATCAATCGCGGTTCCCATCTGGTCGCACACTCCGCAGTCGAAGCACGGCGTCCACCGGCAATCGTCGACCTCCACGCCGTCGAGAGCGTCCTGCCAGTCCTGCCAAAGCCATTCCTTGTCGAGTCCAGCATCGATGTGATCCCAGGGCAGCACTTCGTCGTGCTGCCGTTCGCGCGTGGTGTACCACGCCACGTCGACGCCAGTTCCCTCAAGCCCGCGCTCGGCGGCCCCCATCCAACGATCGAACGAGAAGTGCTCGCTCCATCCATCGAATCGCGCGCCGTCGCGCCAAGCCTGCTCAATCACGCGGCCCACACGGCGATCACCGCGAGACAGAAGGCCTTCGACAATTCCAGGCTTGCCATCGTGATACCGAACGCCGATTGCTTTCCCGAACTGGCGATCGGCGCGAATCTCGTCGCGCAGCAGCGCCAGACGCGCGTCAGTTTCTTCATGCCCCAACTGCGCGGCCCATTGGAACGGAGTGTGCGGCTTGGGAACAAACCCGCCGATCGACACGGTGCATCGGATGTCGCGGCTGCCCGACACCTCGCGTCCGACCCGAATCACTTCGCGGGCCAGGCGAGCAATCTGCAAGACATCCTCATCGGTTTCGGTCGGCAGACCGCACATGAAGTACAGCTTGACCTGACGCCAACCGGCCGCGTAGGCCGTCGCGACGGTGCGCACGAGGTCTTCTTCCGTGACCATCTTGTTGATGACAGCACGAATACGCTCGCTGCCACCTTCGGGCGCGAACGTGAGTCCACTGCGACGACCATTGCGCGACAACTCATTGGCAAGATCGACATTGAACGCATCAACGCGCGTACTCGGAAGTGACAACGAGGTGTTCGTGCCTTCGTAGCGGTCAGCAAGTCCCTTAGCGACCTCACGAATCTCGGAGTGATCAGCACTCGACAGCGAGAGCAGTCCGACTTCCTCAAAGCCAGTGGCCGCCACGGCTGCTTGAACCATCTCGCCGATTCCCGTAATCGACCGTTCGCGCACTGGCCGAGTGATCATGCCTGCTTGGCAGAAGCGACAACCACGCGTGCAGCCGCGGAAGATTTCAACCGACGCACGTTCGTGCACGGTTTCTGCGATGGGAACGAGGGGCGTGCGCGGGTAGGGCCACGCGTCAAGGTCAGTCAGTGTCGACTTCGCTACGCGCCACGGAACATCGGGACGACTGGGAACTACTCGGCGGATACGGCCATCGGGCAGATACTCGACGTCGTAGAAACGCGGCACGTAGACGTGGTCGAGCGCTGCGAGAGAAAGCAACAAACCATCACGCCCGCCCGGTCGGCCGCCGTTTTTCCACGCACGTACTGCCTCGCTAATCGCGAGCACGACCGTTTCACCATCGCCGGCAACCGCAACATCGATGAAGTCGGAGATGGGCTCAGGGTTGAAGGCCGCGTGCCCTCCAGCGACCACCACGGGGTGCTGTTCGGTGCGATCAACGCTGTGCAGCGGAATGCCCGCTAGGTCGAGCGCTTCAAGCATGTTCGTGTAGCCCAGTTCGGTTGAGAAGCTCACCCCGAGAACGTCGAATGCCACCACTGGTCGGTGCGATTCGAGAGTGAACTGAGGCACCCCGTTCTCGCGCATCAACGCGGCGAGATCGGGCCAGATCGCATACGTGCGCTCAGCGAGCGTGCCTTCCTGCTCGTTGAGCACTTCGTACAGAATCTGCAGCCCCTGATTGGGCAATCCGACCTCGTAGGCATCCGGGTACATGAGGGCCCAACGCACATCAGCGGAACCCCACTCACTTACCTGAGCATTGACTTCACCACCGACGTACTGCACGGGCTTTTGCACCCGCGGCAACAATTGCTCAAGTCGATCGAAGACGGGGGACGAGGGATCGGGAATCGTTGCGGTCACAGCCGTGAGACTAACGGTTCATTCGCGGGAGCGCAGATGCACGTTCTGCAGCAGCCCGATGGCGATCCAACTGGCGAACATTGATGTTCCGCCATAACTGATAAATGGCAGGGGCACACCAGTGACCGGCATGATGCCCACATTCATGCCCATATTCTCAAAGGACTGAAAGCCAATCCATGCCACGACTCCGGTGGCGACGAGTCGGCCGAACAGGTCGCTGGCGCGCAGAGCAATCATTACACCGCGCCAGAGAACCACGGCTAGTAGGCCGATGATCACGATCGATCCGAGGAATCCGAGTTCTTCTCCCACGACCGAGAAGATGAAGTCACTTTCGTTAACCGGCACGAACTTTCCTTGAGTTTGAGCCCCATGAAAGAGCCCCTGTCCTAGGAATCCGCCGTTACCGATGGCGATGCGCGCTTGCGCCACATTGAATCCGCCGGTCTTGGCACTGGCCTCGGGATCGATGAAAGACGTCAGGCGTGCAATCTGATACGGCTTGAGCACAAACTTCCACGCCAGCACCGCGATGATGCCCCCACCAGCGAGCAAGCCAACAACCCAACGCGCTGGTGCCCCTGACACGGCAACCATGGCAATGATGATCGAACCCATCACCAACACGGTTCCGGTGTCATTCTGGCGAAGTACGAGGAAGACCGGAACCGCAGCGACCGCCAAGGCGAGCACAACATCGCCACCACGGGGCTCATCTTGCGCATTGCGTTTCTCTCCCAAGATGAACGCGAGAGCAAGAATGATCGCGACCTTGGCAAACTCACTGGGCTGCAGGGTGAACCCACCCGGCAGTCGAATCCACGCCTTGGCCCCCGCAATCTCCACGCCGACGAGCAACACCGCAACCAGCCCCAGCATCGACAGCACGTAGAGGAAGGGCGTGTAGGCGCGTAGTTGCGGGTAGGCAATTCGCGAGATGGCAACTCCGAGCACGATGCCAATCGCCATATTGAGCAGGTGCCGCTTGAAGAAGTAGAGCGGATCTCCCGCCGAGACCGCCATGTCTGCCTTGCTCGCCGACCAGACCAACACCGAGCCGGCGATAGAGAGCACCGCCGCCGCCGCCCAGAGAATCCAGTCGTACGAGCGCCACCAACCGCCGTAGTCGCGGAACCCCAGGGGGTTCATGCGCGTCGACTCCGCTGCCGGCAGATGCAGACTCACGAGGACGTGCTCTTCTCGGGATAGGTCAACGAACCGTCCTTACCGATCTTGGGCAAGTTGGAGTTCGGTGCTCCTCCCACCAGCACGCTGAGCGTGGGATCGACCGTGCCACCGCGAATTCCGAAGATGGCCTCATAGATCTTGCGCACACTAGGCCCAACCGTGGTTGAACCGGTTTCACCCTGGTTCACCATCATCACCACAGCGTACTTCGGCTTATTGGCAGGCGCATACGAAGCAACCCACGTCGCGGGGTCCTTACCCACCTGCTGACCGGACCCAGTCTTGGATGCGATCGGGATTTGATCGAGCGGGAATCCTTGGAAGTCTCGGGCCGCGGTGCCTTCGGTACTCACACCGATGAGTGCCTTCTTGACGTACGCCAAGACAGCTGGCGGCACGCCGAGTCTTCCGGCCACCTGCGCCTTGGTGGTCTCGATGACCTCACCGCTGCTGCTGATGATCGCCTTCGCAACGCGCGGTTGCCACACTGTTCCGCCGTTGGCGATGGCCGAGTACAACACCGCCATCTGCAACGGCGTGACGACCGTGTCACCCTGTCCGATGGCGAGGTTCACCGCGTCACCACCACGGAACTTGTTGCCACCGAAACAGTTGTCCTCATCGACGGCGCGCTGAATGGGTGTTCGCGAGGGATCGGTACGACGGGCGCACCAGATGTCCTTGTACCGCTCCCAGTTGGCCTTCTTGAATTCGCGGCCACCTACACGACCGGCCGCCTCGTTAGGCAGATCGATTCCTGAAGGTCGGCCCATCCCGGCGGCGCGGGCCACAGTCTCGATGGCGTCCTGCGCCTTCGGGGTCGGGTTCGAGCCACCATCCTTGAGCCACATGCGGTAAGCGAGGTCGTAGAACACCGTGTTACACGAGACCTCAATAGCCCGCTGAACGGTAATCGGACCGAAAGCCTGCGATTCGTTGTTCTTGAACTTCTGCTTGGCCACCTCGAAGTACGCTCCGCAGTTGTACTTCCCGTTGAGCTTGTAGCCCGACTCCCCCGCAGCGATCGCCGATACCGGCTTGAACGCCGAAGCAGGCGGATAGAGACCCTGAGTAGCGCGAGGCACGAGTGGGTAACCACTGGCCTCCGACGTCAGTGACTGGTACTCCTTCTTGTTGATCCCGCCCGACCACACTTCCGGGTCGTAACTGGGGAACGACGCCATCGCCAGCACCTGACCGGTCGTCACATCCATGACAACAGCGGCGCCCGAATCACCCTTCTTGCCCTGCTGGCGCGCCCGGAAGACGGCACTGCGCAGTTGGTCTTCGACCACCTTCTGCAGTTTGGCGTCGATACTCGTGACTACGAAGTTGCCCGGTACAGGCTGACTTTCCTCCAGTACACCGGTGATGGCACCCGAGCGATCGATGGCGAGTTTCTTGATGCCGGGCTTGCCGCGCAGTTGGGCGTCGTACTGGTCTTCCAGTCCTGCGCGACCAACCAAGTCGGTGCGGGACAGTTGACGTCCCTGCTCGTCCTGACCTGCAACGAGCGCTTCGAGTTCGGAGTCCTTGACCGGACCTAGGTAACCGAGCATCGCGGCGGCGTTGACATCAAATGGCTTGGGGTAGATCCGAACCGAGTTCAGTTCGGCCTTGATACCGGGAAACAAGCCCCGCTGCTCCATGATTTGCAATGCGATATCGGTGGGGACGTCCTTGGCGACCGGGATGGGCTGGTAGGGCGATCCGTTCCAACAGATCGGCGGCTTCTTCGCATCGGGGGTACCGCACAACTGCAGTCGATCAAGCAGGTCAAGATACGTGGTGCCCAGCACACTGGCCAGGCGGGCCAGTACCAGCTTGCCGCCATCCTTCTGCCGCACCACCGTGGTGCGATCGACAGTGACCACCAGCGTGGTGCGGTTCGACACGAGGGGGCGACCCTGCTGATCGAGAATCAGACCGCGCACGGCAGGGGTGTAGGCCTCGCGTACGCGATTGTTGGCAGCTGCTTCCTGGAATGAACTACCCGACACCACCTGAATCACAAACAGGCGTCCGAGAACGGTGAGCAACAAACTCAGAATGAGCACAGAGAGCACAACCAGCCGTACGTTCGACGTGGTCGTCACGATGTTCAGCTCCCGGCCCGGTTGCGGCCCGATGCCGGGCCTACCTCTACTACGGTACGACGACCGACGGGGCGTTGTCCGTTCCCCCCGGCCATCCGATTATCGAACAATCACAATGATAGTCGCGGTTCCAGGAATCGATCGATCGCGGCAAGAGTAGGAATCACCAGCGCCGCGAGGATCACCGTGTAGACCGCCTCGGTCAGTGCAAGCCCCGGCACTTCGCCCCACGAGACCCTCGGATCGCCCAGCAAGGTTCCGATTGCCGCTCTGCCGAGCACAAGACCGACGCTGATGAGCGCCACCGTGATCAGCGAAATGGCCACCACACCGCCGGTTCGCTCGGCGACCACGCCCATCAAGTACCCCGCGATGGCCAGGAGCAGCGCCGTGAGCCCGAAGTAGCCCAACGAGGGCGGGATGAGATCAACGAGCAAGCCCGCGGCAAAACCCACACCCGCACCGGTCGTGGGG
>Ga0194055_10003380_pt1 | contig 12271 bp, 7 predicted proteins | sample SepL449m_MetaG_FD_155482 | JGI IMG/M metagenome (GOLD analysis project Ga0194055, IMG submission 155482) | Anoxic zone freshwater microbial communities from boreal shield lake in IISD Experimental Lakes Area, Ontario, Canada - Sep2016-L442-9m | ecosystem: Environmental > Aquatic > Freshwater >... | reverse complement strand
ACGCAGCACTGTCCGGACCGACGTCGAGACCAATCCATCCGTCCGGGATGTCACCCATCAAGGTGGCCACCTCACCGTCGGTGCACCCGGGCCCAAAGGAGGCGCCAGGCGAAAGGGCGACGATGTCGGTTGGGAGGAGAATCTCGGCCGGTCCGTCGAGAAGGCGACGACACTCCTCGATCCGGTCTGCGTCGAGCAGTGATGCGCCAATCTGTCGGCCTTGGGCGGCGAGGAACGTGAAGGCCATGCCGCCGCCGATAATGATCGAATCAGCCACCTTCGACAATGCGGCGATGACCCCGATCTTGTCAGCGACCTTGGCCCCGCCGATGATGGCCACGAACGGACGCCGAGGCTCGATGAGGATTCCTCCGAGGGTTGCCACTTCACGCTCGAGGAGACGCCCCGCTGCACTGGGGAGGTACTTGGGTGGTCCGACAACCGAGGCGTGCTGCCGGTGCGATGCTCCGAACGCGTCGTTGACGTACGCGTCGAAGCCATCAATCAATTCCTCGACGAAAGCATCGTCGTTTGTTGTCTCCCGAGGGTCGAAGCGAAGGTTTTCCAGGACCTCAACGCCAGGTGCAAGTTCTTTGAGCCGAGCAGCGACTGGCGCCATGCTGAGAGCGTCGATCACTTCGCCCTTGGGTCGACCCAGATGCGAGCAGCAGACGACATCAGCCCCCCGCTCCCTGAGCCACGCGATAGTCGGGAGAGCAGCCCTGATGCGGAAATCATCAGCGACGACTCGTGAGCCACCGGGACCGTCAGTCAGGGGCACATTGAAATCGGTCCTGACGAGGACCTTGCGTCCTGCAACGTCGCCAAGATCTTCGAGGAGAGGGAGGCCGCTGAGCGCAGCAGGCCTGTCGGTCACGCCTTCGCCCCAACGATCCCAGTGAGGTCGACGAGGCGGTTCGAGTAGCCCCACTCGTTGTCGTACCAACCGAGCACCTTGACCAGCGTGGTCTCGTCGTCGATGGACTGGACCATGGTCAAGCCAGCGTCATAGGTGCATGAGGCGGGACTGCCCACAATATCGCTCGAGACGATCGGATCTTCGGTGTAGACAAGCACGCCGGAGAGCCGACCACTTGCACCGGCCCGCTCATAGGCAGCGTTGATCGCTTCCACGGTGGGCGTGCCCTTCACGACCGCAGTGAAATCAGTGATCGATCCCGTCGGGATGGGCACTCGAAGCGATGTCCCATCGAGCCGACCCTGCATCGCCTGAAGGACCAGTCCTGTGGCCCGTGCGGCCCCGGTTGAACTGGGCACGATGTTTACGGCAGCGGCGCGTGCACGTCGCAGGTCTGAGTGAGCAACATCAAGGAGGCTCTGATCATTGGTGTAGGCGTGGACTGTGGTCATCAGTCCGGAGACGACGCCAAAGGCGTCGTCGAGGACCTTGACCATTGGGACGAAGCAGTTCGTCGTGCACGACGCGTTCGACACGATGTGGTGCTCGGCTGGGTCGTACTGATCGTCATTGACTCCAACCACAAAGGTGGCGTCAGCACCAGTGGCAGGCGCTGAGATGATCACCTTGCGAGCTCCCCCGCTGAGGTGCGCTGCTGCCTCTTCGCGCTTCGTGAAGCGACCGGTCGACTCGATCACAACGTCAACGCCGAGCTCACCCCATGGAAGGGCTGCTGGGTCACGCTCGGAGTAGACGGCGACACGGTGGTCGCCGATGATCAACGCTCCATCTTCAGTGCGAACCTCAACATCGAGGCGGCCCTGCGTGGAGTCGTAGCGAAGAAGATGGGCATTGGTCTCAGGAGACGTCAGATCGTTGAGAGCGACGATCTCAACATCAGCCCCCGACCGAAGGGCGGCTCGCACGAAACTCCGACCGATGCGACCGAAGCCGTTGATTCCTACGCGTACCGTCACTGTTTCTCCTTCATGCCGTTGGGGCTTGGGTCCAGAGTCCACTCAGGACACCGGACAGTTTGGCTGGATCATGCACCAGAGCGTTGGATCCCGTGAGGGTGGAATCAACGACCGGGATTCTTGGCGCTCCGAGCGCGAGAGTATCGGAGGTCTCGCAAACCACCACATCGACCTCGACGTGGTGGTGGTCAAGCGCTGCGAGATGGTCTGCGACGGTGTACCCCCGTGACTCGGGGATCTGGGGGCGAAGGTTGCACACGTAGATGCGTTGCGCCTGCGTGGACCGAATGGCGTGGGCAATTCCAGGTACCGATGCTGCGGCGATGACACTCGTGAAGAGCGATCCCGGACCGATAATCACCTGGTCGGCGTCAGTAATCGCTTCGATCGCCTCATCGGGCGAGGCGGCATCGGCGGGCAGGACACTGACGGTCCCAATCGTCTCGGCCTGGCCGATGGCGACTTGGCCCACTGTGGTTCCGGTCGCGACTTCGGCCGACAACCGAACCTCGTCAAGGGTGGCGGGTAGGACGGCGCCAGCGGCTCCGAGGAGCCGACCAACCTCAGAGATCCCTCCGACGAGGTCCCCTTGGCTTTCGATGAGGCCCGCAAGAATGAGATTCCCCAAGGCATGACCTGCGAGTTCGCCTTCAAGGTACCGGTACTCCATGGCTCGAGCGAGCGGAGAGGAGTCATCGGCCAATGCGACAAGACACTTTCGAAGGTCGCCGAGAGCCGGGATACCGAGTAATTCTCGGAGGCGACCACTGGATCCACCATCATCGGCCACCGTGACGATGGCAGTGATCTCACCCGCATAGAGCCGTGCCGCGCGAAGGCTAACCGCGGTGCCATGACCGCCGCCGATGGCGACGACTCTGGGGAGTGCGGTCACCGATCAATATCCCGGTGGAAGGTGGCAATCGGGTGACCCGAGGCTCGAAGTCGGTGTGCCATCTCCTCGGAAATGGCGACTGAGCGATGCCGCCCGCCCGTGCAGCCGATACCGATTGTCAAATACGACTTCCCTTCGCGCACATAGGCGGGAAGGAGGAAACTCACCAAGTCGACGATTCGATCGACGAAATCACCAGCCTCTGGTTGCTCGAGGACGAAGGCACGCACGGGCTCGTCCAGACCACTCATTGGGCGGAGGTCTTCGATCCAATGGGGATTCGGGAGAAAGCGGGCGTCGAAGACCATGTCGACGTCAAGCGGGATCCCGTGCTTGAAGCCAAAGGACATCAGGCTGGTCCGCATGGTCTCGTGGCCAACCTGTTCGCCGAACAGTTCGAAGATCCGACTTCTGAGCTGATTGCTATTGAGCTCACCGGTATCGAGCACGATGTCGGCGCGCTGTCGGATCACTTCGAGGGCAATACGCTCTTCGGCGACCGCGTCCTCGACCCCAGACCCCGTCCGTGGGTGGCGACGCCGTGTGCCTTCGTAGCGGCGGATCAACACGTCATCGGCGGCGTCGAGGAAGAGAACCCGCACGACATGGGCACCCTGGGTCAGGCGATCCACCGCGTCGAGGAGGTCAGCGGCCTCTCCGCTCCCCTTCCGACCCACGATGAGTGCTACTCGTGGGGTGTCGGTACCTGGTCCGTGGACCAGTTCACCGACTCGCGGAATGATTGACGACGGAAGATTGTCGATGACAAACCAGCCAAGGTCCTCAAGGCTCGCGGCTGCGGTGGAGCGTCCTGCTCCGGACATCCCTGTCACGATCACGAACTCAGCCACGAGGAGAGTCTGCCTTGGCTGGGCCCTCGAGACCAATGGCTTCATGATCGTCTGTATGAAGGCGGGCGTAGAGAGCGTCTGCCACCTTGCCAGGAAGCCAGTCGAGGGCCTTGAGATCACCACTCGATGCTCGACGAAGCGCTTCGACTGTCCCGAAGACTTCCAGCAGGCGCGCTCGGCGCGTCGGTCCCAGCCCATCGACTTCGTCAAGGATGCTCCCGACCATCGCCTTGCCGCGAGTTGACCGGTGAAAGCCGATGGCGAAGCGGTGGGCCTCGTCGCGGATTCGCTGAAGGAGGAACAGGCTCTCCGAGCCACGCGGTAGCCGGATCGGGACTGGTGAACCTGGTCGGTAGACCTCCTCGAAGCGTTTGGCCAGCGATGCCACCTCGGTGTCGTGGGTGAGACCCGCTTCCTCGAGGGCGTCGACAACGACGCCGAGCTGTCCCGGCCCACCATCGATCAAAAGAAGATCGGCGGGCGAAGCGAAGCCTCGTCGAGGGGCACCATCAGGTCGCTCTTCAGACCACCGGCGGAGCCGGCGCCGCAGGACTTCGCTCATGGCCGCGTAGTCATCGTTACCCTCCACGGTCTTGACCGTGAAGTGCCGATACGCCGCCTTTACCGGAAGGCCGTCTTCGAACACCACCATCGATCCCACATAGGAGGTCCCTTGGAGATGACTCATGTCGTAGCACTCGATACGAAAGGGTGGTCGATCCAGGCCGAGAGCCTGCTGGATCTCGACGAGTGCCTTGGACCGCACGTTGTGATCGCTGGCTCGTCGGAGTTGGTCTCGACTCAACTCCTCAGCGGCATTGCGTTCAGCCATTTCGATCAACCGCCGACGAGTTCCCCGCTGTGGGACTCGAATCACCATGGGGGCACCGCGGTGTTCGCCAAGCCACGCTTCGATGGTGTCGAGGTCATCAGGCTCGACCGACGTGGCCACAATGCTCGGCACATCGGCTGCGGGGTCGCCATAGAGGTCTCGCAACACAGTGCTTGCCAGGGCGCCCGGCTCTAGTGGCTCCACGAGGTCGGCGACAGAACTGCTCTGTCCGACGATCCGACCGTGGCGAACGTGCAGCACCATGACTGCCACCTGAAGGTCATCGGTGCTCGTTCCGACCACGTCGAGGTTGTCGCGATCGCCGAGGACGAGTTGCTGGGTCTCGGAGGCTTCTCTCATTGCGGTGATGCCGTCTCTGAACCGGGCGGCTCGTTCGTAGTCCTTGGCCTCCGCCGCACTACGCATCTTGACTTCTAGGTCTCGGATCATCGGTGACGACTCACCGCTGAAGAAGCGGAGGAACCCCTCGAGATGCTGCGCGTATTGCTCAGTGTCAACGGCGCCGATGCACGGCCCCGAGCAGCGTTCGATGTCAAAGAGGAGGCATGGTCGCCCAGAACGCTCATGGCGCTCCAACTTGGCGTCAGAGCAGGTACGAACAGGGAACGTCGGGAGGAGAAGATCAATGGTGCGCCGGAGGGAGCGAACGTGCCCGAACGGCCCGAAATACCGGGACCCCTTTCGGCGGTCGCCGCGCGTGACGACCGGTCGAGCCCATGTGTGTGACGTGGACACTGCCAACCACGGGTAGGTCTTGTCGTCCTTGAGACGCACGTTGAAGCGCGGCTGGAAGGATTGAATCAGCGAATGCTCGAGGACAAGGGCCTCCACCTCGGTGCTGGTCACCACCCAGTCGATGCGATGGGCCTGGGAGACCATCTGGGCCGTTCGAGGATGCAGATTGTCAGGATCTTGGAAATACGAGGTCACCCGACTCCGGAGCGATCGAGCTTTTCCGACGTACAGGACTCGCCCGCGGTCGTCGAGGAATTGGTAGCAGCCGGGTGAGTCGGGAATCGTCTCAGTCGGTGGTCGGAGTGTCACCCCACCATGGTGACACCTTCACTACCGCGCGAAGCCCCGCTGCGACCCCTAGGATGGTGATCACGGGCTCGGTATCCCGCACATCACAGAGTCTTGAGGCCGACATACCCGCGGAAGGGCGACCGGGCTGTCCCCGCCGGCCATGATCAAGACGATCCCCTTGGGGGTTTCATCATGCTCAGAATCTCAACGGCGATGTCGAGCGATTTTCTCGACGCGACTCCAGACCAGTTGGACGAGCGCATTGTCACCGCAAAGGCTGCGCTTGGTGATCGCTTGCTGATCCTGGGCCATCACTACCAAATGGACGAAGTGATGAAGTTCGCTGATGTGCGAGGTGATTCGTTCGGTCTTTCGAGAATCGCAGCCGACCGTGGGGATGCTGATCTGATCGTCTTTTGCGGTGTCCACTTTATGGCGGAGTCTGCGGACATCCTCACCGGCCCCCACCAGCAGGTCGTCCTCCCTGACCTCAGCGCCGGCTGCTCGATGGCCGATATGGCCGACATCGACCAGGTGGAAGCAGCATGGAGTGATCTCGAGCGGGTCACGGACACTTCTCGAATCATGCCAATCACCTACATGAACTCGACGGCAGCGATCAAAGCCTTCGTGGGTCGCCATGGAGGCGCCGTCTGTACCTCGTCGAATGCGAGGGCTGTCCTCGCCTGGGCACTCATGCCCGATGAGCACGGTATCGCTCGAGCGGACAAGGTGTTGTTCTTCCCTGATCAGCACCTCGGTCGCAATACCGCCTTCGAGATGGGTTTCGACCTTGCATCAATGGAGGTGTGGGACCCCAGTCAGGTCGCCGGTGGCCTATCTGCAGAAAAGATCAGTGCAGCCACCTTTCTGCTGTGGCAGGGCCACTGCTCGGTGCATCAGCGTTTCACGACCGATCAGATCGAACGCTTCCGACTCGAGAATCCCCATGGTGTCGTGGTCGTTCACCCCGAGTGCTCCCATGAAGTGGTTCAGGCGGCCGACGCCGCCGGGTCGACTGACTTCATCATCCGGTTTGTAGAGGCGACGGAGCCGGGTACCGCAATCGGGATCGGCACCGAGGTCCATCTCGTCAAGCGGCTGGCCGATGAGTATCCGGATCGAACAATCACCTGTCTCGACGACGAGGTCTGCCCCTGCATCACGATGTCGCGTATCGATGCGCCACACCTCGCATGGGTGCTCGAAGAGGCAGTGGCGGGAAGGATTCGGAACCAAATCACGGTGCCCACCGAGACGGCCACATGGGCGCGGGTAGCTCTGGAGCGGATGCTCGCCATCATCTGAGAGCGACGAGCCTGGCCCCGCGAGCCGCTCGTTCTCGCCCTATGTTGTGGCGACCTGGACCGCCAGCATCGGGGCGAGAACCTGCCCGGTGTAACTCCCCGACACGGTCGCTACCTCTTCAGGGGTTCCCGTCGCCACGATCCGTCCGCCACGGTGTCCGCCTTCGGGCCCGAGGTCAATGATCCAGTCCGATGACTTGATGACATCCATGTTGTGCTCGATGACCAAGACGGTATTGCCCTGATCAACGAGTCGCTGAAGAACCGTGAGGAGTCGCGCTACGTCTTCGAAGTGGAGCCCTGTGGTTGGTTCGTCGAGGACATAGAACGTGTGCCCGGTTGGGCGCCTCGATAATTCAGTGGCCAGCTTGACGCGCTGCGCTTCGCCTCCCGAAAGTTGCGGAGCGGGTTGTCCGAGCCGGACATAGCCCAGACCGACGTCGAGAAGGGTCTGGAGGTGCCGGCGGATTGATGGCTGGTGATCAAAGAACTCCAGGGCTTCGGCGACGGGCATGTCGAGGATGTCAGCGATGTTCTTCCCTCGGAACTGAACCTCGAGTGTCTCGCGGTTGTAGCGGGCGCCTCGGCAGATTTCGCATGGGACGTAGACGTCAGGCAGGAAGTGCATCTCGATCTTGAGGGTCCCGTCGCCGGCGCAGGCTTCGCACCGACCACCTTTGACGTTGAACGAGAATCGGCCGGGAAGGTACCCTCGGACTTTCGCTTCCTGGGTTTGGGCGAAGAGCTTGCGGATGCTGTCGAAGACGCCGGTATAGGTGGCTGGATTCGATCGTGGAGTCCGTCCGATCGGCTGCTGGTCGACAGCGACGACCTTGTCGACGTGCTTGATTCCAGTGATCGATCGATGCGCACCAGCGATGTCCTTCGACCGATGAATCTGATGCTGGAGCGATTTGAGCAGGATCTGATTGATGAGCGTGGACTTCCCCGAGCCAGAAACTCCAGTCACTGCGACCATCACGCCCAACGGGATGGTGACGTCGATTTCGTCAAGATTGTGTTCCGTGGCGCCAAGAATCCGGATGACCTCGCCGGATCCGCTGCGGCGCTGTTCGGGGATCTCGATTCGCCGTTTGCCGGCGAGATAGAGACCGGTGAGCGACGTGGTGTTTTTCAGCAGACCACCGCGACCATTGACCGGCCCAGCGTGGACGATTTCGCCTCCGTGCTCGCCAGCACCGGGACCCACGTCCACGACGTAGTCAGCCGCCAGAATCGTTTCCTCATCGTGTTCGACGACGATCACGGTGTTTCCGAGCTCCCGGAGTCGCTCCAAGGTCCCAATTAGGCGACGGTTATCCCGCTGATGGAGGCCGATTGACGGTTCGTCAAGGACGTAGAGGACGCCAACGAGACCACTGCCAATCTGACTGGCAAGCCTGATGCGCTGGGCCTCCCCGCCAGACAGGGTGGCGGCTCCACGGCCGAGCGAGAGGTAGTCGAGGCCGACGTCAAGAAGAAAGCGCATCCGTTCCAGGATCTCCTTGACGACTCGGTCGGCGATGAGGTGCTCTCGCTCTGAGATCTGCATCGATTCGAAGAACACCACCGCGTCACCAATGGACAGATTGCTGACCTCGGCGATGTTCTTGGAGTCAATGGTGATCGCAAGGATCTCGGGCTTGAGGCGTGCACCTGAGCACGACGGGCAGGGAACCTCTCGCATGTACTGCTCGATCTGCTCACGAGAGAAGTCGGAATCAGCCTCGCCGTGGCGACGCTGCAGCCACGGGATGACCCCTTCAAAAGCCGAGGAGTAGGACCGGGATCGGCCAAAGCGGTTCCGATAGCGGATGTCGACCTTCTTGGTTCCCGTTCCGTAGAGGAGGATTTTGCGATCCTTGGGCTTCAACTTTGTCCAGGCGACATCGGTGGTGAAACCGCCGACCTCGGCGATACCGCTCAGGAGCGCTTCGAAGTAGGCGCTGCGTGCCCCGGCCCAAGGGCTGATGGCACCTTGGTCGAGTGTCAGGTCGGGGTCGGACACCACGAGGTCGGCGTCTACTTCGTAGCGGGTGCCTAGGCCGGCACAATTCGAGCACGCCCCATAGGGCGAGTTAAACGAGAAGCTCCGAGGAACTGGCTCCTCAAAGCTTGTTCCACAGGTTGTGCAGGCAAGGTGCTCGCTAAAGGTCAAGGGTTCGTCGAGGTCGGCACCCTCCTCGTCGACGATCTGGATCTCTGCGATCCCCTGAGTGAGTCCCAGTGCCTGCTCCATGGACTCGGTCAATCGCTGGCGCATTCCCTCACGCAAGATGAGACGGTCCACTACCACTTCGATGGTGTGCTGCTCGTAGCGAGCAAGAGCCAACGAGGAGCGATCGGAGAGTTCGATCTGGTCGCCATCAACTCGGACCCGAGCAAAACCTTGGGCTGCGAGGTCGTCAAGCAGGCTGGAGTACTCGCCCTTCCGACCCCGAACGACGGGCGCCAGCACCAAGAACCGGGTTCCCTCTTTCAGGCTGAGGACTCGATCAACGATCTGTTGGGGCGTCTGACGAGCGATTGCCAAGCCACAGATTGGACAGTGGGGTCGACCGATACGCGCATAGAGAAGGCGGAGGTAGTCGTAGACCTCGGTGATTGTTCCAACCGTTGATCGAGGATTCCGCGATGCTGATTTCTGGTCAATTGAAATCGCAGGAGAGAGCCCCTCAATGAAATCAACATCCGGCTTATCCATCTGGCCGAGAAACTGCCTTGCGTAGGCCGACAGCGACTCGACGTAGCGACGCTGGCCCTCTGCATAAATGGTGTCAAAGGCCAGAGATGACTTTCCGGAACCAGAGAGTCCCGTGAAGACGATGAGTTTTTCGCGAGGCAGCTCGAGCGAGACGTCCTTCAGGTTGTGCTCTCGAGCTCCTCGAATGACGATCTTGTCGGCCACCACTGGGAGGCTAGCGGAGCAATCAGGTGCTCAATCTTGGGCTGGGGACGTCGTCCTCCATGGACGCCATGAGCGTATGGAGCTCATCTCGAATCATGGCGGCCTCTTCGAACCTCAGGTCGTCGGCCGCCTTGAGCATTGCTGCCTCGAGGGACGCCGCCAGAGTGTGTGGATCCTCGCCGGCGTGCGCCAGTGCGATGCTCGGAACGGCGGTGGTCGGGCGACTCTTTGAAGTCGCACCCCGCTTTGAGGTACCGCTTCCCTGGAGTCTTCCAAGGATGTCGGTGACAGCCTTCGAGACCGAAACAGGGTCGATCCCGTGGGCCAGGTTGTACTCAATCTGCATCTGACGGCGACGCTGTGTTGTGGAGATCGCAGCCTCCATCGAGTCCGTGACTCGATCGGCATAGAGCACGACTCGACCTCGCACGTTTCGTGCTGCTCGACCCATGGTCTGGATGAGAGCAGACCGAGACCTGAGGAAACCCTCCTTGTCTGCATCGAGAATCACCACAAGGCTTACCTCGGGAAGGTCGAGACCCTCTCGCAGCAGGTTGATGCCGACAAGGACGTCGAAACGACCAAGTCGCAGGTCTCTGAGGATCTCGATCCGCTCGATGGTGTCGATGTCGGAGTGGAGGTACTCGACTCTGATCCCCGCGTCGGCGAGGTACGCGGTGAGATCCTCTGACATCTTCTTGGTCAGGGTCGTCACGAGGATTCGTCCCCCAAGCGCGACCTCTTCGTTGATCTCCCGTCGAAGATCGTCGATCTGAGCCTTGGTCGGCCTGATCTCGACGAGTGGATCGAGCAGTCCGGTGGGCCGGATGACCTGCTCGACGATCTGATCGGAATTCTCGCGCTCAAAGGGCCCCGGCGTAGCGCTGACAAAGATCGCTTGGGGAACCACCTCAAGAAATTCAGGGAAGGTGAGGGGCCGGTTGTCTCTCGCTGAGGGCAGGCGAAAGCCGTGCTCGATGAGGACATCTTTCCTCGACCGGTCCCCCGCGAACTGGCCATTCAATTGAGGAATAGCGACATGACTCTCGTCGAGGACGACGAGGAAATCTCTGGGGAAGAAATCGAGGAGGGTGTAGGGCCGCTCCCCTTGCGCCCGACCGTCGAAATGTCGGCTGTAGTTCTCGACACCGGCGCAGACTCCTGTCTCGGCCAGCATTTCGAGGTCGTACTCGGTGCGCGTGCGGAGCCGTTGTGCCTCGAGGAGTTTGCCTTCCGCTTCGAACTCCGCGAGACGCTGCCTGAGTTCCTCTTCGATTGAAATCACCGCGCGACGAGTTGTCTCATCACCCGCCACATAGTGAGTGGCGGCGAAGACGATGAGTTCTTCCAGCGAGGCTTTCGCGTCTCCGGTGAGTGTGTCGAAGCGGGTGATCCTCTCGATGGAGTCACCGAACATCTCAATTCTGATGCCGTCCTCTTCATAGGCCGGATGTAGTTCGACCGTGTCGCCTCGTGACCGGAATGATCCACGCGAGAGTGTCATGTCGTTGCGGGAGTACTGCAGGTCAACCAACCGTCGGAGAAGATCGCGCTGATCCATGACATCTCCGACCTGCAGCGCGAGTACCCGCTTTTGGTACTCAATCGGGGACCCGAGGCCGTAGATGCATGAGACCGACGCGACCACTACCGCATCGCGGCGAGTCAGGAGCGACGAGGTAGCAGCGTGGCGGAGCCGGTCGATCTCGTCATTGATTGACGAGTCCTTCTCGATGTAGGTATCGGTCCGGGCGATGTAGGCCTCTGGTTGGTAGTAGTCGTAGTACGACACAAAGAACTCGACCCGATTGTTGGGAAGGAGCTCTTTGAGCTCCGATGCGAGTTGAGCCGCAAGCGATTTATTCGGCTCGATGATGAGCGTGGGCCTCTGCACGGCTTCGATGGTCCACGCGATGGTTGCTGTCTTTCCGCTCCCTGTGATTCCTTCGAGAGTTTGGAACCGGAGCCCTCCTTGAGTGCCCTCGGCCAGCTTCGCGATTGCAGCGGGCTGATCGCCGGCCGGTCGGAAGGGCGAAATGACCTCGATGGGCCGCTCCTCAGGCATCGTCTTCGGCACGCTCCAAGAGCTCTGCCCAGAGCATGTCGGCCTGCTCCTCGAGGTGCAGGAGGTCCCCATCGTTGAGAACGACGTAGTCACCAAGCGAGACGCGCTCTTCTCGTGTCATCTGCGCTGCGATCCGGGCCCGGGCATCGACGTCTGAGAAGCCGCGCTGCTCAACCAAACGATCGACGGCTACCTCGACAGGGCAATCCACGACGACAACGGCGTCGAGATCCAAGTTTGAGCGGTGCTCGTCGCGCAAGAGAGGAACTGCAAGCAGGCAGACGCCCTCGCGCTGACGCGCTTGTTCGCGTCGCTCAGACATCTCGATCCCAATTGCGGGATGCACGATTGCGTTGAGATCGGTCAGAGCATCAGGATCGGAAAACACAACGTCGGCGACGGCTTGGCGATCCAGATCACCGTGTTCTGTGAGGATTTGAGGACCGAAACGGTCCACCAGAGCATCGAGA
>Ga0194055_10003378_pt1 | contig 12272 bp, 15 predicted proteins | sample SepL449m_MetaG_FD_155482 | JGI IMG/M metagenome (GOLD analysis project Ga0194055, IMG submission 155482) | Anoxic zone freshwater microbial communities from boreal shield lake in IISD Experimental Lakes Area, Ontario, Canada - Sep2016-L442-9m | ecosystem: Environmental > Aquatic > Freshwater >... | reverse complement strand
AAATAGGGCGGATTATTTAGATTTTGTAGCTGACTACGAAGAAAACAAAGAAATGCTATCTGAGCTTAAGTATCAATTAGCAAATCTGTAATTTCACCATCTGTTAAAGGTCAGACCTTTTTATTCCTGTTGCGATAACGTATACGATGGCCCTCCAATCCCGGTTATGTTTAAACAGAGGTAAATTGCCTCTGTTTTTTGATATAATAATTATATGAAAAAAGATCCAACGATTACGAATAGCGATAAATATAAAGTTATTTTTGAAAATGAACGTGTTCGCGTATTAGATTATCACGACAAACCAGGTGATATGACAACTCCGCATAATCATCCTGACAGTGTCATGTTCACGCTAAGTGATTTTGAGAGAAAGCTTCACTTTGATGGCAAGATAGTGGATGTTGCTAAAAAGTCAGGTGAAGCTAGTTGGCTACCTGCACAAGAGCACGTTGGTGAAAATGTTGGCAAAACTAATACGCATGTAATATTTGTTGAACTTAAAGAGCCTCGTCCAACCGAAAAATAGTTGTAATAGCGTCTACTGTGGCCCTCCACTCCGATTGAGTCTAAATTCTCTGCCATAGGAGTTTCTGGTATACTAATTATATGAAGAGAACACTAATAGTAATTGGCATATTACTAGTACTAAACGTATCCTCACTTCTACTTTTCCGAGATGCACGTATTTCTGAATATGACTACTCTGGCTGTCCACCAGATGCGAATTGTCTTGGCAAATTAATAAAGCATAATTGGACAGGCTATCTGCCACTAATTAACAGACTTTCAATCAACATTCTAGGGATTACTTTTCTGGTGATTAGTTTTATATGGATAGTTCGAATATATAGGTCTAGGCATTAGTACGATTTTAGTTTTAATAGCCTCAACGCTGGCCCTCCAATACGCTAAAACAGTGATAAATTAGGTCTATTTTTGGTATAATATGGACATGAAATCAAAGTTAATTATACTGAACGGCCCACTTGGAATAGGAAAATCGACTCTTGCAAAGCGTTATGGTGAAGATCACCCCATGACACTAGTTTTGGATATAGACGAAGTTTGGTCAATGTTGAGTAATTGGCGAGAAGAAAAGGAAGTGTCTGCTCCGCTTTCAAAAAAAATGGCATTAGAGATGGCTCGTATCGCTCTCACAGCAGGGCATGACGTTATTGTGCCACAAATAATTCAGACTTCTGAGCTTGCTGAAAGCTTGGAAAAGTTATCAAAAGAATGTGGCGCACATTATTATGAAATCTTGCTTATTGTAGACAAGGAAGAGTCAATTAGACGATACATTGAACGAGGCAAAAGAGATGGGAACCCGACTGGTTTTAGAGTAGGAGGCATTATTGACACAAGCGGCAGAGAAGTAAAGTTAGCTGAAATGTATGACAATATGATCGAAGTGTCCAGCGAAAGACCAAATGTCACAAAGATTGTGCCGTTACTTGGTGATATCCAGGGTACCTATACAGATTTATTGAAACAGATAAAAATAGATTGAAACTATTACTAAAGCCGTAATAACATCTACCATGCCCCTCCAATATGACTGCGGATAACAGTTAATTTTGTTTAGTATGAATAGGTAATCCAATAGGATTACGTCTTTGTTGAAGGCTGTGTTGCTGGATATAGGCAAGATATAGCTATGGCAGCCTTGATTTATCTGTTGAATAAGGCGGCGGTTTAGCTTATGCTTACAGTAAGATATTTAACTGAGAGGGCTACATGTACAAAAACACGCTCAAGGTCATGAGCTCTTCGTTGATAAGTCTTGTTTTATTTTTGGGATTAGTGCCGCATATTCATGCTTCGGCTTTGGTTACCGAATTTAACGTTCCCTCATCAAACTCGGGCACATCAGGTATTACCTATTATGGTCCAGATGGTGATCTGTGGTTTACCGAGCGCCAAACTAACAAGATTGGCAAGATGACCCCAGCTGGAGTTTTTACTGAATATAATATTCCTACTACCGGCGCAGATCCATTGAGTATTACCTCTGGACCAGATGGTAATCTGTGGTTTACCGAGAACGGAGCAAACAAGATTGGCAAAATAACGCCAACTGGCACAATCACCGAATATGCAATTCCAAGTGCAAACTCACTCTTAGCGAGTATTACAGCTGGTCCGGATGGTAATCTATGGTTTGTCGAAACTAATAATGACAAAATCGGCAAAATAACGCCAACTGGCACAATCACCGAATATGCAATTCCAGTAAGTTTATATGCCGCATCCCCTCTTGGAATAGCATCCGGTGCTGATGGCAAGATCTGGTTCACCCAAGTAAATGCCAATAAGATCGGGTCAGTTACTACTAGTGGTGTGTTTGCTGAATATGATATTCCTACGGCTTCTAGCTTTCCATGGGACATTGCCGCCGGAGGAGATGGAAACTATTGGTTCCTTGAAGGGTCGGGATCGACTAATGGTAAAGTTGCCCGGATTACACCAGCTGGAGTCATAACAGAATTCCCATTATTACATCCAGCAAGTAATCCATGGCGTATTGCAGCCGGCCCTGGCGGTAGTCTCTGGTTCTCAGAGAGCAGTGCTTTGGGCTTAATTGGGCAAATAAATCCTAACGGAACAATCACTGAATACAATGTCCCATCAACTAATGCCGGCGCTTATGACTTAGTAGAAGATGGTGATCATAATATGTGGTTTGCTGAATCCGCTACTGACAAAATTGCTAAAATTTCGGGATTTTCATATCCCACAGCACCAGCAATAATAAATCATTCATCTACAGTTAGTACTGGATCCAGCGTCATAGTTGATGTCTTGACCGGAGTGGCTGGAAACCCCGATGCCAATACTCTACAGATAGTTTCGGGTCCTTTACATGGTACGGCAGTTGATCCTCCAAACACCATAACCTATACGCCAAACAAGGGGTATATAGGACCGGATAGTTTGACCTATCGTGTTTGTTCTACGGACAACCCATTGCTCTGTACTCAGGCCGTACTATCCTTTAACGTTGTAGTCGGCATACCAAATACTGGATTGGGAGGCAGCGCAACGAACCAGTACCAGAACATCTATGACATATTTGCGGTATTCTCACTTGCTTTGTTTATGAAGCTTGTACTAGTTAAGAATTCAAAGATTCGGCGCGCACCATAGCCAGTCCTGACGTATTAAAGTATTTTTCGTAAACATTTTATTTGTCTTAGCCTATACGTTGGTCCTTAAATACGATTTTTTAAAACAGATTAAAGCGAGAGTGTCGTTAGATTTTATACAAATAAAGCACCAGCTTGGCAAACATTATTAGGTGAGCTAAGATAATTACAGCTGATGAAAAACGATAAAAATAGCACAATTCGCACTGATCCTGAACTATGGGAAGATTGTAAAATCGAAGCCGTCGAAAAGATGAACGGTAAGTTTTCTGCTCGTGCCATGCAGTACGCGGTTAAGTTGTACAAGGAAAGAGGCGGGGACTACATCGGTGAAAAGCAAGACACCAACTCTCTAAAACAATGGACTGATGAAAAATGGGGCTACACTGGCGAACCTGGTCATAGTAGGTACCTTCCACTCAAAGCCAGACAAGAGCTATCGCCCGGAGAGAAAGCCGCCACTTCTAGGGCAAAAAATATTGGAACACAACAAGGTCATCAATGGGTAGCTCAACCTGAAAATATTGCCAAAAAAACTAGTAAATTCAGACACAAAAAAGAATTGCCGGAGAGTTAGATTGTCTAAAAATCCTGCGTCTGACACGCCTGGATTTTAATTAATAATTAGAAGAGAGTTTGATTGCATTATGTATGCATCTACAAGTACTAGATTTTTTATTCTAAATTAGTCGCTATAGCACATGTAGTAACCCTCCAATACGAATAAAAGAGTTGATTTGTACCTGTTCTTTTGATTCAGTATGGTTATGAATAAAAAATCATTACTGCAGAATAGTTTAAATTCGTATGCTATGATGCGATTGACATTTAATAGTTAGGAGTGCTTATGGCAGCCGGAACAAAACTAGACCCCTGGAAACTAAAAACACCTCCACTATCTTCGGAGTACGAAATGTATATAGACGAAAAGGATGGCAAGGAAGTTATTGTCTGTGTCGTAGGCAAAACCACTCTATTTTATGACAAGCAAGCGATTGAAGATCTGCATGCAATGCTCAAAAAGCATGGTGATTGGATCGAGCTTGGCAGTGCTGATGAGCAAAAACCTGCAAAAGAGGGCACCGTTGAAGCTTGGGGTCGTTCTGACAAAAACCCTGTTGGCAGCTGGTATGGACTTAAAAAAGGTCTTCGGGGGCGATTTGGAATGTATATGCCGCCACTATTAGAAGAGCTAGGCCTGGCCGAGGTTGAGCACAATCCACGCGGAAACAGAATGAAGGCAAAGTAATGACAAGCACAATAATGGTGACCTATGAAATAAAGCCCTTACTAAAAGAAGTACACGTCGGCCTAATTAATGAAGTATTTGCACAGCTAAAAATTGCAAAACTAGAAAATTTTGACTATAAAGTTTTATGTTCTAATGATGGTGTGACATTCACTCACATTTCGACATTTCAAAGCGAAGACGGTACGAATCCGATCAGTCAATTAAAAGCATTTCAAGATTTCGGTAGTAGTCTGCAAGACCGAGTAGTGTCGTCACCAAAAGCAGAATCGGTAACTCTGATAGGTAATTACACGGAACAAGTTTAACGAAGTTATGTTCGTAACAGTCAAGACAGTGACCTCTAAAATGTTATTCAAAACATAAGTAAGCATTCTCAATTTGTTGATGATTATGCTTTTTTGCACTTTAGGTGCATAATCATAAGTAATATAACTCACAAGAGGTGTGACTTGAGTAGACGGAATTCTATCATTAGTACTATGTTCGGGATTGTACTGCTTGGCTCAACAATTCTGTCTCCGATTTCGGCCTTGGCTTTTAGTTCTTATGGGGCAGGGACTATCGGCAATCCATACCGCATCTCTACATGCGCGCAACTAAACGAGATAGACAACAACCTTAGCGCGAACTATGTCTTGGTGGCGAATATTGACTGCGCCAGCGCCAGCTTTACTTCGTTAGCCTTAAGCGCTGCTTTTACTGGCACTTTGGATGGCCAATCTCATACTATAAAAAATCTGAACATTGCTGGCAATGGATTATTTAGTCAAGTAACGGGTGGAACTATAAAAAATATAAATCTAGCCTCCGGGTCTATAAGCGGAACTGGATATGTTGGCAGTATAGCGGGAATAATTCATGGCGCTACACTCATAAATGTGCACTCTTCTTTAACTATCGTTGGCGAGGTTTATAACGGTGGCTTGGTTGGTTTGTCATTTAATGATTTGTCGATTAGCAATAGCTCCTACAGCGGCTCAATAACTAGCAATGTATTTTCTGGAGGCTTGGTTGGTCTTATATACGACAGCGGTACAAACCTAATTACGGATTCGTATTTTGACGGTACTTTTACCTTGGTGGCAAGGACATTTCCTACGGTATCGCCAAGTCATTTTAATGGCGGTATTGTTGGTTTGATGTATGGCGGCACAATAGCTAATAGTTATGCTGCCGGTAGCATAAATTACGATAATAATGCTAGTACTATTGGTGGTTTAGTTGGATTGACTTACCATGGAGTTTTTAATCATAATTTCTCGGCTATAGCTATAACCGGCGTGTCGGGAACCGGTCTTGGTGCGCTTTTTGGTGTTTTTTATACTGGCGGGGGTAATAGCTCAACCAGGAACGACAACTATTTTGATCGATACTTGACCAATACTTCTGGTAATTGTGCTGGCACCGACCAAGGTTCTGGCGGCTGTACCGCTGTAAACGTTGCTAATGCTACACCTGCATATTTCAAGAACAACTCTACAAATGGTCCATTTAGTGCATGGAATTTTAATACCATATGGCAAACCACCTCTGGTTATCCGACCCTTCGTAATCTTACTGATTTTACCAATGCCGCCGTACCCAATAGTGGTGATGCAAATGGTGATGGTACTCAGGACGCCTACCAGGGGAACGTTGCGTCACTGCCAAACGGTCAGTATGTGTGGTCGACTATAGAGATCCCATTTAGTACTGGATGTTCAGTTGATAACGCCACCTGGACTGACCCTAGTTCTATTAAAGCCGATCAAGGATTTTCATCAATACTCAGTACGATGACAGGATTTTCGCTGTATTGTCCCGCTCCTGGCGCTACTGTGCCGGTAACTATTATTTATGACAAACAATACGATACCAGCAAGGCCGCACTGCGCCATTTTAATAGCACTACAAACACTTTCAGCACAATTCTGGGTGCAACTTTTGCGACTAGAACCGTTGGTGGAGTAGTCAAGAGTACGGTCAGCTATAGCATTACTGACGGTGGCAGCTATGACAGCGATGGCTTGTCTAATGGCGTAATCGTTGACCCAGTAATTCCGGCAATATCAAGTATCGGCGCACCAAAAACTGGGTTAGGTAGAGCAGAAAATGTGAATGCTAATTCAGCAATTTATGTGCTAGGAGTATTTAGTTTGATGGCAATAAGCATTGCGCTGAGACGAACCCGTCGTCCATAAAGTATTTTTAGCATTAGCAGTAATCTTTGTGCGAATGGTTATATAGGACGAAATTTAATTGATAGATTCGACACCAAGACTTTAAGGAGGGTATTTGTATGATTGCGACTCCGCATATTATTTGGTGCATATGATGTCCCGAAATAAGTTAGATTTTGCTGAAGCCTAGGAGCTGACTATATAACGTAATTTAAAAAATAATATTGGTGTTTGGTAGCTCACCCTTAAGTTTGTTTATTTTGTCTAGTGTAAGAGGGTTGCCCGTAAGATTAAATACTAGCAAGTTATTTTTAAGATTCTTAAGTTCGTTTGGTAATCCGTCTATCTTGTTGTAGCTGTAGTCGAGTGTCTGTAAATCACTTAGCTGACCAATCTCTGCTGGCATTCCTGTCATGTTGTTGTAGCTGACATCAAGTTGCTTTAGTTTAGACATCTGACGAATCTCGCCAATCAGACTACCATCTAACATGTTATGGTCAATTTTAAATATAACTATGTTAGTCATTTTGCCCATTTGTGAAGGCAGTGTTTGGATATTATTGTTCGATAATATTAAATCTGTCGTGCTAGTTTTGCTATAAATATCGGATGTTACTTTAGTTATGCCTTTATTGCTCAGATCGAGAACTTTAGCATTTGACGAAGATTTTACAACCGTAGCCTCGCTTGTGTTAGACAAACTTCCAGATTCCTTATTGTTCTTACCTAATGTAAAGCCCAAAACTACTCCACCGATTACCAAAACTACGATCAGTATTCTTACAATGTTTTTCATTTATTAATTATAGCACTGGTGTCTAGCGCACAGATATTTCAAAATCTTCATGTAATTAGAGGTGACGGTATAGTAAAAATTTGCGATTTTGTTCGGTATGCCCTTTGGTTTGTTATAATTCTTGAATGAAACTTATATTTATTTATGGGCCACCGGCTGTCGGCAAGCTTACTGTTGCAGAAGAGTTGGTTAAGTTGCACGACTATCGTTTGTTCCATAACCATCTTACGCTTGATCTGGTTAGGAATATTTACCCAGAATTTAATCAGCAAATGTTTGTCTTGCCAGATAAATTACGCATCAAATAACTCTTAAATTGTTTGTATAGCCCTCTATAATTTTGGAAATTTATATTATTGTACTGTCGTAGATTGGTTTTTGGGACCGTAACAAGCATCACCCTTAAAGGCATTACGTAAGTCCAGAGTAGAGTAGTCGGAGCAAGGAAGGTCATTTTCTTTTGAATGATTCTTGAAGTACACCCAGGCGTCATTGTTTTTCTTGTAGAATAGTGCGACTGTGGCTTCTAAATTATCTATGTTGCCTTGAATTGCGTTGGCTTTTTGATATCCGCTAACTGCACTGTTCTTAATTCTTAGGCCTGCTAATATCGTTGACTTGCTTGCATTGGGTATGGCGCTAGCAATTGGTTTAGCTTTGGCTGCTTCTGATTTATAGGAATTAATTTCACCACATGTTGCCTCTGTTGTGCTTGTGATAGTGTCTGGAGCTTGAATTGTGCAAATAAGCCCATTACCTTTATACTCATCTAATTCGGATCCATTCTGTTTGTTGCCGTAGGCTCCAACCTTTATTAGCCCAAATTTCTTAAATATGTCTGATATTTCTGTACGGATTGCTGTATCTACGCTTCGTGGAAAGGTATCGGTTGTTAAATTCACAGGCCCTGCAATTAAAAGTATGCTTGAGCCACCATCGTAGTCTGTGTAGAAGTCGTAACCTTCGAATTTGTAAAGCGGTGAAATACTCTCGATTCTGACACTCATTTGGCCTTGTGCTGGATTTTCATTTTCGAAGTAGTTCAGTATTTTGTATTTAGAAACGTAAGCGCTGTTAATAGAATCAGTCACCTCGGCTGGACTAATGGTTGGTGCGGTTTGAGCTGTTGTGGGTTTATTTTCCTGCGATGAAGCACTACGTCTTCTAGATACTAGAAGCCCGCCAAAACCTAAGAGTACGATAACGACTATTGCTATTAGTATCTGTAACCTACTAAAACCATCTTCATTGTTCATATATTACCATCTTTGTTAGTTTAGCTTAAGCATACCTGAAATCAGCGCATAAGAAAAGTTTTTGGCTAAGCTTTGAGCAGTAGGATCTTCTAGGTTTAGTATGGTGGAGTTTTAGTGTGGGTCGTCCCAGATTATCGCTATTGGTCGGCTATCTTTTTGATAGAAATTTGTGACGCAGCAGACCTATTCCTAAAAGAATTCGGAAGGCGACCTTTATTAATGCGCCCTCCAGTTAGGCCCGAATTTCAAGCCGATATGCAGGCCTTCTTAGACGCAGAACACGCAGCAGGGCTACATACAGTCCTTCTAGAGGATTGGATAAAGTAGATTAGTTTGATGCTTGGTTTGTTATAATTCTTGAATGAAACTTATATTTATTTATGGGCCACCGGCTGTCGGCAAGCTTACTGTCGCAGAAGAGCTGGTCAAGTTACACGATTATCGCTTGTTTCATAACCATCTAACTCTCGATCTAGTTAGGAATATTTATCCAGAATTTAACCAACAAATGTTTGTCTTGGCAGATAAATTACGCATGGAAGTGTTTGAGTATGCTGCCAAAAACAATACGGACATTGTATTTACTTATGTTTTTGATGGTGAGGAGTATGACAAGAACTTTGTGGCTAAAGCTGCAGAGCTAGTTCGTGAGCATAATGGCACCGTTGCCTTTGTTCAGCTCAAGGCCTCGCATGATACTCTGTTGGACAGAGTAGACGAAGAGTCTCGTGGTAAGTTTCATAAGCTTAAAGATAAGAACATTTTAAAGGCGCATCTAGGTAAGACGGCCAAAGATCCAGTGGTGCCTTTTGAGGATGTTTTGGTTATTGATACAGAAGAAATGTCCGCACAAGATTCTGCCTCGCATATTTCTAAACACTTTAGCCTTTAATATTCTTTTAAAATAGGTATTTAATATACAAATTTTGATATACTTATTTTATGGCTGATTACATTTATGTTTATTTAACTTCCTTGGGCGTCATGACAGCGATAGATGCTGTATGGTTGGGGTTAGTAGCTCCAAAATTTTATAAAAAACACATTGGCTACATTATGACCGACAAGCCAATTTGGCTATCGGCAATTATATTCTATTTGATATTTATCTTGGGAGTAGCGGTATTCGTAGTTTATCCAGGATGGCGAAATTCAGAAAGTCTAACAAAAATAGCTTTGCAGGGGGCGTTACTTGGACTAGTCAGTTACGCTACATACGACCTGACTAATCAGGCTACATTAAAGGGTTGGCCGTTTATAGTAACAGCAGTTGACTTGATGTGGGGTACATTCCTGACTGCTTTAGTCTCTGTAGTATCAGTACTTGTTCTTAAGAAATTTTTAAATTAAATTTTTGGTTATTTGACTACAATGCTTAGTAAATTGAGTATTAGCGACAAATTAACTCTTCAAAAAATACTAGCGTTTATATGTACATTGTCGCTTTTTGTGGCATTTAGAAATAAATCATTCGTGATATACGTAGTAGCTTTAACTCTTGGCTACAGCCACTATTTACTAGGAGCTATATATAGACTAATGTCTAAAAGAAAGGTTGCTCGCGGTGGGCCGTTACTGTTGATAGTGCTAGGTGTCCTAGTTTATATTTATTCCTCGAATGGTTTAGCTCTAGACTCCAAGAATCAACTTCTGACACTAATAGTTACTCTGTATGCAATTTTTCATGTTGTAGTTGATGATCAATTTTCGAGTAACTTTTTTAAGTCCAAGTATTCGTATAGTCAGCAGCTAGGCTGTATGTCTTTAATATCATTGCTTGCTTCTGTGCAATTATTCCAACAGTTCAATACTAATTTCACGGTAGTTCTGGTATTTGCTGGTTTGTTTTTCAACTTCTTGTATATTTATTCGTTGTCTCGAGAAGGTCATAGTCTAGCCAATTACTGGGTGTTATTTCAGATATCAGCCGTTTACTTATTGATAGCTTCTAATCTTAGACTGGGGCTAGGCGTTGTTCTGTATTTTATTGGAATTTATCACATACTGTTGTTTTATATGCATTATTTTACTAAGATCGCTAGTTTAGAAAAGTCAAAAAATCTGCTACATTCCAAAAAAGGTTATCTTGCTCTCGTTTTTATCGTTAATGCTTCAATATTGATAATGTACGCTATCTCTAAAACACTAAACATTAGTAGCGTAGCCTTTATTTTTAGCTATAATTTCTTCTTGATCGTAAACTTGCTGCACTTTATTAGCTCTACTAGATTTTACGAATTTCGAGAGTTTTTTAAGGGTTCGCAGTCCTTAGTTAAATTAAAATAGACTAAGCACATTGGCTTAGCCTATTCATTTACGGGAATCTTAGTTGTTATACTCTCGGTTCGCAGTGTTTATGCTGTTATTATGTTTGTATGAATAAAAGATTACAGGCCGGTATAGCTGGACTATTGGTGCTGTTAATCTTAGGCATATTTGGCTTAATCCGAAGCAATAATCCCGCAAAATCAAAGAGCTCTACCACTAAATTAACTTATGTTGCTATGGGCGATTCAGTGGCCGCGGGTATTGGACTGGATACGGCAGCTGATTCTAGCGCATGTTATCGCACCAAAGAATCGTATCCTTACTTATTATCGACACAACGAAACTACAACATAATAGACTTGTCTTGTAGTGGCGCGTCTACAAAAAATGGAATATTGGGCACACAAGTAGTTAATTCGGCAACTCTTAGCTCACAAATGGATAGACTATTTAATTTAACCAGACCAGACTTGGTTACCATGACTATAGGCGCTAATGATCTTGATTGGATAAGTTATCTATTGAAGTGCTATACAGCTAATTGTGGTAGCGCAGACGACACCGTAAGTGTTGATTCTAAGATTCAGCTATTTTCCGTTAATTTCAAGGAAATATTATCGACTATCCAGAAGCACTACAATGCGACGCCGCCAACGTTAATTATCACGGGCTACTATCAAGTTTTTCCTGCTAGTAATCAGTGTCAGGAGATGGCGGGAATTACGTCAAGCGAGCTAGTCTGGACGCGTTTACAAATTGATAAACTAAATAAAACTATTAAAGACACAGCTAGTGCGTTTTCTTATGCCAAGTTTTTGCCGCTTGATTTTAGTAGTAACGAGCTTTGTGCGTCGGATTCATGGGTGCAGGGTATGACAAATAAGGCTCCTTTTCATCCTACTGTGAGTGGCCACAGGGCCATCGCTAAAGCTATCGAACTAAGTCTATAGTGTTGGCGGTAGAGTCGCGTGAGGAGGCAAAGGTGGTTCCCCTACGGCAACCAATGTAGTCTCAGTCGTTGTTGGAGGCAAGGGTGGTTCCCCTACTTGAACTGTAGTAGTTGTGGATTCGATTGTAGTGGTGCTTGGATTGATCTCCGAATGGGCTTTATCGCCACCCAATAACCCGACTGTGACTAATGAAGCAGTAGCTAATCCTAGGACAGAAAGCAATAATTTGCGTTTATATGTTTGAGCAAGTTCGGCATCTTTTGATTCAGCGATAAGTTCGGCACCTTGAGGGCTTTTGATTATATTCGTAACGACAAACTCCTGTATTACTAAAGTTATTATACCATTTTAATGCAAGTTTTTGAATAGAAACGACAGCTTGAAATATTCTGTAACTTGCTAAAGGTTGACCATAGTATAATATTGTGCTAGAATTATGGTA
>Ga0194055_10003377_pt1 | contig 12276 bp, 10 predicted proteins | sample SepL449m_MetaG_FD_155482 | JGI IMG/M metagenome (GOLD analysis project Ga0194055, IMG submission 155482) | Anoxic zone freshwater microbial communities from boreal shield lake in IISD Experimental Lakes Area, Ontario, Canada - Sep2016-L442-9m | ecosystem: Environmental > Aquatic > Freshwater >... | reverse complement strand
GAACCACCTGCGCACAACACACTGTCGTTACCCACTGCGAGCGCAGACAAGATTGTCGCATCAGCACATTCAGCTGCCGATGCAAGTCCTTCAGGCGCCACAAGCTCACAGCTCACCTCGCGACGCGACAAATACCGCAGTGCGTCTTGTCCGTCACCTAACGAATCGACTACCAGCGCATGAATGTCTCCGCGTCGTGCCAGAGCATCAACAAGATGACCTGACCATCCGACCATGCAGATTGTTGACGCCCCATCAAGAGCATCAACGAGATTCGCTGCAGTGGGATCGTTGGCAATGCGTCGCGCCAGATCATCAACATCGCGATATGGATCCATAGATGTGACTGCATGGGCGCACACGGACCACAACGGAGCGTTCGTGGGGTGATGTTCCACTAGACGCCGAGCCGAGACCAAAGCAGCCGCTGGATCTCGAGAAATACCCGCTAGAGCGTCAGCGGCCCCGAGAGCAACTTCCACCGGATCTGCCCCGTGGGCTCGTGCCACATAACGGAGATGCTCGATGGGGTGCATGATCGCAACGCTACTGAACTAGCGTTGAAGCCGTGGCAACCGCATCTCTCCCCAACCCCAGCATGGACCTCACCCTCACCCCAATTACGGGTGACGCGAAGACTCTTCATCAGTGGCTCACCACTTTTCACTTCGCTTCGGTGGTTCTTGACCCGTTCACGAACGAGAGTTCATGGATTCTCGAAACGGCAGCCCGCATCCTTCGCCAGTTCTCTGGCGCAGCAGTTCGCATCAACTTCATCGTCACGTGCGACGCCAGCGACGCTCGTGCATTCCTTGGCCCACACGCCGATGAGTTCTTGGTGTTCTGTGATCCAGATCGTGTCGCAGTAAAGGCACTCGGATTATCCGAACTTCCTGCATTTGTTCTCATCAAGTCGGACGGATCTGTTCCTGTTGCCGCCCAAGGATGGACATCGGCTGATTGGAAAGAAGTTGCCGCAGCTGTTGCAGCGCTCACCAGCTGGTCTCGACCAACCATTCCTGCGCCCGGCGACCCTGGTTCATTTCGCGGCACTCCCGCACTTGTCTGATTCGTTACCGAACACAGGTCTCCCTGTTGAAGAGGCCATTGCACAGCTGAGAGAAGCACTCGCCTCTCGTCGACACTCCGTACTCATTGCACCCCCTGGTGCAGGTAAAACAACTCTTGTTCCACTTCGAATATTGAACGAGGATTGGGTAGCAGGTCGCAAAATTGTGATGCTGGAGCCTCGTCGACTTGCGGCGCGAGCTGCTGCACAACGCATGGCATTCATGCTGGGTGAAAAAGTCGGTGAGACGGTTGGATACCAGACTCGTGATGAACGAAAGATTGGCGCTACTACTCGTATTGAAGTTCTGACAGAAGGAATTCTGACTCGCCGTTTACAGAACGACCCAACACTTGATGGCACTGCGCTAGTGATTTTCGACGAAGTGCACGAACGCAACGTGCCAACTGACCTTGGGCTTGCATTTCTCCTCGATGCAATCAAGACATTTTCTACAGACGTAAAGATTCTGGCGATGTCCGCCACTGCCCAAACTCAATTGTTTGCACACGTGCTCGCCGACGACCAAGGCGACGCACCAATCATCACTTCAGAAGGCCGCACATTCCCCATTGATGTTCGCTACGTGCCACGTCAACGTAATGACCGTCTTGAAAATGCAATCACAGATGTAGTTCTTGGGGCGCTGAACACTGATGATGGCGACATCTTGGTGTTCTTGCCTGGAATAGGTGAAATCAATAGGGCACAAACATTATTGAAAGAACGCGTAGCGGGCAACGTTGATGTGTTGCGGCTCGCAGGCGCTCTGCCGTTTTCTGAACAAGACGCAGCGCTCAACGCCAGTAGTCTCGGCCGCAGGCGCGTGGTGTTGTCTACAGACATTGCCGAGACTTCTCTCACGGTTGACGGAGTTCACATCGTGGTCGATGCCGGCATCGCTCGCGTGCCACGACTTGATGCGCGCACAGGGCTTACCGAATTGGTCACTGTTACGTCGTCGCGGGCATCCGCAGATCAACGCAGTGGTCGTGCAGGGCGCGTACGCGAAGGTGTTGCATACAGATTGTGGAGCCGCATAGAGGATTCCACTCGCCTGCCGCATTTACCGGCCGAGATCACCCAAGTCGACCTGTGTGGTGTGGCATTAGAAGTTGCCGCATGGGGAACCCCACTTGCTCAGTTGTCATTTCTTGATGCACTGCCAGAAAAGTCATTGCGCGTAGCTACTGACACGTTGACCATGTTGCACTTACTGAACAACGAAGGCCACATCACGCCACTTGGCAGATCTGTTCTTGGTTTGCCACTGCACCCACGCCTTGGCACCATGGTTGCGCGCAACAGAGACCTTCACCCACACGGTTGGATTGCCTGTGTTGTTGCTGCATTGCTAGAAGAACGCGACATCATGCGCGGCAAACCAGACACGTTGCCTGCTGACCTTGCATTACGTGTGAAAGCGGTGCTTGGCATTGCGCACCATGATGCAGCAGATCGCGGAGCGACACGGCGGGTACTTGAAGCAGCACGTGACATTGCTCGTCGGTCGTCAATTCCTACTGTTGACAATGTTTCTGATGACGCAGTTGACTCATTATGTGGTGTTGTTTTGTTGTCGGCCTACCCGGACAGGCTTGGCATGCGCAGAACTTCGCCAGGCCAGTTTGTGATGCGTGGCGGTGGCGGCGTCACTATGGATTCGAAAGACCCGATTGCGCGCGAGAAGTTTGTAGTCGCTGCAGATATTGATGCACAACGCTCAACATCACGACTTCGTCGCGGTGCTGCGGTGGACATCGAGTTCATTGCCACAGTTCTTGGCGATGACGTTGAACTTGAGTCGTATTTACTATGGGATAAATCACGAGATGACCTTGTGCAGCGCGTGGTGCGCAAAGTGGGAAGTATCCGTATTGACGAACGTGATTTGCAGCCAACACCAGGTGCCGAAACCACCGATGCTCTTCTTGAACGAGTACGCGCAACAAACATGGCTGTGCTTGGTAACGGTTCTGCAACAGCATTTCGACAACGCATTGCATTTCTGCGACACCATCAAGGCGACACGTGGCCAGAGACTTCCAATGCACATCTACTCGCAACGCTTGAAGAATGGCTTGTACCGTTCCTTGCCGGTGCGACATCACGTAGTGATCTTGCAAAAGTTGATGTCACCATGGTGCTGCAATCCACCCTTGGCTGGGACGCAAGCTCGCAACTTGACCAATTAGCCCCCGCCCAATTTTCTCCACCACGCGGCCAACCGGTCGACATCAATTACGCAGACCCAGCCGCTCCGATGATTTCCATTCGCGTGCAACACCTCTATGGCGTCACCACTCACCCATCGGTTCTCAACAATTCAGTTCCGCTACGTATTCAGCTCTTGTCTCCTGCGCAACGCCCCATTCAGATCACTGCAGATTTGCCCGGCTTCTGGAAGGGCTCATGGGCCGAGGTACGCAAAGAGATGGCTGGCCGATATCCCAAGCACGATTGGCCTGTTGATCCCAGCGCATAGAGCACCATGAGTGGGTTCGTTCTAACCTAGGTGCATGCCAGATTTTGTCTTTTCAGAGATCTTTCCCTTAGGGCCAGACAACACCGAATACCGATTGCTATCGAAAGACGGAGTTTCAGAAGTTGAGACTCCACTTGGTACTTTCCTGAAGGTCACTCCAGAAGCCATCACACTTCTTACTCAAACAGCAATGCGTGACATTGCACACCTCTTGCGCACAGATCACCTGCAGCAGCTCAGCAACATTTTGTCTGATCCTGAAGCAAGTGCAAACGACCGCTTCGTTGCACTTGACCTATTGAAGAATGCCGGCATTGCTGCTGGTGGAGTTTTGCCAATGTGTCAAGACACCGGCACAGCAATTGTGAAGGGCAAGAAAGGCCAATTCGTTATGACTGGCGGAGGCGACGAAGAAGCAATTGCTCGCGGCGTTTTCAACACCTACCAAACAAGCAACCTTCGCTACAGCCAGATGGCACCCATCACCATGTACGAAGAAAAGAACACCGGCAACAACTTGCCAGCTGAAATCAAAATTGCATCGGTTGATGGCGACTCATACAAGTTCCTGTTCATGGCCAAAGGTGGCGGTTCTGCAAACAAGAGCTATCTCTTCCAAGAAACTAAGGCGTTGCTGAACGAGAAGGCACTTCTTCCTTGGGTGTTTGAAAAAATGATCACACTTGGCACTGCAGCATGTCCGCCGTATCACTTGGCAATTGTCATTGGTGGCACTTCTGCCGAACAGGCAGTAGAAACTGCAAAATTGGCCAGTGCTCATTACCTCGATTCACTTCCTACGCAGGGCAGCGAACTTGGTCATGCATTCCGCGATCTTGATCTTGAACAAAAAGTTCTGAAGTTGTCACAAGAAACAGGCATTGGTGCCCAGTTCGGCGGAAAGTATTTCTGCCACGACGTGCGCATTGTTCGCCTTCCACGTCACGGCGCAAGTTGCCCCGTGTCATTTGCAGTGTCATGCAGTGCAGACCGCCAAGTACTCGGAAAAATCACACGCGACGGAATTTTCTTAGAAGCTCTCGAAACAGACCCAGCGCGTTTCTTGCCAGAAGTCACCCACGAAGACCTCAGTGAAGAAGTAGTTCGCATTGATCTCACTCAACCGATGGATCAGATTCGTGCCACGTTGTCGAAGTACCCAGTCAAGACCCGCGTGATGCTGACAGGACCCATGGTTGTGGCACGAGACATAGCGCACGCAAAATTGAAGGAACGCCTCGATGCAGGCGGGTTGCCACAATACATGAAAGATCATTGCGTGTATTACGCAGGTCCTGCAAAGACTCCGACCGGCATGGCATCTGGATCATTTGGTCCGACCACTGCTGGCCGCATGGACAGCTACGTGTCTGAATTTCAAGCCGCTGGCGGAAGCTTTGTGATGTTGGCAAAAGGCAACAGGTCGCGCCAAGTCACCGATGCTTGCCATACCTACGGAGGGTTCTACCTCGGTTCTATTGGTGGCCCTGCAGCACGACTTGCCCAAGACTGCATCACAAAAGTTGAAGTGCTCGAGTACGCAGAACTAGGAATGGAAGCTGTGTGGAAGATCGAAGTTCAGGATTTCCCAGCGTTCATCGTGGTGGACGACAAGGGCAACGACTTCTTTGACCAGGTCGGTGGCACCGGCACTCCGGTCCACCTCCACTAATCCTGGGCTGAATCGGGCGCCGATTGTTCACCCTGAACACCTTGATATTTTTTCAATAGACGGATAGATTCTCCGCGTGGTGTATTTCGCCACTTCACATACGGGAGACCCCATGAAGATTCGCGCCCTGCTTGCTAGCTCAGTTGTACTGACTGGCTTTCTCACTGTTGTAGTTCCAAAAACTGTTAATGCTTCTGCAAAGCAGACAGTAAAGATTTTCATGACCGGCGACTGCGCCGATGGCCAAATGGTGGAAGGCGTCGATGAAGACGACTGCGAAATCACAGTCAGCATGACACCAAAAAATGCAAAACGCAGCGCAGTGCTTGAAGTTGCATACGACCCTGAAGACCCCGAATGGGAAGAACTTGATTCTGGTTCAACAAAATCAGGTCGCTTGATCTTCGGAGTGTCCTCAACTGATGAAGATGATGTCTGGATGGACGGTGTTGTTTTATATCGCGTGCGCGTGAAGAAGTCTGGCGCAAATAAGCAAGTCATCTCAAAGGAATACAAGACTGCATACACATCAGCTGATGCAGCTGCTGATGATGAGAGTTTGTTAGAAGATCTGGCGACTGTCGATCCAGAAGAGCAAGCATTCAACGAAAAGATGGATGCGGCCAAGAACGACAATCAGCAAAAGATCAACCAACAGCAGCCGAACCAAGACATCAAGCAGAACACCAACGGCAATAACCCACCACAGAACAATGGTGCCGGTCAGCAAGGTGGCGGCCAGCCAAACAATGGCGGTGCCGGACAGCCAAATCCTGGTGGCCCAACGTCCCCTCCAACTGCTGCGCAGAAGTCAACAGAGTTCAACCGTGCATGCGGAGCGATTCAGATAAGCAAGGACACCTGTGAAAAAGCTATTGCTGCAAAGACTGGTGCCGAAGCAATCGCCGCACTTGGCGCAGATGCTGAGAAGTTCTGTAAGGCACTCGCCATGATGGCGTGCAAAGACATCATGCCAAAGATCTACTTGGCAGCTGCTCCGAAGAAGTAACTATTCGGCTTCTGCGAAGCCAGGCCAGTTACCCATATAACCAATAAACGATTCGCTGAGTCCTTCTGCGCGCAATGTGGCGCGTGGAACAGGCAACGAGCGCATCACGAACGCTGGGTCTTTTGCAAGACGCGGGAAATCATGGTTTGTCACTGCTGCTCTACCGATTGCAACGATGTCTGCGCCCGCATCTACTGCGCGTTGGCAATCTGCTGCTGAATACAACTTGCCGGCAACGGCCAGTTTGGTTGCTCCGCGTTCAAGGTTGGCAAAAATATCAATCAGAATCTTGCCGTCACAGTCTTCATCAACAGCGACTTTGAAACAGTCCCACAAAGACATGTCGATCATGTCTACTTTTTTGGAATCAACAAGCCGCCCGTAGATTTCAACTATTTCTGATGTCTTCATACCGAAACGTTCAGGCGAAAGACGAACAGCAAGATTCAAGTCAGCGCCGCAACGAGCACGAATACCATCAACGATGTCAAACAACACGCGAGAACGATTCTCTAACGAACCACCGTATTTATCTGTGCGAACATTGAGTTCAGCATTCAGGAACTGACAGAGCACATAGTCATGAGCACCGTGAAGTTCTACTCCGTGGTAGCCAGCCTTCTCGCTGCGTATAGCGGCCACAATGAAAGCTTCGACCATTTCTTCCACTTCGCCGGTGGTCATTGCGCGAGAGTCCATCTTTTCGTCAACACCAGAACTGACCGGCTGTCCACCAATAAGTTCTTTCGGAGAACGACGGCCTGCATGATGCAGCTGCACAAAGGACAAACTGTCTTCTTTGTTGATGGCATTAGCGAGTCGCGTCAAACCCTCAAGATGCTGATCACCAAAGCAACCCAACTGGCCAGCAAATCCCTGACCAATTGCCTGCACGTGTGAGGCACATGTCATGGTGAGTGCAAAACCACCCTGAGCACGCATGGTGAGCCACCGGAACTCGTCTTCAGACAATGTTCCATCTACGTGGCTTTGTTGGTTCGTCAGCGGAGCCAACATAAAGCGGTTTTTCATGGCTGGGCCATGAGCAAATGTCACTGAATCAAAAAGAGAAACCATAACTACAGCATTACCTTTCGGCAATGCGGAACAAGAATTGAAGGTTTAGTCGTTGATTTCGGTGGCTAGATCACCCAAACGAAGTTCACCTTCGCGAGTTTGTCCGCCGCGTATCATGAAATTATTCATTGCAGTCACAGCTCGTGGGTCAGACAAAAGTGCGCTGAACTCCCCCGCTTCTGCAAGCAAGTCTTCAACAACATGATCATCGGCGCGCAAGATCGACCTCTTTGCGGCTTGTACTGCCTGTGGCGGAAATGATGCGATACGTCGAGCCATTGCCAATGAATACTCAACAGGATTATCGACAACCCGATTCACCCATCCCCATTTTTCAGCAGTCATCGCATCAATATCTTCACTACCGAGAATGACCTCTAACGCTCGTGAACGCCCGACTAAGCGTGGTAGCCGAACTGTTCCGCTACCACCAGGAAGGATGCCCAGTGCCACTTCTGGCTGATTAAACACTGCCCGAGGAGAAGCAAACCGCATATCCATGCTGAGAGTGACTTCACTTCCACCACCGCCTACACGGCCATCTATTGCACAAATCGTGGGTTTCGGCATCGTGCGGAAGTTTTCACACATCTGATGAAAATCACTCAGGGTTGTCGGAGCAGGTCTGCCTGTAGGCAGTAGCAGAATTAGCGAGACATCAAAATGAGCAATGAAGAATTCCGGGTTTGCAGACGAAACAACCACGGCACGAACATCTTCGTCATCGCACAGCTCGGCGCTTACTCGCACCATTTCTGGGTACAAAGCAAGATCAAACAAGTTGATCGGCGGATTATCAATGATGACGTGGGCTACACCATCCATCAACTCAACGGTTAATGATTGAAAGCCCGCGTAGTTCATGTTTACTTCAGCAATCCTTTAATGGCCTCGCGAGTGTTGGCAATTTCTTCAGGTGTTGCACCAAATTCCACTGCAGCAAAATCTGTGACACCAATGTCTGCCAATGCAGCAACTCGGTCTTGCACTTCACCAATTGAGCCCATGATGGCGATATCAGCTGGGCCGGCAGCGCCCTCACGGTCGAGCATGGCGCGATAGCTAGGCAATGTGCCGTACACCGCAAACACTTTTGCTGCGCGTTCTGCCGCAGCAACTTTGTCAGTTGTTACACATACTGGAAGGGCCGCAATGATGCGAGGAGCTGGTCGATCAAATTCGTCTGCTGCTTTGGTGATTGTAGGAATTGTGTGACCGGCAAGAGTTGCTGGCCCCGTGCACCATGTGAGCGTTCCGTCAGCAAGAGCTGCAGTAACGCGCAACATTTGTTCACCCAGAGCCGCGACAACGACACCGAAGCCATTGGAACCCTTCGCCGAGATATTTGCGTGCACCTTGTAGGTCTCGCCATCGAAGTGAACTGTCTCATTGCGTGACAACGGCATAAGAACTTTGAGATATTCGCGAAGGTGACGTACAGGCTTGTCGTATGACATGCCAAGCATGCTCTCGATAACCACTTTGTGGCTAAGACCAATCCCAAGCGTGAGGCGATTACCGGAGGCTGCAGCCACGGTGTGACACTGCTGAGCAATGGCGTGCGGGTGCCGTGGGTATGTAGGAACTACAGAAGTGCCCAGTTCAATACGGGGAACTTCGCGACCAACAACGGCCAATGCAGTCAGTGCGTCGTGACCAAAGATGTTTGGTGCCCAGTAACTAGCGAACCCGTCTTGCTCAGCTGACCGCGCCTCGGCGACAACATCATCAACCGTTCCATCGTTTACTGCTCCACCAAAAATTCCGTATTTCATAGTGGCTGACGGTATCAGGGGTGTTGAAAGAATCCCTTACGAGAGACTGACGAGGTCAAGCCATTCCTTGCTGAAGTAATCCACTTGCCCATCAGGCATCAGGATCACTTTTGTGGGCTTCAGACGCTGTACGAATTCCTCATCGTGGCTCACCATGATGATGGAACCTGGCCATGATTCAAGTGCATCAGCTACTGCCTCACGGCTAGCTGGGTCAAGGTTGTTTGTCGGTTCGTCAAGCAGAAGAACGTTGTTGCGACCCACCATCAACATGGCGAGTGCCAGTTTGGTTTTTTCTCCACCAGACAATGAACCGGATTCTTGAAACACTTTGCTGCCTTGAAGTCCGAACATGCCGAGCAATGCACGCATCTGAGTCTCAGTCAATGCTGAACCCGCAGGTAACTCACGACGCATGTGCCAGATGAGAGATTGATTTGGGTCAATTGTGTCGTGTTCCTGGGCGAAATAGCCCACTTCAACTTTGTAGCCCCACTCGATATCACCAATGTTTGCTTGCGTTGCGCCAGCCAAGATACGAAGCAGTGAGGTTTTACCGGCACCGTTAAGACCAAGAACCAAAAGACGTTCTCCGCGACCTAAGTCGAACGACACGTCTTCAAAAATTGCTGGGCCGCCGTAGCCCTTTGACAGACCCTTAGTGGTCACTACTGTGATTCCGCTCTGCGGCGGCGGAGGGAACTTCACTGTGAGTGCGCGATCTTTTTTGCGCACTCCAGATGATTCACCCTCAATGCGAGCGATGCGCTTTTCAATGCTGTGTGCCATGGTGGCCTTCGATGCTTTTGCACCGAATCTGTCAACCACTTCTTGCAAGCGAGCAACTTCTTTTGCTTGCAAGGAAGCCTTCTTCTCTGCACGAGATTCATCTTCAGCACGTGAGCGCTTGTATTGGGTATAGGTGCCGCGATATTCGTACACCATGCCGGTGTCGTCTTCGTCGGGACGATCCAAGTGGATAACTCGCGTGATCGCTTCGTCAAGAAGTTCAAGGTCGTGGCTAATAACCAGCAAAGCACCCTTGTAGTTGCGCAGGAAATTCAGCAGCCATGTCTTTGCGTCGATGTCTAAGTGGTTCGTGGGCTCGTCGAGAAGCAACATGTCACTTCCGGCAAACAAAATGCGAGCCAATTCCACACGGCGGCGTTCTCCACCGGAAAGCACTCCCAAAGCGAGATCGAGGCGATCTTCCTTTAGCCCGAGACCAGCAGCGATAGAGCGAGCTTCGCTCTCTGCTGAATAGCCACCCTTGAGGGTGAATTCTTCTTCAGCTTTGGAAAACTTCGCAACGTTCTTGTCGCTTGGGTCTTTCTCCATGACGACACGAAGTTTCTCTAACCGAGCAAGATCGGAATCGATATTGCGACCTGACAACACGTGGCCAATTGCTGAACGAGCTTCTTGTTCAGGCGAAGTACGGGGGTCTTGCGACAAGTACCCAAATGCACCACTACGCATTACTTTTCCGGCAGCCGGATCATTTTCGCCACCGAGGACACGGAACATAGAAGTTTTACCCGCACCATTACGGCCAACAATGCCGACTTTGTCGCGAGCCATCACCGTAAATGTTGCGCCTTGCACGACATTTTTTCCGCCCACTTCTACTGTGACATTTTGAACTTGCAACATAATTAACGAACCGTTGTCGTTGTTGACACTGCGGGCACAGTGGAGGTCACTGCAGGCACAATGGTTGTGGCACTCACGACAGTTGTTGGTGTCGTTCCGACAAGAGTGGACGGTGTCAGTCCGATAACTCCAGGAACACCTGCAATCGTTGTGGAGGGCATCACGCCAGTCACCAATGAATCATCAGTGAATTTTGACGGCAAACACGCTCCAGGGCCTGTTGGCGCATCACCAAGTGCTGAAGCGATAGATGAGACAAGAACTTGTCGTCCTGCATCAGTGGGGTGAATCTGGTCGCGATTTAGCACACCTGTTTGTACAGACGTTGTGCTCCAGTCAAGGACAGAAACATTCGGGTGTTTCGATGCCACGATTCGAATGACTTGGTTGACCTGTTGCATTGTTGGACGAAACAACGAAGCTGTCAATAATAATGTCGGACGTGGAGCTAATGATTCCACAATCGCTGTGAGATCTTTTTCGTACAACGAAGCACTGCCACCAAAATTAGTGCCGAGGAACACCACGGCTGCATCCCATCCTTCATAAATACGATCGCGTAACACAGTGCGGCCGAACCCAACCATTTGTCCGGCTTCAGCTTCAACTGCAACCCGCCATCCGAGCGGCACAAGACCAGCACACATTGCCCCGCCGTACCGATTAGCAGTGCCGGCAAGAATTGAATCACCCAGAACAATGAGTCGGTTTCCGCTGGCTACAGTGCCGAGCACAGGACCGTCAAGATTCGCAAGTGAAGCGCGCACACCATCCACGACGACTGCACCGCTGGTGGCGTTGATGCCAGGAATTCGACCCACGTTTGTGAGGGTCAGGCGCGTTGTATCAGAGCCGACTCCGAGACATGACGACACGATGCCAGAGAGGGCAATCAGAGTTGCAATAGTGCGAAAGCGGGGGGCTGACATGACCTCCCAAGGCTATTGGCTAATTACCCCATAAAAGGGGCACCTTTGCTATTGCTGGCCGTTATTACGAGTTGCGCGTAACTCGTCACGTATTTCGACCAACAAATCGTTGGTGTTAAGAGCAGCCTTCTCTTTGTCATCATTTGAACGAAAGCGGTTATAGAGCTTCACCACCATGAACAATGCCAATGCAACGAAGAAGAAATTCATGGCTGATGTGGCAAAGGATCCAAACGGAATATCGCTGCCATTGATAGTAAGAACCTTCTTTGAAAAATCTGGTTGCTGTCCACCAAAGATGGCACCAATCAAGCCTCCAAGGATTCCGGGACCTTTATCGCTTCCCGCAAAGGAGTCGACCACAGTCTTGAACGCGGCACCCATAACGAAAGCGACTGCCAGGTCAATGACATTTCCTCTATTGATGAATTCTTTGAATTCAACAATGACTCCGCGCTTAGCAAGGTTCTCTACTTTGGTAAAAATCTCAGACATTAGAAACCACTTTCTCAATCAGCACTAACGCTTCATTGAAGCACGCACCGCCACCTAAATCATTGACCCCATCTGAAATCAATGCGTTTGACACCATGCCGTTAGCAACGTG
>Ga0194055_10003376_pt1 | contig 12277 bp, 6 predicted proteins | sample SepL449m_MetaG_FD_155482 | JGI IMG/M metagenome (GOLD analysis project Ga0194055, IMG submission 155482) | Anoxic zone freshwater microbial communities from boreal shield lake in IISD Experimental Lakes Area, Ontario, Canada - Sep2016-L442-9m | ecosystem: Environmental > Aquatic > Freshwater >... | reverse complement strand
CCCTTTGGCCGCCTGCCGTATGTGGGGCCGCCGCAACTGTTATAAACCGGGATCGTATCGCGAACGGGTCCGCCGAGGAGTTTCCAGATCGGTTGCCGTGTCAACTGGCCGAGGATATCCCACAACGCCAGGTCGATCGCCGAAATGGCTCGCATTTCGCAGCCGCGAACGCCAAACGCAATTCCCCGCTCGTACAAGAACCGCCAATGACTTTCGATCGCCGTGGCATCAGCTCCCAGCATGCGTCGCGACATCCAGTCATGTAGTGTCGCCGCGACGGCATGCGGAATGTAGTACGTTTCGCCGTGTCCAATGACCGGTTCACCGTCGACGGTTCCTGCATCCGTATGGATTCTCAGTAACATCAGGCCTGCCATGATGTCGTGAGGGATCAGTGTTTCGATCGCGACAATCCGCGGGCCTCGCCGATAGGCATGCTCTTGCGTGGGACCGGATGCACGTGACAGATAATCAGGGGACGAGGACATTTGGCTTCCGTTTTGTCAGGTTGATCAGTTCGGTCAGGGGGCAACCTATCGTGGCGAGCACAAACGATCAACGCCGTTCATGGTTGCCCCAGATGCTTACGGATGAATTGGTGTGCAGCCAGGTGGGCATCGTCAATCAGCTTTTTGTGGGCGCCCGCCAATCCATGCTCACCGCCGGGCAGACCGATCAGGCGATGCTCGACACCATGTCGTTTGAATTCTGCGGCCATCAGGACCGATTGTTCGAAAGGGACATCGGTGTCGATCTCGCCATGAATCATCAACGTCGGCGGGTATTCCGGAGTGACATTCTTCAGCGCCATGTACGGATAAAACTTTTCTGGTTCGGTCTTCGGGTCCCAGCCCGAGACAGCTTTGGGCCACGATCCCTGCTGACGACAATACTGATAGAACGCGCCGCCGTTTCCTTTGCGCTGACGGGCGTCAGAGATTGGGGCGCCCGAAACCTGTTGCCAGGCTTCTTCGCGAGTCACCTTGATCTGATTGTGGGCGGGATGAGGACTCGGCTGACTGAACCACGGACCGATCAGATCCCCGTATCCCCAATAGGCGACCAGCACCTGAGGTCGGGGCTTGATGCGAAAACCACACGTCAATGTCAGATAGCCCCCGGCAGACCCGCCCGTCACAGCAATTCGCTTGACGTCTGCTCGAAAGAGTTCTGTCCCCTTGGCGTGAATCCAGTGAAACGCATCTTCGACATCTGCGATCACCTCAGGCAACTGTGTCTCGGGAGCCAGACGATAATCGAGTGACACGACGATGTATCCCGCTTCGAGTATGGCCGTCTTCAATCGATTGTCGATCCCTTCACGATGCCCGTTGATGAGAGCCCCGCCGTGCAGCCAGACAACAACCGGGCGTAGTTTGTCATCATCGTGACGAAAGACATCCGCCTGGATCTTCAGGTCACCGACGGTTTTGTATGTCAGCGTTTCCTTGCGAACTTCTGCGAAACCGATGGCAGAATTGAGCATGGTCATCATTCCAGCCAGGACCAGCCACGGGATGGGATGCAGTGTGCGATTCGTCGGATGACTGCTCACGGACTCGCCTTTCGGTCAATGTTTCGATTCTGGGCTCAGGCAGGAGATCTTCCCGAGTCCGAACATTGAAATCAACCGGGGCGACCATGCCTGCTCAGGGCCAATGCCTTTTTGAAGCTGGGCAGGATGTCGGGTGGGACCAGGGGCGCTTCGCCGCGCCGGCCCACCATCAATTCTCGACGTTTCCTGATGGTGGGCCGGCGCTCGATGCGAACTGGTCCCACCCTACATTGAAAAAACCGATTATCCTGCGTGCCTGCTGCAATGTCAGCTCAGCAGCGTCTGCAGAGGACAGGCGACGGATTCTGCCAGACGCTGGGTGTTGTAGCCACCCTCCAGGCAACTGACGAGTCGACCTTTGCAGTGCGTCTGTGCGACCTGACGGACGAGTTTCGTCAGGGTTTCGAAATCCTCGGTTTGCAGTCCCAGTGACCCGATTGGGTCTTCCGCATGGGCATCGAAACCCGCACTGATCAGAATCAGTTCGGGTTTACATTTCGTTGCAGCGTCAGTCAGCAACGATTCGAACTGAGTCAGATAATCTTTGCGAGACGTTCCAAAGGCGACGGGAAGATTGAACTTGGTTCCAAGACCTTTGCCACTGCCAGTCTCTTCTTTCTTTCCTGTTCCAGGGTAGAAAGGCGATCGATGAGCCGACAGAAACCAGACATCGTCGCGTTCGTAGAAGATGTCCTGCGTTCCATTGCCGTGGTGAACATCCCAGTCAATCACCAGAACCCGCTCTAGCTTGTGTTGCTTGATCGCATGATCTGCGGCGAGGGCAATGTTGTTGAAAAGACAGAAGCCCATGGCATCGTGGACCAGTGCGTGGTGTCCAGGAGGTCTGATCAAACAGAGTGCGGACTTTTCCGGTCCTTTCATGACCGCATCGACGGCAGCAAGACTTGTCCCCGCTGCTCGCCGGGCCACTTCATACGACTTGCGAGACAGAAACGTGTCCTGCTCAATCCATCCCCCACCAGCATTAGCGAACTCGGCAACGCGGGCGACGTACATCGCTCCGTGAATGCGGGAAATCTCTTCGACAGATGCAGTGCGAGTCTCAGCGGGGGTGCACTTCGCTGCCAGGCCTGTTCGTGCCAGTTCAGCGGTGATTGCCTTCAGTCGTTCTGGGCGCTCGCGATGGGTCCCGGTTTCATGTTCCAGAAATCGGTCGTCCGTATAAAGAACCGTCATCCGCACACCTCTGTCAATAACCGTTCCCGCTGGCGTGACTCAGGGAATGTACCACGGGTCATAAACCATGAATTCTGACTGACAACAGCAGTTTGAACTGGGGGTGACGGGTTTCGGACGCGTGGGAGTCGGGGGTTGCGGCGACTTCATTCGCGATGGTTCGGATTTGACGATGGCCGGTGGGGCCGGTTTGGCATTCACTTCGATCACAGCCCGGAATTCAGCTGAAGCAGGTTCCGTGGCAGCAACCTGAAGATTACAGATCGCCTGGCCACTTTTCTGGGCCACAACTCGTAGAACCGTTCGTTCGGTTCCCTTAACAGGCAACGTATTGATGGTGTATTCGACCTCGTCTCCCTGTCGATGCTTCAGTTGCTCGGGAAGTTGTGCGACAACGCGCACGCGGTGCAGTGGCACATCGCCTGTATTCCGGACGACGATTGCAATCTCGACAACATCATCGACTCTGACGCGTGGCAGCGATTGAACATCAAACGACAGTTTGGGGTGTACGACGGGGACAGCAGCCGGGACGGGTTCCGGAACAGGCTCGGGCTGACGGATCGGCTCAAAAGCAGGTTCGGGTTCGATTGGTGGTTCGCGAACAGGGATCGGCTCGGGGGCAATACTCGGCATTGGCTGTTCACCGACCGGCGCAACGATCTCGGTGAGAGCTCCCACCGCTGCCATCGCAGTGACAATTGCGGAATGAGTGCGGCGACCCAGCGAATCGGCGCGCCAGACCAATTCCAGTTGACTGCTCTTACCGGGTTCAAGCCGTTGGACTTTGCGTTCCAGAGAATTGTCAAATTGATCGACTCGTGCTGGAGGAATCGCGTCGGTGATCGTCTCGAGGGTGGCCAAAGGTTCGCGCACGTAAATCAGCGGAATTTCCCTCGCGCCATTGTTGTGGAGCAATACGGACGAATGATTGGCACGGCCGGCAACCGCTGATTCCGGGGCGCGAATCTCAAGCCCCAGCGCCACCTCAGCAAACGAGGGTGCGGGATTCACCCTGAGGTCTCGGTCCAGATCGTCAACAACCGGTGTGGTATCCTCTTCGGGACCCATCCGTTCGGCGTAGGATTCAACGGGGCGTTCGGGTTGAACCTGATTCGGATCAACCTGTGCCCACGGCGAAAACTCGTCCAGTAAGGGATTTCGCCGTTTTGGCTGCGTGAGAGATTCGGGAAATTCGCTATACACAGAGACCGAGGCAAGTCGGGAACCTGGTGGGAATTCGCCTGTTGGTGGCAGAAATTCCCGGAGCATCACCATCTGGAACGACAAGTCGGGATGGCGATGATCAACCACAGGTGGAAGCTCGTCCCATTGTGGATCCGGAACGGGAATGATACGTCGACCGGGCCGTCGGGCAGGTTCGTAGTCACACTCTGGCCCCTGAGCCCATTCCGCCTGTACGACCAGTTCCGGCTCGCGTGAACGGAGCGCAGCAGTTCGCACCGTACGACTGCTGAAACCCGCTTCTCGCACGAGTCGTCCGTCAACAAGGCGTTTGGGAACTTCTGCAACTCGCGGGGCATCCAAATCAAGTGTCACATCCGCATCAGCGATTGCAGAATTCACTGTCGATTGTTTGCGAACTGGAGGGAGGAACCGTGAACGGAACCCGGTCTTGCGAGGGGGTTCTGCAGCTACGAACGAGGGGCCAGCATCGAAATCGTTAAGAACGATATCGGATGTTCGATAGCGATTATGCTTGGGCGGTCTGTGATCCACAAAAAAGTGGGCGACACGCCATTTGTCCTGTGCGGCCCAGTCTCCGGCATCCTCAAGATGTTCCCGTGTGGCAGGGATTACCTTTCCACGACGATTGGCGAGTTCTTTCAGGGTTGGGTCATGGGTCGCAACGTAGTTGAAGAAAAGCAAGCCTGTGAGGAGGAATGCCAGCACCCCCGTGGCGGTGACGAGGTACCACGCCGGTGAACGGCTCAGGCCGATCCAAAACCGGGCGGCAGTCTGGTCGACCCATTTGAGCAGGCGAGCCAGTTCCATTCCGATATCCCGGAAGGGAAACGGTAATTCGCGCAAGATCAAAGCCCAAAGCCGAGACCGCACGTTGAAGCCTTCCCATGGCTGGCTGGTCATGCATCCCGCGACCAGCATCGAGTCCGTTCAACTCCGGTTTCTCGACACGCCGCGTGCCATCCCGGAGATTTCCACCACAGCTTGTAATACTAACAAGATTTCCTAAGTCAGGGAAAGGGAAGTTTTTGGGCCGAGTCAAGAAAATTGAAAACAGCCGATTTCAGGGCATTGGCCTGCTCAATCCAGTCCGTATGTGACGAACGGATTTTCACACGGATTGCCAAATGCAACATGCAGTCGACGATGTTCTGGTTCAGCGATCAGGGCGACGACCGTTTTTCCCTGTCTATCCAGCATCGGACCGTCAGGTCCGTGGTGCGGATGGCGACAAACACTGACGGGATGGCCTTCGTGATCCGAAAGAAAGCCCTGAACATCATTCAGGCTGATCGAACCGAATTTTTCGCCAATCAGTTTCCGCATCCGATTCAGCCGTGGAAACGAATCCGCCGGGCTGAACTGCCAGTTTTCGTCGCAAGCATGTTCCTGGCAGAGATAGTGATTCGTGTGAACCTGAAATTGAGGATTACCACCGGGGTAACGCGGTCCTTCGCTGGTCAATTCAATATCTTCAATCGCCCCTCGGCCGTCCGCCAGCATGTAATTGCCGTTGGAACAGACGCGAAAATCCTTCATCAGCTGCCTGACGCCCGCGATCGAACGCTGTTGAAGAATCAGGCGTTTCAAAGGGTAGTGGGACAACGCGAACCTCCAACCTGGCCCACCTCCCAGTGCGTTGGCGAAGTGCGAAACTCCGTATTCGTTGATGCCGTGATAACCGAGCATTCCGCCGAATGTCCACATCAGAATGGCAGGTTGATTCGCTGGCCGAAGCTTCAAGACGTACCCGAATTCTTCGAGTTCGGGGGGATTGTCGCTGGTCTGGCCGATCAGCGTCGAACGTGTCGTTGTACCCATCGCATCGATGGCGAACGTTGTGCACCCTCCGTCATGTAACTGCCCGAGTTCACCTCGGAGTTGAGCGGCCAGGGCATCTGCCAGCGGCAGTCCAGCACCTTCGGCAAGCCCTTGGGTCTCTGTCAGCAGCTCCGCACATTGTTCCTGAAACAGGGGCTGGAAGCGTAGAGCCCGCAGTCCAAGTTCGACGCGGCTGATCTGCAGGGATCTGGCAAGGAAATCGAGATAACCGTGGATCTGTTGCCGCGCCTGTTCGCCGTGCTGTCGACCGAGTTCACGTGCATCGCCGCTGGCTTCGAATAACGGATAGTGTTGAGGCATACCGGCTCACCTGAATGCAATATGAATCCCTCAACGATGACTCTTGATCGTACAATCGCCAGTTATTCAACAACGACTGTCGCCCGCTTCCAGATGGCATCCCCAGGCTGTTGCTGCGGTGGAATTGAGTGAATTAACTGCACGGGAATACGCTTTCCTGCAAACGGCGTCAGATCGACAACCGCGTCGCGCCATCCATTGGAACTCCCCTGCTCTTCGACCTGTTGTTCCAACAGTCGCTGATTATCAGCACGAATGGTGAGTGTCCAGCGGCGATCCTGCATGTTGCCAAATCGTAATCGCAGCGACGTCTTGCGACCGACGGGAACATCAATGATCTGCATCAGTCGTACTTCCGTCGTCGGGTCAAGCTTTGTGGCCATCACGGACGATTCGCCGCGGACATCTCCCGGCGTGATCTGGAAACGAGGTCCATAGTTTGCCTCGGGGTGCCATCCTGGTAGCGCCAGGGCCAGGTCGATCAATTGGGGGGGCGGAACGTCAGGCCGCCATGCTCCCCATGCGTCATCGGTGATACTTCCTGGAACGAGTGGCGAGGCCGGTGTGAGTTCGACCAACTCTCGCTTCGTTTCTTTCCAGCCTTGCCCTGACAGCGACCACCATTTCCCCCCTGCACTGAACATCGGACCAATCTGACATTCGACGCGTTCGAAGCCGTCAACCTGAGATTGAGCCAGCTCCCGGCCTGTTTCCAGATCCAGCCACACCAGATAGGGACGGGTCCTGTTGGGGGCCAGGGTAACCCGGTGTGCCACCAGAATGGACTTTTCGTCTGCCTGAAACGCTTCCAGGCGATTCTCCAGCGCGCGGGACCAGACAATACGTCCACCATCCGAATGAATGGCAGTCAGGCCTCGTCGGGTATCAACCAGCACGTGATGGCCGACAACAGCTAAGACGCCACGCAGATCGGGAATCGGTTGACTCCAATGCAGGCGGCCTGTCTCCAGATCCATGCAACTGACGTTGCGAACACCCGGCACAGAAACAAACACTCGGTTGCCTCGAACCACGGGGGCTGCAATTCGGAAATCCTCTGCCTGATCGTCGACGGCCCTGGGAAGCCACAAGTGACGCCGCAGCCAATGAATTTCGCCCGAACCATCAAAACAAGCGGAAATCCCCCCCAGGGAACAGACAGCCAGGCGACCAGCAATTGTCAATTGAGCCGCATTCGAACGATCCGTGGAGTCGCGTAATCGGAACAGGGGCTGTGATGAAGTGGCGGCCCCTGTTTCGAAGTCGAACCGAGTTCCCTCAACTTGAACCTGATCTTCATCAACTCTTGAGAGGGTCAGCGCAAACAGGCTGCCATTCCAGAAGACAGCGTCCGACAGCACCTGCAGGTTCGGACGCTGTGACCAGACGACCTGACCATTTTCCACATTCAGGCAGGCCAGTTCTGTCCCACCCTTCCCCAATCTACGAACAAACAAACGATCGCCCGCAACGAGCGGTGTCATGGGGGTGAAGGGCATCGCATGTGCTTCACCCTGTTCACTTCCCAACCCCTGAGCCCATGCCTGCTGCCCACCAGGCAGGTTGTAAGCATTCACTTGCAATCGATTGCTGACATAGATTCGCCGGTCATCAGCAACGGCAGCCAGTTGACGACCGAACGGGTCACCAAACCGGTACTCATAGCGTCCAGGGTTCAAACCCGGTTGACCATCAAACGCGGCTCGCGTTTCGACTTTCAGTGCGGCAGGGGCCAGTGGCAGCACAGCAGCCGCTGCCGGGCGATGGAATCGCCTGACAGGGGATGGTCGGTCAGCCAATGATTTGACGAGTTGATCAAGTTCCTTCGCGGAAATGGTCGCACCACTCAGTTCGATCGAACTTGTCGATCCGGTGGGATTGGGCGTCTGCTTGCCATTCAATGCCAACGCGAGTTGCAATCGCGATTGCAGGCCGTCGCGCTGACGCGGCAGGCAATGCGCCAGTCCGAGTAAAAAATGTTCTTCCGCAGAAGGGAATCGCCCTGCGGAAAGATCGCGATCGCCCAACCATTGATGAGCTTCCGCGGCCGCCTCGGTCCCGAAGAATTGAAGCGTCGCGGATTGGACCCCGCGAACGTTTCCAGACTGAATTGCCTGTCGTACGCGGATCACGCCGAGTGGTCCGAATTTCTCAGTCATCAACTTGGCAAAGTCGGGGTGTAGTTGCATTGCGGCAGCGACCGCAGTTGGCAGGGAAACGAACAATTGTCGGTCGTCCATATCCGGCAGCAATCCCGGACCATCGCTGACGTTGATGGACATCACGATCCGGCAGGCATCCTCGTACGTCTGTCCCGTGAGAGCGGACTGCAGTTCGGCTCGGACGTTGTACGCTTCCTTATTCCATTGCAGGGCGAGCGGATGTCGCCATGTGGGGGGCAGAACCCCCGTCTGACCATCTTCCAATTGCGGTTGATGCTCCACCGCCAGCGATCGGGCCCATCGGCATTGTCGCGCCAGGATTTCAGACTGGTCCACCGGGACCCAGTCCGGGTGCGGTCCCGCATTCCAGAACGTGAGCGATTGGCTGGTTTGCCACGCGTCAGGCCAGTCGGTCCGATACGCGGTCCTGAGCAATTCACGAAGAGCAGGTCGTTCCCAGGCAAATCGCAACTTGCTGATCGTCCACATCGGTGATCGCAGGATTGCCGGGCGAATTGTCAACAGGGGGTGGGTATCCCCGGCGAGTGCCAGTTGCTCACAAATGGTTTCGTAATGATCCGCAACGGAATGAGCCGAGGCTTCATCCCACGTGTCCATCAACAAGCACGCTTCGTCCATGAGTGCCAGTTTGTGGGCAAGCGAAATATCGGACAGGATCGCAACACCGACCAGTCGTTTCAGAATTGCAGCACCAAATTCGCGAGGTGGTCCCTGCGATAGCGTCGATACTACACAGGCATTCATCCATCGCGCCAAGTCCATACCCGCAGGCGCAGCGTCCGTTGCCCGGTGTGTCCAGCGGATCGGGTCTTTCCAGTCGTCTGCGGTGAATTGTGGAACCATCGCGACAAGTTGCGGGTCCGCCATAGAAGTCAGTCCGACCAGCGAACGAACTTCCAGATGGGCCAATTTCAATGACCGGGCGATTGGCCCGGGCAGGCCATACAGACCAATGCTTCCCACGGCCCCTGGCAAGTCACGCGCCGGATCTTCCGTCAAATGCCCCCACGTTCGCCCGTCGCCACTGACGAGGATCTGGACGGTTCCGAGTCCTGCAACAATCTTGATCCACTGGGATCGAGTATGGTACGGCGGAGGAAATGCGTTGGGGTCAAAATTGGCCTGATCACGCATTTCATTCGGACGCAAAACCCCTACGGTAAGGCGTCCAGACGCATTGTCCTTGAAGAATCCGACACGATGCAGCGGACGGCCGTCAGTATCTCCGAGGAAAATTCCGGTTCCTGGTTCGGCCGAGTCCACTCGGGCAATGACCTCATAGACGCCGCGCTGAGCCAGTGGCAGCACGACTGTACCGTGCTTGTCCCGCGAATCCGTCTTGAAGTCAGCACTTCCATCCACAGCAGGAATCAAATCCGCGGGTGTCTCAGCCGAGGCGGCCCAGGGGAGATCGGCAGCAGGGCCACCAATCACAACCGGATGGCTGTTCTCCGGAATACTGGGCAGCGGTGCCGCTCGATGGATCGAAATACCGCGGAGACGGAATTGTCCTTCGATGAAGACCTCATCCGGTCGACCAGAAAGGGGTGCGGTCATCAATGGGATGCCGCCACGAGCGAGCGTGATGCCGCGATCCTGATATCGAAGATCGAATGTTCCTGTCCCTGCACGAGAATAGGCCCCGTTGTCTGTCGTCAGAAGCCCCCAGCGGATCGGCTTGGGTGACGAGTTCTCGCGGACAATTTCGAACGCAGCCCAAGTAAAGGGTTCCCGGCGAGTATACAGACGGAGTGCAATTCCCGTCGGACCGCGCCACAGGTAAATCGTCAGGTCAGTCACTTCGAACGGCGTCATTCGCAGCAGTGCATCGTCCGGCCACGGAGCACGCAACCTGGCAAATCCTTGAAACCTTGCCACGCGGCGCTGTTGTTGTCCGTACGCGTCCTGCCCCCAGTTGAAGGGCTGGCCATCCACCTGAGTAAACCAGCGCCGGGCTTCTGCTTCTGGCAGTTCATCATGTCCGCTGGATTTGAAGTCGCGCGTGAACTTTGGGCTGCTCGCTGGCCAGGGAGCGATGTCTCGTGCCAAGGACTTCGTCCAGGGTTCAATCACCGCAGGTGTGACATTCTCAGGCTTGGTTCCGTCGGTCCTGGCAATGAGATTGCCTGCACTATCGACCTCACCACCATGACTGGCGACGATGGCAGCGACCGCATCGGCCGGCTCATCATCGGTCACGTCAGTCGATTCATTTTGAGAATTCGCCAGGCTCGATGTTCCCTTCGTGTCGCTTTCGGCAATTTCAATCGGTTGAGGATTTCGACCTCGCCAGAACAACCCCGTCAGTCCACAGGCGACAAGCAGGACCAGGCCTGCTGTCCAGAGCCACATGGGGGATCGTTTTTCAGGTGCACGACGTCGTTCATCGGCGGCTCGTTTGAGGATCGCATCGATATTGAGTTCGACCTGACCGAGGGCACCCGCCAATTGTGATTCAAGGTGCAAGTGTTCGATCAGCGCCTGACGGAGTTCGGGCGATTGCGTCCACTGCGCACGCAGAGCATCGAACTCCTCAATCGAGAATTCACTCGGCGGCTTTTCCTGCAGTAATCGAATCAGTTCCTGGTCGGTCATGTCAGCCCGTCAAGTCGTCAGGGGTTAATGTCAGTTTGGGGAAACTCAAAAAGGGCCATTTCTATCATGTGCCATGGGCCGCTTGTCGCTTGCGACGTTCCAGGCAATCTTTCAAGGCCTGGCGTGCCCGGTGCAGCAGGAGTTTGACGGCCCCTTCGCTGCGGTGCAGTTGCTTGCCAATGTCTGCCAGCTTTCGCTCGCCCCGATATTGCAATTCGATCGCTTCGCGGGCACTCGGCCCCAATCCGTCCATGCAGATTGGCAATTGCCGCATCATATCCTCGTCGTCACTCCACAGAGCATCTGGAGGCATCACGGACTCCAGTTCCAGGCAGAGTTCTGTCCAGGCAATTTCCTTGCGTCGCTTCATTCCCTTGACGTGTTCACGCAGCAGGTTGCGAGCGATTCCCAACAGCCAGGGGCGGACCAGGGCCGTGGAATCAAATCGTGCCTGAGACAGGTAGAACCGGAGAAAGACCTCTTGAGTCATATCGTCAGCGTCCGTTGCCTGAAGCAGGCGTGCTCGCAGGTACCCGAACACGGCGCGCTGATGCTGCTCGATGACGGCTGCAAAAGCCGCTCGATCTCCCTGGCGTAGCTGCTCGATCAGAGTCTGGTCTGCGGACAACAACAAGTTCGCGGTCCAATCAAAGCTCGACGGGGATTGGGAGGGATCAAGGCTGGGAACTCGACTGTCACCTTGACGTGCCGTGATGGCATCGATCAAGAATGAAAGGAGAGTTTTCCGTTTTCGGGTCCGGCGACCCTCTCGTAAGTTGAGGGCAACCGTACGAGGGGATGATGGTACGGTTTGAGCTAACCCAAAAGCAACTGCTGATGCGGCTTGCGTCACTGCGAGTGACGGAATTTCCGCGGCGTGAGAGAAACCAAAGAATCACGGACGCGGTGATGCCTGTGCGCTGCGGGTGAATTCGGCACGGACAACGGGGGATGGCCCCTGTGCTGGGTTCCCGCCGTGAACCAGGATTTCTCCTCGCGCAGCCAATCGGTCACGCAGTCCCGTCCAGACACTGGATTCCGCATCACCGGAAAGCTTTGCGGAGGCCGTAACGGCCTTCGGCTGTATGGAAGAGGTTTCCTGGCCAGCCAGCAACTTCGCCGTCATTAGAAACTGCCAGTCGGCAGCGGTCGAATTCCGGTGTTCAATGGCGATGCCCAGATGGTTGGCTGCTTCGGACCAACGATCGGCTGCGGCAAATGTCAGCCCCAGTTTCCATTCGGTCTCCGCCTTAAGTTCTTCAGGTAGAGATGGTTGGGAGATCACATCACGCAAGACGGCACATGCCTGATGCGAGTACCCCCGCTGAACGTGCACTTTGGCAAGTTCCAGTTTTGCCGACGCCAAGTCCGGCGCGGCTTTCGTAAGTCGAATATACGT
>Ga0194055_10003375_pt1 | contig 12279 bp, 9 predicted proteins | sample SepL449m_MetaG_FD_155482 | JGI IMG/M metagenome (GOLD analysis project Ga0194055, IMG submission 155482) | Anoxic zone freshwater microbial communities from boreal shield lake in IISD Experimental Lakes Area, Ontario, Canada - Sep2016-L442-9m | ecosystem: Environmental > Aquatic > Freshwater >... | reverse complement strand
GGTTTCTGCGCTACGCCGCGAAGCCGTTTGCCGACGTCACCCTGCGGCTCGACTTCCAGCTGCAGAAAGACTCGTCCCGCCGCGTCTGCAACTCCGGCATTGGGCTGCGGACGGTGGCCTTCGACGGTCGCCGCTCGCAGGCAACCCGGCCGTCGATCCGCGGTTACGAACTGCAACTCCTCGACGATGCGGCGGCGTCGCCCACGACGCATTCCTGTGGGGCGCTCTACCGGTATGTGGCCCCGCTGGAAAACGCCCTGCGGCCCACCGGAGAATGGAACTCGCTCGAGGTGGCGATGGTGGGCCCGCGGATCTGGGTCACGCTCAACGGTCACGTGATCCAAGACGTCGATCAGTTGGAGGTGCCGGCGATCCGCAGCAAGCCGCTTTCGGGGTTCATCGCCCTGCAGAACCACGACGGTCCGGCGCGGTTTCGGAACATCCGCGTGCGTCGCGAGAAGGGGGCGATTCCCGGGGCAGCCGAACTGGAGAAACAGGCGGACATCGTCCGCTCGCGGGAATCGTCCATCGGCATTCGCGGCGTGCTCCGATTTGCCGTCGAGGCAGCCGGTCGGGGCTGGAGGCCGGAGGCCGTGGAGGAGGCGCTCGCCTTGGCGCGGTCGATGCAGGTGGTCGATCCCGCGGCGCCCGACTTCGGCAACTTCCGCTGGCGGCTCGGCGACGACGGCGTGACCGATCCCAATGCGGTCGAGTTTGCCGGGCAGCTGCTGGGCGTGCTGCGGCTCGAGGACGACGGCCGGCTCGTGCCGCGACCGGCAGGTCCGAGACTTACGCCGCGCGGCCGCGAACTACTCGAAGCGATGTCCCGCGACGCGGTTGCGGCGATCCGCCGCCAGGCGGTGCAGCCGGGTCATACGAACATCCGGCTGATGCGGATCTGGAACCTCCTCGCGCTTGGCGATTTCGCCGAACCCGATGCACGGCAGGAGGGTGAGGCCGCCTGGCGAGAGTGGCGGGATTTCACCAGGGCGCACGGTCTGACGGAGTTTCTCTGTCCGACCTACCTTGGCGTCTCGCTCGACTCGCTCGCTTTGATCGCCGATCACGCCCCCGCGATCGACACCCGCATCGAGGCCGACGCCATGCTTGGCTACGCGTGGCGGAGCGCTGCCGCCCACTGGTTTGGCCCGGCGCAGAGGCTCTCGGGACCGCACGCCCGCGACTACGACTACCTCTATGGCCGCGGCTACGCCGACGAGCATTTCGTCGAGGCCGGCTGGCTCACTGCTCCGCCGCGTGTCGAGGGGGCGGGCTGGCTCCCAGAGGCGCCGCGAGACGCTCTCCACGTGTTTCGCACCGCCTGTCGATCGGAGCCGCCGGGCGTGCCGGCGAGAAAGATCATGGAGGAGGTGCCTCGGTTCGTGGTGGAGCGGACGGGCCAGCACCCGTGGCAGCGGATCACCAACTACGTCGGCCGCACTGCGACCATCGGCGTGGCGGGGGATGGCCGCGGTGCGGAAGACAAGACCCTCGTTATCAATCTGCCCATCGCGGAGGATCGCCCGGCCGGCGCCAGAGCCGAGCCGTGGGCGACCCCGAACGTGACGCTCGTCTTCGACGGACGGCACGATCCCTACGGCCTCAACCGCGTGCCGAGCGGCGCCGCCGGCCACCGCAAGTCGCACCATCTCCGGCCCTACGTGATCAGCTCCCAGCAGGGCCCACGAGTCACGGCCGCCTGGTATCTCGATCCCCGCCGGCCGGCGTTTGGCGTCGATCCGCAATCGCTTTCCTGCCTGGAGGCCCATGTGCTCATCCCCACGGGATGCGATGTCTGGTCGGTGGAGAGGCCACTGGCCGCCGGTGTGGAGTTGCCGCCGGATTCGACCGTGTTCCTCCGAGGCGGCGCCGGCACGGCCCTCGGGATTCGCCTGCTCTCGGCCACCGAACCCGACCTCCGGCCTCTCGGGCTGCGGCTGGTCGCGGACGGCGGCTCCGAACCCGTGCAGCGACTGACCGCCACGTTTGCCGAAGGGGTGCCCGATCGCGGTGCGCTTCTGGCCCTCGACCTTGAACTCTGCGAGTCGCTCGACGAACAGGCGTTCGCGGCTTTTCGCCGCGAGTTTGCCGGCCGCGACGTGACCGGCCGCCGCGATGGCACGCGGTTCGTCGTGGCGGGGGCTCTGCCGCTGGAACTCGACCTCGGCGAGCCGGATGGCCGGCCGCATCGGGGGCATTTTGAGCCGACCATGCCTGCGGGCGTGCTGCTCCAGGTCAACGGCCGCGACGTCGGTGCCGACGCCACGGCCGTCGATGGGCTCCATTAGCGGATTCTCGCCGGCTTGCTTGCGGTGACTGCCGACCCGCCGATCCCGGCGAAGGCGGCATTCATGGCCACCGGCGCTGGTGCAGCCGGTGGCACCCCGACGTCGGTCTTCGCGATGACATCGCCCCGGGTGATCGGCACCACGCGACTCGTGATCGCGGGTCCGCCTGCCGGTGTCACGACCACGCGGTACGAGCCGATGCTGAGCCGTCCAAAGGAGTAGTCGCCCTTGGCGTTCGTTCGCGTGCTGGCGACCGTCGCGCCGCTGGCGTCCACCAGCGACACGGCCACGGAGGCAAGCCCGGCCTCGACCGACTGACGGGCCCCGTCTCGGTTTCCATCCGCAAACACGTTGCCGGCGATCGACGCCTTGAAGAAGAACACGCCCGGCTGGATGTTCGTGACCGAGGAGTTTCGCCTGATCACGTCGGCCAGCGTCGTGCCCTGCACGGTCTTCACGAGGTCGGCGGGCAGCGAGTTCTGATACCAGAACCGATCGCCGTCGCGGAGCCTGGTGAACTGGTCGACGAGGATCCGCGTGAACGTCGCCCCCAGGCTCGATCCCGGCAGGTGCGTCTCCGCGAGGCCCCCAATCCAAGGGTCGACGCGGTCGATGCTGCCGTAGGCCTGCTGCAGGGCCTGTTGCACGCCGACGTCGGTCGTCACCTGGGCGAACGACGTCAGGCGCGGCAGGCCGTAGGCCACGCGGACCGTGTTGTAATCGCCGATCCCGTGGTCGCGGCCACGCTGGATGTTCAGGGCCGCGAGGTCGAAGCCCCCCTGCCCCGGCGCCCCGAAGAGGAAGTTCCGCACGTCGTCGACCACCCGCGTGTCGATTTCCTGAGCCCGCGAACTGGCGAGGTACTTCACGATCGGATCGATCCCCACCTCCGACAGTGGTCGCGGGTCGAAGAATGCGTCCCGCAGCAGCATGGGGTCGCGGACCTCGACGCCGTTGGCGTCGAGAAACTCGATGTCCTCCCCGAGCATACTGTGGCCGACGCGGAAGCCGACGGTCGAAAACTCCGTAGCGATGCCGGGATTCACGTCGGCCCGGTAGCCGCGATACGCCGCAATGCCGTCGGCACCCGGCTTGGGCGATCCCAGCAGCGCGGGGAGGAACTCGTCGTAGGTGATCTTCTGCAGTTCCCCGATCACCAGCCGGCGGGCGTGCTGATAGAGCTGCTCGTCGCTGAGCGCCGGGTTGCGGGTGGCGGCCTCCGTGGCGATGCGGTTGTGCTCGCGGAGAAATAGCGTTTGCAGGGCGAGGAGCTCCGGATTCTCGTTGGCCCGCACGTCGCCGGCGAGGAAGAGTGCGCTATCGGCGACCCGGTGGGCATCGTTGGCATTGGCAAGGCCGCCCGTGTTGAACGGAAGCAGCCCCCCACTGGAAGTTCGCATCAGACCGCCGGTGAACGTGCGGAGCGCTGCCGCCCGGGTGGCATCGCTGCCGTAGACCTGCGAGCCGTCGATGAAGGCGGTGATCGAGTTGGTCTGCTGGCGCGGGTTGCCGGCACCGATCCCCGTGGATGGATCGTACGCCGACCTCGACATCGAGATGGTCATCGTGCCGGTCCCGGCGGGGTCGAAAGACGGATCGCCGGCTGGCACGGCGATGGAGAATCGCTCCCGTGGCGATGCCGTGTCGGTGAGGCCGAGGTCGTGGTCGAGGAACTGGCCCCAGGCGTAGACGAAGGCCGTCCAGTCGCGGTCGTTGATCACGCCGCCGGCCGGGCTTTCCGAGAGGAGATTGCTCACGACGCGGGCGCTAGGGCGGTCGCTACCCGACGGGGCGGAGACGCCGTCGGCGTAGGCCGCTGCTGACCGCCGGAGCAGCTGTTCGGCAGTGCTCCCCCACTCGGCATGCACCACGTTGTTGCCCGTGCCATCGAACGACCGCACCTCGATGGACGGCCCGGTCGGGGTGGGTGGAGGCGGTGCCAGCGGCAGGGCGGCGGGCATGGAGCGAAGCTCCAGCCGCTCGACGCCGATGGAGCATTTTGCGGCGCGCGTTGCAGGATTGAACACTCTCTGGCGACGTGTCTGACGGGTCATGGTGGGCCTCCGATGCTCTTTTGAGGGCTCAAATCGAAGTCCGTCGGAGATGACGGGCTCAGGCCGATCTGAGACACCTTTTTCAACTGCAGATCGCGTGCCAAAACCCACCACGGAGTGAAAACGGATGACGATTCGGAGTCCGCCCACCGGGCCTTCGTGCCTGCCAAATCGGCACCTGGCCGTGGGGGCGGTTTGGACCATGTGTCCGAAACACCGGAAAACATAGGGTGATCCACGTCGACCGTGTCCGTGGCACGCGGCTTGCATTCTTTCGGGGCATCCCAAGGATGGTCTGCCAAAACCCGTTACCCACAACGTGACCCCCAACGTCACATAGTCGAGAGGAGTCTTCCGTGGCCAAACAGATGGTGTTCGACGACGAGGCCCGTCAGCCGTTGCTCGCCGGCGTGTCCAAACTCGCCCGTGCCGTCAAGAGCACGCTCGGCCCCCGCGGCCGTAACGCGGTGCTCGACAAGGGCTGGGGTTCGCCGAAGGTCACCAAGGACGGCGTGACCGTGGCCGAGGACATCGATCTCGAGGATCCGTACGAGAACCTCGGCGCCCAACTCGTGAAAGAGGCCGCCAGCAAGACCAACGACGTGGCCGGCGACGGCACCACCACGGCCACCGTCCTCGCCGAGGCGATCTTCCGAGAGGGCATCAAGATGATCGCGGCGGGCGCCGACCCGATGGCTCTCTCGCGCGGCATCCACAAGGCGGTCGAGGCGATTTCGAAGGCGGTGCTGGCGATGGCCACGCCGATCAACGAGAAGAACAAGAAGGAGCTCATGCAGATCGCCACGATTGCGGGCAACAACGACCCGACGATCGGCAACGTGCTCTCCGAGGCCTTCCTCAAGGTCGGCAAGGACGGCGTGATTACGGTCGAAGAGGGCAAGCAGGCTGAGACGACGGTCGATGTCGTCGAGGGCATGCAGTTTGACCGCGGCTACCTCTCGCCCCACTTCGTCACCGACACCGACAACCAGGTCTGCGAGTTCGAAAACCCCTACATTCTCCTCTTCGAAGAGAAGATTTCGAGCGCCAAGAATCTCGTGCCGCTGCTCGAGGCGATCAGCAAGGCGGGGAAGCCGCTGGTGTTGATCGCGGAGGACGTGGAGGGAGAGGCGCTCGCCACGCTCGTCGTCAACAAACTCCGTGGCATTGTCCAGTCGGTGGCCGTGAAGGCTCCCGGCTACGGCGACCGCCGCAAGGCGATGCTGGGCGACATCGCCGCGCTGACCGGCGGTCAGGCGATCTTCAAGGATCTTGGCATCGCCCTCGATGCAGTGAAACTGAGCGACCTGGGCCGGGCCAAGAAGGTGATCGTGGAGGCGGAAAACACCACGATCGTCAGCGGTGCCGGCGCCAAGGCCGCGATCGACGGCCGCGTGGCTCAGATTCGTGATGAGATCACGAAGACCACGAGTGACTACGACCGCGAGAAACTCCAGGAGCGGCTCGCGAAACTCGCCGGCGGTGTGGCCCAGATCAACGTGGGCGCCGCCACCGAGACCGAGATGAAGGAGCGGAAGGCCCTGATCGACGACGCCAAGAGCGCTGTCCAGGCGGCCCTCGCCGAGGGCATCGTGCCCGGCGGCGGCGTGGCTCTGCTCCGCAGCGAGAAGGCCCTCGAAAAGCTCGACCTCGAAGGAGACGAGAAGCTGGGGGCGGCGATCGTCAAGAAAGCCCTGCGGTATCCGCTCTCCGCGATTGCCGAGAATGCGGGCACGGACGGCTCGGTCGTGGTCAATCGCGTTCGCCAGATGAAGGGCAAGAATGACGGCTACGACGCCGACAAGGGTGAGTACTGCGACCTTGTCAGCGCGGGCGTGATCGACCCGGCGAAGGTCGTTCGCACGGCCCTTCAGAATGCGGCGAGCGTGGCAGCCCTCCTGCTCACCACCGATTCGCTGATCACCGAGATCCCGAAGGATGAGGAGCCGGCGGCCGGGGACGGCCACGACCACGGGATGGGCGGTGGCATGGGTGGCATGGGTGGCATGGGGATGGGCGGCATGGGCATGGGCGGTATGGGCGGCATGATGTGACCGGCCCGCGACAATCCACACCCTGAACCCTTCAATAAAAATCGGACTGTTTTCACCTCAAATCGGAGACCAATCAGATGGCAGCGAAGAACCTGAAGATCCGTCCGCTCGATGACCGCGTGGTGGTGGAGCCCGTGGAGGCCGAGGAGCGGACCGCCGGCGGCATCGTGCTCCCGGATTCCGCCAAGGAGAAGCCACAGCGTGGACATGTCGTGGCCATCGGGCCCGGCAAACTCCTCGAGAACGGCCAGCGGGCGACCCCGGCCCTCTCGATCGGCGATGAGGTGATCTATGGCAAGTACTCGGGCAGCGACATCGAGGTCGACGGCCACGAGGTCAAGATCCTGCGGGAAACCGACATTCTCGCGAAAGTTCTGAGCTGAGCCTTTTGAGGAACGGCCATCGAAGGCCTTTTCTCCCCACCACCCTTTCGAACGACAGCTATTCGAACGACATTTAGGAGATCGACCCGTGCCCAAGCAACTGATGTTCGACGACAACGCCCGCGCCAAACTGCTCAAGGGCGTGGAAAAACTGGCTGGCGCCGTGGCCGTGACCATGGGCCCGACCGGCCGCAACGTCATCATCGACAAGGCGTATGGCGGCCCGACGGTGACCAAGGACGGCGTCACCGTCAGCAAGGAGGTTGACCTCGAGGACGCGTTCGAGAACATGGGCGCCAAACTCGTCAACGAGGTGGCGTCGAAGACGTCGGACCTCGCCGGTGACGGTACCACCACGGCCACCGTGCTCGCGCGGGCGATCTTCCGCGAGGGCACCCGCAACGTCGCCGCCGGCTCGAACCCGACAGCGGTCCGTCGGGGCATCGAGAAGGGCGTCGCCGCCGCCGTGCAGCGGCTGATGGAGATGGCCCGCAAGGTCGAGCGGCCCGAGGAAATCGCCCAGGTCGGCGCCATCAGCGCCAACAACGACCGGGCCATCGGCGATCTGCTTGCCGAGGCCCTGCAGAAGGTGGGCAAGGACGGCGTGATCACGGTCGAGGAAGGCAAGACAACCGAGACCACCGTGCGGTTCGTCGACGGCATGCAGTTCGACAAGGGCTTCGTCTCGCCCTACTTCATGAACAAGACGGCCGAGCTGGAGTGCCAGCTCGACGACGCCCTGATCCTGATCCACGAGAAAAAGATTTCGAACCTCCGCGACCTGCTCCCCCTGCTGGAGAAGGTGGCGCAGGCGAGCAAGCCGCTCCTGATCATCGCCGAAGACGTTGATGGCGACGCCCTGACCGCGCTGGTGGTCAACAAGCTTCGCGGCGTGCTCAACGTGTGTGCCTCGAAGGCTCCGGGCTTTGGCGACCGCCGCAAGGCGATGCTTGGCGACATCGCCACGCTCACCGGCGGCACGCTGATCAGCGAGGATCTCGGCCTCAAACTCGAGAGCCTCGACCTCTCGCATCTCGGCAGGGCCAAGAGCGTCACGGTCGACAAGAACGAGACGACGATCGTGCAGGGCGCCGGCAAGCAGTCCGACGTGCAGGCGCGCGTGCAGCAGCTCCGCCAGCAGATTGAGAACACCGAGAGCGAGTACGACCGCGAGAAACTCCAAGAGCGGCTCGCGAAGCTCACCGGCGGAGTGGCGATCGTTTCGGTCGGTGCTGGCACCGAGGCCGAGATGAAGCAGAAGAAGGCCCGCGTCGAGGATGCGCTCCACGCCACCCGGGCGGCGGTCGAGGAAGGCATCGTTCCCGGCGGTGGCGTGGCGCTGCTCCGCTGCCGCGAGGCGGTTGAAAAGGCCCGCGCGCAGGCGAAGGGCGACGAGAAGATCGGTGTTGATATCATCCTCCACGCTCTCGAGGCCCCGATCCGGCAGATCGCCGAGAACGGCGGGATTGACGGCGCCGTGGTTGCCGACGAGGTGGCCCAGAAGGACGTGAACATCGGCTACGACGCCAACAAGGGCGAGTACGTCGACATGCTCAAGGCGGGCATCATCGACCCCGTGAAGGTGGTCCGCGTGGCGCTGACGAATGCCGCGAGCATTTCCGGCCTCCTGCTCACCACCGAGGCGCTCGTCACAAACCTTGATAAGGATGACGCCAAGAAGCGGAAGATCGAAGGCTCGGTCCGCTGATTCCGCGGAGGGGAGCATCCGACTCGTCCGTCATCGGGCGCCGGTGTCGGGGTGCCCCACGTGGCTGAACATGGCTGAACATGGCTGACCAGCGTGACTACTACGAGGTGCTCGGCGTCGAGCGGAGGGCGACCTCCGTTCAGATCACCGAGGCCTACCGAAAGCTCGCGGTCAAGTTCCACCCGGACAAGAATCCGGGCAACGACGAGGCCGCCGGTCGTTTCAAGGAGGCGGCGCGGGCTTTCGAGGTGCTGTCGGACAGCGATCTCAGGGCGCGGTACGACCGCTACGGTCACGCCGGCCTGCAGGGAGGCCGGCAGCAGGAATTCAACGACGTCTCCGACATCTTTGATGCGTTCGGCGACCTGTTTGGTGGTGGCATCTTCGGCGATGCATTTGGCGGTCGGTCGCGGGGCCCGCGACCGCGCAAGGGCCGTGACGTGTTCTGCCAGGTATCGCTGACGCTCCTCGAGGCGGCCCGAGGAGTGACAAAAACAGTGGCGTTTGGCCGCCACGAAATGTGCGGCACATGCGACGGCTCGGGGGCGAAGAAAGGCACCACGCCGCAGCCGTGCGACTACTGCGGGGGCAAGGGCCAGGTGATTCAGTCGGCCGGCGTGTTCCGGCTTCAGACCACGTGCCCGGCGTGCCGTGGGGCGGGGAACGTCATCCGTGAGAAGTGCCCGGCGTGCAGCGGCCAGGGCGTTACCGAGGAGCAGGTGGAGCGGCGGGTCACGATCCCCGCCGGCGTCGACAGCGACGTCCGCGTCCGCCTCGCCGGCGAGGGTGAGCCGGGTGGCAATGGCGGGCCGCCGGGCGACTGCTACTGCGTGATCGAGATCGAGGAGCATCCGTTCCTGGCGCGGGATGGCCGAGAACTGCACTGCGAGGTGCCGGTGAGCTTCACGCAGGCGGCCCTCGGGGCCACCGTGGACGTGCCGACGCTGGACGGGCCCAGGCCGCTGCAGGTCACTCGGGGCACGCAAAGCGGCGACGTGATCCGCGTCCGCGGCCTGGGGATGCCCGAGGTCCGTGGCCGCGGCGTGGGCGACCTGCACGTGCATGTCTGCGTCGAGGTGCCGAAGACGCTCTCGCCGCGGGCGGAGGAGCTCCTCCGCGAGTTGGCGAAGGAGGAGCAGGCCGCCGTGACGCCCAGGCGGTCTTCGTTCTTCAGCCGGCTTGCCGAATACTTCCAGGGCACCGAGACTGGTCAGCAGCGTAAGGAGCAGGCATCATGAGCGAAGACGAGTCCGTCGAGGGAGTCGAGCCATCCACAGCCTCCGAGGCGCGTGAGGCCGGCCCTGAAACCCAGGTCGCGGAGTTGCAGGAGCGACTGCTCCGCGTGCAGGCCGAACTGGAAAACTTCCGGAAACGGTCCCGTCGCGAATATGAAGACGCCCAGCGGTATCGCGAGATCGATGTGCTGCGCGACCTGCTTCCCGTGCTCGACAACGTGCTGCGGGCGATCGAGGCCTCGGAGAAGTCTGCTGACGTGGAGACACTGCGATCGGGCTTCCGGATGGCAGCCCAGCAGATCGAGAAACTGCTCGGTAGCCACGGCTGCCAGACGATCGAGACCGACGGGACCGCTTTCGATCCGGCAATCCACGACGCGATCCTCCAGCAGGAGGTGGCGGGCGTTGCGGGGGGCACGATCGTGGGCACGGCCAGCCGGGGCTACAAGCTTCACGATCGCGTGGTCCGGCCGGCTCAGGTGATCGTCGCAAAGGGAGGGTGAACGATGCCGACGTACGACTACGTCTGCGATGGCTGCGGGCACGCGTTCGAGCTGTTTCAGTCGATGACCGACGCGGTGAAGAAGACCTGCCCCGAGTGTGGCAAGAAAAAGCTGCGGCGCCTGATCGGCGCCGGCGGGGCGATCGTCTTCAAGGGCTCGGGGTTCTACAAGACCGACTACCGCAGCGACTCCTACAAGAAGGGCGCCGAGGCCGACAAGAGTGCGTCGGGTGGAGACGGCGGCAAAAAAGCCGACTCCGGTCCGAAGACGTCTGGCTCGGGCGAGGGCTGACGCATGCCCCTGTGTCCGGTGTGTGACGCGCCCGTCGACCTGTCGGCCACGCCCACGGTGCCCTTTTGCAGCGACCGGTGCCGGCTCATCGACCTGGGCCGCTGGCTCGACGAGGCATACGGCCTCCCAGATACGAAGCGGCCCGGTGACGAGGACGACGAGGCCGAGGCCTGACGGCCGTTTCGTGGTCGGCCTGGCAGATGTGACAGGCTGCACGCGGCGCCGTCGACTCGCCCCGCATATACTCCCCCACGCCATCCCGTCGCGGGACTATTGGCCCACGTGAGGAGCGCCTGCCCATGACCACGAGTCCGAACCCGTCCGGCACGATTGTGCACGAAATCCGTTGGAGCGACGCGCTGCCCTGGTGGCTGCTGTTCCGGGCGGCGGCCACCGCCTTCTCGCCGACGGTGATCCTGCTCGCCGCACTCGGTGCTGTGGCCACGTGGGCCGGTTGGTCGGCCTGCAATCAACTCGGCCTCGCCGGCGCCACGGGATTCGCCGACGTCGCCGCCCCCGTCGACGGCGGGCTCGTCCTCCCCGACGGACAGGGCAACATCATGACCCCGCTGGCTCCAAGCCGCGGAGCCACCCCATGGCTGCACGAACTCGTCCTCCGGCTTCCGCGGCCCCTCGCGGAACTCGTCGCCATGGTGAGCGTTCCCTTCCGCCCGTCGACCACCGGCCCTCAACTGTTCGGTGCCGCGGCGCGGCTCGCCTGGTTCGTGCTCGTCTGGTCGATCTTCGGCACCGGCATCACGCGGCACGTGGCGCTGAAACTGGTTGGTGAGGAGGCACCGGGGCCAGTTGGCGCGACCCTCTACGGCTCACGGAAGTGGCTGCCCGCATTCAACGCCGCGCTGTTCGTGATGGTCGGTATCCTCGCCTTGAGCATTCCCGGGGCGTTGCTCGGACTGGCGATGCGAACGGAGTTGGGCCTTGCGTTCGCGGGGGCCGTGTGGCCGCTGGTGCTGCTCGGCGCCGTGGTGCTCGCCATCCTCGCGATCGGCGTCGTCGCCGGCTGGCCGCTGATGGTGGCTGCGGTGGGCGTGGAGCGGGGAGACAGCTTCCAGGCCATCTCGACGTCGTTTTCCTACCTCTACCAGCGTCCGCTGCACTATGCCTTCTACGCGCTGGTGGCGCTCGCGGTCGCCGTGCCCGCCATCGCGGTGGCGAGCCTGTTCGCCGACGCCACGGGCACGCTGGCCATGTGGGCAGCCAGTTTCGGCATGGGTCACGAACGTACGGCGGCAGTGCTCGACGGCCTCTCGGGCGTCGGGAGCGAGGCCTCGCGCTGGGGCGTGAAGGCGATCGCCTTTTGGAGCCGCGGTTTGGCCCACCTGCTCTCGTCGTTCGGCTGGGGCTACTTCTGGGCGATCGCCACCGCCGCCTACATGCTACTGCGGCAAGACGTCGACGGCACCGAGCTCGACGAAGTGGTGATCGACGAGCCCGGCGAGTAGTACAGTTTTCCCTGTAGCACAGGTTTCCAACCTGTGATTCCGTCTTCGCACGTCCGGTTGCCAACCGAGTGCGCGTCACCCCGAAGCTCGGGGCTGCCCATGCCCCATCGCCGGACGCTCGCTGCGGGCATCCTGCCCTTCGCTCGCTCGATGCTGACTTCGCTCCGCCATCCTGGCTGCGCTCGTCAGCAACGCCGGCTCTCGGGGCACGGGCAGCCCCTCGCACGCACCGCTGATTCATTTGGGGCTACGTCGGCGACACGCGGTCAAGCAGCGCCGCCAGACCCTCCATCACTTCGC
>Ga0194055_10003373_pt1 | contig 12281 bp, 11 predicted proteins | sample SepL449m_MetaG_FD_155482 | JGI IMG/M metagenome (GOLD analysis project Ga0194055, IMG submission 155482) | Anoxic zone freshwater microbial communities from boreal shield lake in IISD Experimental Lakes Area, Ontario, Canada - Sep2016-L442-9m | ecosystem: Environmental > Aquatic > Freshwater >... | reverse complement strand
CCCCTATATTTCAGGCCCTGACCACCGAAAAAGCACCGAACTCAGATAACCAACCACATAAGCAGTTGACGCTGTTCGACTTATAGCCGGACAGTTGTGATTTCGGGAATATCGATTCGGCTGAATGGAATGACGATTCCGATCCGATGAATTGCACAGGACCGACAACTTGTGCAGACCGTTGCTGAAAATGGTCATCGGAATTCGAAAATGGGACGAGTTCGATTGAAGTTTCGCTGGAGTACATTGTGGCTGCTCGCAGCCGCCATAATTTCTGCCATCGAAATCTTTGCCGCCAGCGGCCGATCCCAGCACTCGGCGAATGTCCAATCTGTTGTCGGTGATGCAGAAGGCTTTATCCAGGAACGTGTTGCGGAACTTTCAGTAGGCGAAATCGACAAGAATTCCGTTTTGGTCCTGGGAAATCTTGGTGAAAACATCGATGGGGAAGTCCAGATCGTTCTGACAGCAGTTGCGTCGGATTCATTTGCCTCCAAAATGCAGCCCATCCCAGCGCCGACGAACGGTGATCTCCTGACAGCATCACGAACGAATTCGAATCACCAGTTCAGTTGGCGTGAGAGCGTCGCCCCAAGGAAGCATCTGGTATTTTCGGGCGTCGAAAAAGATTATCCTGAAGAGACTCGGCATTATTTCCTTCAAACGGAAATCCGATCTCTCAGCCTCGGGGAGCATTCACTCATCGAGTGCCGGCTGGCTGGACAAACTGACCGAGTAAAAATCTTCGTAGACCAACGATTGAAGAGCGATGATCGTCTGGCAGCATTGATTCAGGCGATCGCTGTTGCTGCTGAGTCGGAACTGGCAGTGATCGTACAGGACCTTGCCGGCCCAGTGAGAGACATGGATCTGGACCAGCACCTTGCGATTGTGATCACTCCCGAGATCGCTCGATTGGGGAATGGACGAACGCCGGTCGAGGGACTGACGCGCCCCGCCGATTTTGTTCCAGGAGTCGATCGCCCACTCGGTAATAATTCCGACGTCATCTTTTTGAGTTCCAGCCTTGAACCGGGCGACCACCTGCGTGCCGTCCTGGCCCACGAATGGTGCCACGCAGCGGTCTTCAGTCGCAGTTCAGGACCAGCGACAGTTCGTGGGATTGACGAAGACTGGTTGAACGAAGCCATCGCCCACGTGGTCGAGCACCGGGCAAGTGGTTCGGCAACGAATCTTTCGCACCGGATTCGCAGCTTCCTGGCCAGTCCTCACCAATCTCCGTTGGTCGTCCGCGACTACTCGCACCCCGACTACTGGCGTCACGATGGTTGTCGCGGTGCTGGGTACTTATTTGTCGACTGGTGTCTGAATCGCAGTGGCGACCGACTGTTGAAGCAGCTCATTGACGGCTCGTCTGTCAGCGCAGAAAGTATTTCTGCAGCAATGGAAACGCCGTTTTCAGATCTCTTTCGCGAATGGACAGTGACACTGGGGCGAAGTTTGGCCGATGCGCCGGCAGAACAGCCGCGCGATCAACTTCCAGTCTGTACTGAATGGGAGCTCAACGCGACGTCCCCGCAGACAGTCACGCTGCGGCTGGGTGGGACCTGCGCACGCTATGTGCGAATCCACTGTCCGGCTGGTACGCGTTGGCAGATTTCTGCGGCTGTTCGCGGAAACGACGAGATTCAATCCACGCTGATTCCGGTCCGGCCTACTTCTTCTCACCGATGAGTGCCAAACGCTGAGCCCGCAGTTTCTTCAGTCGAGAAACGGGATAAATCCGGACCACCTTACCGCCATAGGTCAGCCGTCCTTCGGTGTCGTAGTCCAATTGCGAGATATCGACCCATTCAGCCAGCGAATCATCTTTGACGTTGAGTTTTTTCATGTCGTAGGCGGCCGCGTAAAGGGCCGCAAATGTTTCCGGATCAACCCCGTGACCACTTTCCAGGTCTTCCTTCGGGTTCACCCCTCCCACGAGCACGGCGTACGAGTTCACCTGCTTGGTGGCCGAATCGTAGCGCGATTCGAGTTTCAAAGTTTCCGCGGCTGCTTTCAGCTTGTCGTTGGCTTCCGTGATCTTCTTGCCTGCCTCCTCCGATGGGCGGCTGTCAGCATCCTGTGCTCGAACTGGCGCAAACGGACTGCAGCTTCCCAGGAGATATCCAAGTCCCAGCATTGCGACACCGAACGTGATTCGCTTCATCGGCAGCATCTCTTTTCCTCCCGGTCAGTTGGCCTGAATGTCGGCCCCAATGGATGGAACCTGTGAACTACGCTCGCACTCTCGCCAGATGATCCAATAATTCATCCAGGTTTCGCAAGATCGCAGTTTCGTCCAACGGCGCATTCTTGCAGGAATCTTCCAGGCGTCCTGCCAGATCACTCAATCCTGAGAAACCATATCCACCCGCGCTTCCACGCAGTTTATGAGCTTCCCGGCGCAGATTATCCATGTCCTTCGAATGTGCCAAGTCATTCAATAATAAGTGCTTCTGTGGCAATTCACCGACGAAATACGGAAGCATTTCTGCAAAATCTTCATCGTCACGCAACGACGAGTAGATCAAATTCGTCATCTCTCCACGCACTTCCATCTGGAAAATTTGTATCGCAATCGCGAGGTTCCACAAACAATTCCGTCGTGAGCCACTGTGCGGAAATCAACTCAAAAAATCCCGAACGAGTCGATTTACGCGGCTCGTTCGTGATGATTCTCAACTCCCGATCGCATTGGCATCGGCTTGATTGTTGGCTCTGCATTGAACTTTTCAGACTGTCGACGCCCGGCTGGCCCCATGATGTAACTCAAGTACATCAGAACTGCCGAACCGACCAGTGCCACAAAACATCCCATCAACGCCACCTGATCGTCACTTGCACCCTGTAACAGGTTCATAATCACCGACTCCTTTCCGGAACTGAACGCGAACGTGATCCTTGTTTCGGTTCGCGGACAGCATTTGGCGCAGTCACGTCCCCCACGACCGGCAAAATTCACGCGAAGTTCTGACAACAGGCATGCTAGGGGGAGATTGACGGATGGATGCGAGTCAGCGAATGGGAAAGCAAGGGAATTCCTCGAACTTTCCGAGTGTGCGGGATAGGTCACGTTTGAGACACAGATTTGGGCGAAACATTGAAACCGAATCGTGCGAATTCGGGTAAAACTGCCATCAGCTTTTGAGTTTTCCCGTCCCGTCTGGAGATTTTTCGATGCGATTTCGATGGACTTCGATCCTGTTACTTTGCCTGGTCTTTCTGGCATCGCAAAGCGTTACGCAGGCTGCTGATGCACCAGAGTCACTGGTGCGACATCTGCCACCGGGGGCGCTCGGGACAGTTGAAGTTGCCGGGCTGGCGGGGATCATCGAACGCATTGAAACATCTCCTGCGTTTAAGGCGTATCTCGAAAGTCCGCTCTACGAAGATGTGCTGAAATCCGACCCTGCCAGGAAGGCCTTGGCCGGCAAAGCGATCTTCGAGGCACAGATCGGGATGGACCTCTGGAAATTCGCCAAGACATTCTTCGGTGATCAAATTGCATTGGCTGTTTATCCCCCCACTCCAGGCAATCCTCCGGATGGTGTACTTGTTGTGCAGGTCAAAGATGCGGGAAATCTCGCGAAACTGCTCGAAAAGCTGACACCTCTGATGCTGTTGGCTGGCGATCAGATCACTGTCACGGAAGAGGCGGGAAACAAGACGCTGAAATTCAAAGACGGGAATCGCGCCGTCCTGAAAGATCGATGGCTGGTCGCCAGCAAGAATCATGAACTCCTGTCGCAGACTCTCAAGAGCCTGCAGACGAATTCCGACAGCGGTTTGACCAACGAAACCGCCTGGAAAACGATGACGCAGCACCTGGGGAAACAGCATACCGTTCAGGTCTGCGTCAACATGGCTCGGATTACGGAACTCAAAGGGAGCCGTCTCGTACCTGAAAAGCTCGATAATCCGGTGGTTTCGCTGCTGTATGGTGGTGTCCTGGAACTGGCGTCACGCAGCCCCTATCTCGGACTGACTCTCGATGTCGGTGCCAACTCATTTTCGTTGCAGTCTGCCATTGCTGGGAGCGCCAGTGAACTGGATGACGCTCGCAAGGGACTGGTTCTTGACCCAGCACAGCCATTGGTTCCTCTCGCTCCCGGACTCAAGGATCGCCTTGGTCTGATTTCGTTCTCACGCAATTTCGTGAAATGGTACAAGTCGCGCGAACAATTGCTCGAACCGAAGCTCCAGCCCGAATTCGACAAGTTTGAAACGGGATTGGCAACGTTCCTGCCCGGAAAAGATTTTGCCGAGGATGTGCTTCCCTTACTGACGGGGCGAATCGCCTTTGTCGCCGCCCCGCAGGACTACAGCTATCTCGACGGCAAGCCGGGTGTTCAGATTCCCGCGTTCGCGCTGGTGGTCGAATTGGCCAAGCCACGTGAAGGGGCTGACATTATGAATCTGGTCACCCAGACCATTTTGACGATCACGAACCTTGAAGCGTCCAAGCAGAAGCGTCAGCCATGGGTTCAGTCTTCGGAAAGCTATCGCGACGTGCAGATCAACTTTGCCCGCTACCTGCAGCGTCCCAAAGGGGATCAGCTCGCGACGTCGTACAACTTCCAGCCTGCATCAGCACTCGTCGCGAACCGGTTCATACTGTCATCCAGCCTGGGGTTATGCCGCCAATTGATCGAAGCCCTGAAAACCGACAACGAACCACTGGCCACAGCGGTCACCCCCAGCCGCACAGCACTGCCGAACTTTGTCCAGGAACTATCACCTTCCATTGTGGCCTCGCTGCTGGACGCGAACGCTGCAGTCATTCACGCCCGCAATATTCAAAACGGCAAGACTGCAGAACAGTCTGCTCGCGAACTTGATGGCCTTTGTCAGTTGCTGCGACAATTGACGGCCATCCGATTTGACACGGTTCAGTACCCAGACCACATGCGTCTGGAACTGCACGGTGGTTGGAAATGATTGGGATCACTTGGGCGAACGATAGTAGATCTCTACTTTCATAATTCCCATTCTTCTCATAACTCCCATTGCCGAAGCTCGCCTTCGCTCCCTCCAGGATCAACCAAAGGTCGCGCATGCCCAATGTTGCCCCACCCGATGGACTGCTGAAACCGTACGACACGACTCGCGACGGGGCCTGGACGATCAGCGAGGCGGCTCACCTGCTCGGTCGAAGTCAGTTTGGCTGCACACCGGCAGAGCTGGATCAGGCGGTCGCGGGTGGCCTGAATGACACCGTTGAGCGACTGATTGTGCCGCAGCCAGAATCTGCGGAATTTCGACAGGCCGAAGAGGCTTTGCGAAAGACCGCATTCGCAACCGGCGAAATCGCCGACCTGAAGATCTGGTGGCTTTACCGGATGTGGGCGACGGCGAATCCCCTGGCGGAAAAAGTGGCCCTCTTCTGGCATAACCATTTCGCAACATCCAACGACAAGGTGCGGTCTATCCCGCAGATGCTGGCCCAGAATGAACTGATCCGTGCTCATGGGCTCGGCAGTTTCAAATCACTACTGCACGGAATGTCACGCGATACTGCGATGCTGGTCTGGCTGGATGGCAACGCAAATCGCAAACGACATCCCAACGAGAATTTCGCTCGCGAAATCATGGAACTGTTCGCACTTGGTGTGGGCAACTACATCGAGAAGGACATTCAGGAGGCTGCTCGAGCCTTCAGCGGCTGGCATGTGCGCGAAGGAGCATTCTGGTTCAATCAACTGCAGCATGACGAATCTACGAAGACGGTGTTCGGGAAATCGGGCAATTTCGATGGGGCAGCGATTGTGGACCTCTGCCTTTCACAGCCCGCCTGCCCGCGTTTTCTTGGGATGAAGCTGCTGAAGACGTTTGTTTGTCCAGAACCATCGATTGCCATGATTGATGCCGTCGCCGTGCGAATTCGCGAACACGATTACAACATGTCACCTGTGCTGCGCGAACTTTTGAGCTCTCAAGTGTTTTTCGATGCCTCGTGCCGACGGAACGTCATCAAGTCACCTCTCGATCTTGTTGTCGGTTCGTTGCGGTCGCTCGCGGCGACTGTCAAATGGCCACCCGTTTCGCGACTCCTCGCAAATCTGGGGCAGGATATTTTCGAACCTCCCTCGGTGAAAGGCTGGGAAGGGGGCCGACTTTGGATCAACTCCTCGTCGATCCTGCTCAGAACCAACTTCGCGACCGAGCTGGCTTCGGGCGACCAGATTGCCACGTTGAGGACAGCCATCGTGGACATGGCAGGAGGGGCAAGCGAAGCAGTCGCCGCACAGATCGAGAGATTGCTGATGGGAGGTGCTGCGGATGCCGCACTCCATTCCGAAATTGCTGGGCATCATCATCGCGTCGAAGGGACGGCCTTGCAAAAGCTTCGATCGACGTTGCAACTGGTCATGTCACTTCCAGAATATCAACTTCAGTAAACGTACGGATTCAACGACGATTCAAGACCACTTCACCGAATCGGTTTCAGGCCTGACTTTGAAATCGGGAATAACCCAATGACCACAACACGACGTGACTTTCTGCAACTTCTCGGTACAGCGGGGATTGTCTCACTGGGAACGATCCCGCCGCAATTCCTCACGCGAGCGGCCCAAGCTGCCCCGGGGATTGCCGCGCGAGATAAACGGGTACTTGTCTTGATCCAACTCGCGGGGGGAAACGACGGACTGAATACGCTCGTCCCTTACGCCGATCCTGCCTACGAGAAAGCCCGACCCGGGATCGGGATTTCCAAAGGGCAGGTTTTGAAGCTGAACGATTCTGTTGGGCTTCATCCCAGCCTGACAGGAATGAGAGAACTGTACGACGAAGGAAAGGTCTCGATCGTCCAGGGGATCGGATACCCTAATCCAGATCGTTCGCACTTCCGTTCCATGGATATCTGGCAGTCGGCGCAACCGCTGAATGAAAATCCGCGCGATGGCTGGCTTGGGCGGGCTCTCGAATGGCAATTCGATCGTCAACCCGCCCTCGCAGAAGCGTTGTCGCTGGGAACCGACAAGCTGCCACTGGCGTTCGTCAGCACACGCGTGAATGTTCCAACGTTGCGCCGACTGGAAGAGTTTCAACTGGTCGACGGGCAGGCCACTGTCGCCAATCGTAATCTGACGCGTGCCGCACAGCGTCAACTCGCTGACAAGCCATCGACCAGCGGCTCAGAACTCGACTTCCTGAGACGAGCGACGACCACGGCACTGACCAGTGCCGAGCGATTGAAGAGTCTTTCTGCGTCATATCGGACGACGGTCAGTTATCCTGGTACCAGCCTGGCGAGTAAGCTGAAGCTGATCGCCCAGATGTTAACGGCCGATCTTCCTGCTCGCGTATTTGTCGTGTCGCTCGACGGTTTCGATACACATTCCGGGCAATTGCCCGGGCACGCGGCATTGATGGCAGAGCTTTCAGGAGCCATCCGAGCGTTTGAGCAGGATCTTGTGGAGCACAAGTTGTCCGACCGAGTCCTGCTGGCAACCTATTCTGAATTCGGTCGGCGAGTTGTCGAAAACGGCAGTCTCGGAACAGACCATGGTGCCGCCTCAATGCTTTTTGCGGTCACACCTTCCGAAAGATCAGGGTTGCACGGAAAGTATCCGAGTCTGACGGATTTGACTGATGGAGACCTGAAGTTCAACATCGATTTCAGGTCGGTCTACGCCACGATGCTCGACAAATGGCTGGAGATTCCGTCTGCGGGAATTTTAGGGGGCGAATTCTCGCCCATACCAATTGTCTGAGCAGCAACGTTGGCTACGTGGAGTATTCGTACTTGCGGAACCGCACGCAGCCGACGACAAAACAGACGACGCCGAAGGCCGCCAGAATAAAACAGCACTCGCCCACCATTAGCATATTCGGGTGCTCGTGCGTCAGTAATTCCTGATAGGCAATCAGTGCCCACGCATGCGGGGTTCCCAAGCTGACGTTTTTCATCAGGTCTGGCAGCCAGTCGCGGGGCATATAGCATCCGCTGATCCCCGCGAGGACGATCACGAGAAACGTCGAGTATGACGTCACCTGTGATTCGGTACGGACGATCGTTGCCAGCAGCAAACCTAAGCCCGTGGCCGAGAGCGATGTGGTCAGGATCACCGGCAGCAGCATCAGCGGGTACGTCCCCCACGACATGCCAAACATCAGCTTTCCAGACAGAAACAACAACACGCTTTGCGCAATGGAGACGATCAGAAACGGCATCGTCTTGCCGAACATGAGTTGCACAGGCGTGACTCGCGAAACTTGCAGTCGCTTCAACGTGCCGAGTTTGCGTTCATTGATGAACGAACTCGCCATGATATTCACCAGGAAAAACGCAAACATGACCATGAACGCCGGTACCAGAGTCTGGTAGATGATACTGGAGCCCGGTTTGACAGGAGCGGGGCGAGGATTCTCCACTCCCGATTCGAGATCTGCCTGATGTTGCTCGATCATGCGGTCCAGAATCCGCGAGAGCAGCGGATTGCGCTTGGCAACTTCTGGAGCCACAACACGCAAGACAGCAGAGAGGACGACGTATTGTACCAGTTCCGCGACGCCGACAAATGCGGCTCCACTTTCGACCTGCATATCGATCGCGGACAATCCTGCAGACAGCTTGCCATGTTCTGTGTCAAATACGTCACTCAGATTCAGATCATCAACACGGTTGCTGAAATCCTTTCCCAGAATAACGACGACGCTGCTGCGTCCATCCTGCAGTCGCAATTTAGCTTCGTCTCGATTCTCGACTTTGCTGACCTGGAGTCCGCCAATTGCCGCCAAATCACGAAAGACGTGCGCCGAGATTTCGCCACCATCTTCGTCGACGACGCCGATCTTCACCAACTTGGATGCATCGTGAGTCGTAATCAATTGCCCGGTCGACACCCCTAAAATGGCGATGAATACGACCGGCAATGCCAGTAATGTGTAAAGCGCCCCTCGGTCTTTTAGGATGAGACGCAGATCTTTAACGGTGATTTCCCAGAATTCCATTCAGTCTCTTAACGTCCTTCCCGTCAGACTCAGGAACAGCGTTTCCAGACTGGTTTCCTGAGTCTTGATCCCCAGCAATGGGGTTTTTGTTCTCTCCAGCAATTCCAGAACCCGCCGTAAATGAGCCGAGTTCCCCTGCTTCTGGACTTCCAATGTCTCGCGGACCAGAATACGGATAGTTCCGTCCGGTTCCGCCAAAACTTCGGCGATTGCTTCAAGTTCCGTTCGCAACTCGGGCAGTAGTTGTGACACACTGACGCAAAGGTCGATGCGACTTCGATCGAGCAGTTGATCCAGCGTCCCTTCCTTGAGCAGCTTTCCCCGATCCATAATTGCCACACGATGGCAGACAGCCTCAACTTCGTCCATGTAATGGGAGGCATACAGCACCCCGACACCGTCGCGACCGAGTTGTCGCACCGCATCGAGCAGGCTGGATCGGGACTGCGGGTCGATTCCGACTGTGGGTTCATCAAGGACTACGAATCGCGGTTCATGGATCAAAGCGATTCCGAAATTCAAACGTCGCGACATTCCGCCGGAAAAAGTACTCGGAGTATGATCTGCGTTTTGTCTGAGCCCGATCAAATCCAGCACATAATCGACTCGTTCCTTCAGTCGACTTCCACGCACACCGTTGAGACCTCCAAAAAATCGCAGATTCTGGATGGTCGTCAGTTCCGGGTAAATCGCCAGTTCCTGAGGCACAATTCCCAGTCGCGACCGCATTTCAACGTTTTGATGATTAAATCGCACTCCATCGAAACTGATCGTCCCACCATCGGGTTGCAGAAGTCCGATGATCATCATCATGGTGGTCGACTTACCAGCCCCATTGGGACCAATCAGTCCAAAGATCTCTCCTGGTTCAACGTGGAAACTCAAGTCATCGACAACTGTCACATCACCGTAGAGTTTTTTGAGATGGGAAACTTCTAGTCCATTCATGGCAACGTTGACTTCGCGTTCGAGCAGAGACCCATCCGTTTGTTCCATTCAGGCGACGCCGCGGAGATTTCTCCATCTACCGTCGCCGTGCAATACCTTACCACCTTGCGAGCAGTGATACTACGTCCTCGGGCAAACCTGCTGACCAAGGTTGGAATGGTCATTGATGATCCGTTCGCCGCTGCCACATCTGGCGGGGACTCAAATCACGGACGACGGTTTGCAACGCTTGTCGCAATCAAAAATTCGGACGGCGCACAAGATTGGTACAGAACAATGTCGAGTCGATTGCGGCAATGTCGTCGCAACCTGCCGGGCAGACCAATCCGCATTTTTTGGATCTCCACCAAATCAGTTCGGCGATAATTCTGCCACGTGACCAAATGTGGAAACCTCACGAATGAACTGGCTTGGCCATGCTAGCGTCCAGCGCTTTGTAGGCTCCAAAATCATTGAACCAGAATCGCTTGGCAAGCCGGTAAGCCCAGCTTCGTTCAGGGATTTCCTGTCCGGGACCAAATTGTGACGGGCGCGATTCCATGGCCAATAACTCTGCCACAGCCGTCTTTCGTGCCGTCTGATCGTCTGCGTTGTGCAGTACGACAAGTTCGTGCAACAGATCGGGGCGTTCCAGCACAATGCAGCCGCGGGTTGACTTCGCAGCCAACTGGCGGAAGTCTCGCAAGAATTCTGACTGGCCGATCACGTCCTTGATGTGACGCTGTTCGTGAATCGATTCTTTCGCAAATTGGATAATCGGACAGGGCTCAATCCCGCCCCAGGGATTGATGTGGTGCGTCAGCCCCGAAGCGGCGGGACAAATCGCCTGGCCTTCTCCGTCGTAATAGGCGTCGATGATTCCAATCGGCTTTTTCACTCGCATATCAACCACAAATTTTCGAATCCGCAGTTGCTGTTCTCGCGTGAGTGACAATTCCGGCTGTGGGTTCGGCCCCATCGGTCGATAAACGTGAAACCACGAATACATCACTCCCATTTCGATCAGTCGATCGAGCCACGCTTCGTTGACCAGATCGTCAATGTTTGTCTGGCAGACGCTGGTACAGACACCTGTCAGGACTTTGTTCTTCAGGCAGTTCTGCAAGCCTTCCATGGTCTTGGAGAGAACGTTCATCCGCCCCCGTCGTTCGTCGCTGATGATCTCGGTCCCTTCGACGCTGATCAAGGGAGTGACATTTCCCAGTCGGCGCAGTTCGGCCGCGACTTCAGGGGTGATGAAGTGACCGTTCGTGAAGACCTGGAAATAGCAGTCGGGATGAGCCGCCAGAATCTCCAGCAGTTGAGGGTGCATGAATGGCTCACCCCCGACGATTCCGAAAAAGCTGTTGCCGGCCTGCTTGGCTTCGTTGATCAGCCGATTCATCGCCGGAAGGTCAATGATCTGCTGCTTGGCCGCGACGTCGACCCAGCATCCCTGGCAGCGCAAGTTACAACTGTTGATCACCGAAATGTACAGAAATGGTGGGAAAAACTCGCCCCGCTTCATCCGGCGTTTGAAGCGTTCGACCGACAGCATCCCTTTGAATCCGAAGTTGTACGCCAGCTTCCAGAGCAATCGCTTATCGGTTTCCAACAACAGCCGTCGAGCCATCCGCAGGTACATCGGGCAACTTCCTTTTTCAGAAACAATTTCGGTCAGCCCGAGTATACACGGTTGCCGGGGGGTGTTCACCCGATTTCGTACAAACTTCTGTTGGAAGTTGGCTCGGGACGCATGCCGTAGTCCAGGGCAATCGGCTTTTTCAATGTAGGGTGGGAAGAGCTCGCTTCGAGCGCCGGCCCACCATCAGGAAACGTCGAGAATTGATGGTGGGCCGGCGCGGCGAAACGCCACTGGTCTCCACCCTACATCCTGCCCAGCTTCAAAAAGGCATTGGCCCTGTGCCGTAGTCCCTGTGCCGTTCAAGCATTTCACGGTTTGTGTTATCCTTGACAAAGCCTCAGTACTTGAATCCGTTGCGAGACACATGGGAACTGGACTTGCCCAAGAAAAGTGGGCGCGAGGAAAAGCGAAGTATGCTTAACCTTGAGGATTCCATCGCATGTCGAAAGAGCGTCGTCAGTTTAGTGCCGAGTACAAGCGTGAAGCCTTGAATTTGATTCAGAAGCAGCAGCTTTCTGTTGCGGAGGCGGCCCGTCGCCTGGGAATCAGTCCGAATCTGCTTTACCGGTGGAAGTCGCAGTTTGCGAATGAAGGAGAACAAGCCTTTCCTGGTTCAGGCCAGCAGACGGCCCAGGAGGCAGAACTGGCAAAGTTGCGTCGCGAGAACGAACAACTTCGCATGGAGCGGGATATTTTAAAAAAAGCGACGGTCTTCTTCGCGAAGGAGTCGCGATGAGGTGCCAGTTTATCG
>Ga0194055_10003372_pt1 | contig 12284 bp, 9 predicted proteins | sample SepL449m_MetaG_FD_155482 | JGI IMG/M metagenome (GOLD analysis project Ga0194055, IMG submission 155482) | Anoxic zone freshwater microbial communities from boreal shield lake in IISD Experimental Lakes Area, Ontario, Canada - Sep2016-L442-9m | ecosystem: Environmental > Aquatic > Freshwater >... | reverse complement strand
TGCCGATGGCAACCATGGCCCGTCGGATCATTTTCATCGTGGGGCTAGCTGGAATCGAACCAGCGACCTCACCCTTATCAGGGGTGCGCTCTAACCAACTGAGCTATAGCCCCGAACTGGCCGGGGAGTCACCATACCGGACCCCCCTGCAGGCAGGAAAACCGGTTCAGGGACGGGGGTTGCGAGCCACCTGTGCCGTCTCGAGTTCGACCACCGTAAATCGGAGCCCACCAAAGACTCCGGCGATCAGGTTGAACAGCACACTGGTGATGACGGCGAAGAGTGACCCCGCCACAAAGAGGGCCATCCCGGCAACTGCCGCGCCTTCGAACACCTTGATTCCGTCAATGGTGAACGAGCTTTCGGCGAGCAACTGAGCGAGGAAGTTCTCGACCTTGCCGAGGCTCCCGGTAGCGACTGCCCCCTGCCACAGCAGCACGCCGGCGACATCGATGATGAGCCACAAGCACAGCGCAAATGACAGCGACACCCGCAACATTGACCAAGGGTCGATCCGAGTCACGACTCGTTGGACCTGACGAGCCTTCATGGGCCGGCTCTGTGCCCTTGCCGCCCCCATCTGGGGAGGAGGTGCTCCGGGGGTCGGCGGCGCCGGGAAGCTGACTCCGGGCGTCTGGTCGACGGTCATGGGGCGAAGTGTACGCATCAACCGGCTCATCGGACGACAGGGTCACCACTGCTTCTTGGCACGAGCGGTGGCCCGTTCATCCCCCAGCCGCACGACGACTTCGACCTCATGTCCGCGAGCCTCAAAGGATTCAAGAACCACGCGATTGGCCTCGGCCACTGACCCGGCACGGTCCTCGCCTTCGGCCGCCCCAGCTAGGGCGACCGCATCGGCTGCCGCCTGCGCCTGAGCTCGCCGATCAACCTGCATCCCTAACCGAACAACGACCAGGCCCATAAGCGCGACAACCACGAGCACGATCGCCACCATCGGGAGAATTTGGCCGGCGTCGCCACGATTGGCCTTGCGGCGCGTGGCCTTGCCTCGACGTTCCATACAACACTCCCCCAACGCGGATCGCTGATCCGCACGTGTGAACACAACGACGGATCAGATCCGTGATGAACGCTGGGGAATGACGACAAGAAACAGGGCCGCCGATGGAAAGGTTTACGCGTCGTCGTCTTCGGTGCCGAGGACCGGAGCAACTGAGGCAACGGTCTGACCGCTGGTGACGTTCATGACTTTCACGCCGGTTGCATCGCGGCCCTGCGAAGAAATTTCGCGGACTTCCATGCGAATGACCGTCCCAACGCTATTGATGACGAAGATCTCGTCGTCGATGCCAACCATGAAGGCAGCAACGACCGAGCCCTTCTTCTCGTTGATCTTGATGCCACGAACGCCCTGACCGCCGCGACCCTGACGATTGAACTTGTCGAGTTGTGTGCGCTTTCCGTAGCCACCATCGGTAACGATGAGGATGGCTGCGTCGTCACGAGTCACATCGCAGGAAACAACTTCGTCGCCGACACGCATCTTCATGCCGCGAACACCGGCTGCGGCGCGACCCATGGCCCGCACTTCATCTTCCGCGAACCGAATGGCTTGACCCGCCTTCGACAGCATGAGGATGTCGTCGCCGCCGTTGGTGGGAATGACCCGAACGAGTTCGTCGGCGTCTTTCAAGTTGATGGCAATAAGACCAGCGCGAAGCGAAGAATCGTATTCAGTGAACTTGGTCTTCTTGACCTGGCCGTTCTTTGTGCAGAAGAACAAGAACTTGTTGGTTTCGTAGTCACGAGTATCGATGATCGCCTGGATCTTTTCATCGGGCTGCAACGGAAGCAGGTTGACCACGGCTGTGCCGCGAGCAGTGCGTTCCTTCATCGGAATTTCGTGCGCCTTGAGTCGATACACCCGACCACGGGTCGAGAAGAACAGCAGATACGCGTGCGCGGTCGTATGGATGATGTGCTGGACGTAGTCCTCGTCCTTGAGTTTGGTTCCAGCAACACCGCGACCGCCCCGGCCCTGCAACTTAAATGAATCGGAAGACACGGTCTTGATGTAGCCCTTGGCCGACATCGTGACCACAAGTTCTTCATCGTCGATGAGGTCTTCGATGTCGAGGTCGCCGACATCGAACGTGATCTGGCTACGGCGAGGCTGAGCGTAGGTCTCGCGCACGGCACCAAGTTCTTCGCTGATGACGGAACGCTTTTTAGCTTCGTCACCAAGAATGGCTTCAAGTCCTTCGATGGTTTCGCGCAGCTTGGCCATTTCCTCTTCGAGTTGCGAACGGCCCAAACGAGTGAGCCGTGACAGCTGCATGTCGAGAATGTGCTCGGCCTGTTCGGTGGAGAACTCGAATGGCGCGGCCATGAGTGCTTCACGGGCAGCCTGCTTGTCGGCAGAGGCCCGGATCGCAGCGATGATTTCATCGATGAGATCGAGAGCTTTCAGCAAACCCTCAACAATGTGTGCTCGGCGTTCTGCTTCGTCGAGTCGGTACTGCGAACGACGAGTAATGACTTCGATCTGATGATCGATGTACGCAACGAGTGCGTCGCGAAGGTTCAGCGTGCGAGGAATGCCGTCGACGAGCGCCACGGTATTGACCGAGAAATTCGTCTGTAGCGGCGTGCGCTTGTAGAGGTTGTTGAGAATGACCAGGGCCGGCGCATCGCGCTTGAGGCGCAAGACCAGACGCATCTTTCCCTTGGCCGATTCATCGTTGAGTTCGGCGATGCCCTCGAGTTCGCGGTTATCGACCAGTTCTTTCACCTTCACGATGAACTGGTTAGGGCTCACCTGATACGGAAGTTCCGTAATGATGATGTGATCGGCGCGTGCGCCCTCTTCGATTTCTGCTTTGCCACGAAGCTTGATTGATCCGCGACCAGTTCGGTATGCGTCGATGATTCCTTGGCGACCCATGATGAGCGCGCCGGTCGGGAAATCGGGGCCCTTGACGAATTCCATGAGATCGTCCGGCGTTGCTTCGGGGTGTTCGAGGAGGTGATTCACCGCGTCGATTACTTCAGCGAGGTTGTGCGGCGGAATGTTGGTCGCCATGCCAACCGCGATTCCCTGCGACCCATTTACCAACAGGTTGGGGAAACGGCTGGGGAGAACTACTGGTTCCTGAAACTCACCCGAATAGTTGTCAACAAAGTCGACGGTGTTTTCGTCGATGTCGGCAAGCATGTCGAGTGCCATCGCTGCGAGTCGACATTCGGTGTAACGCGCCGCTGCCGGTGGTTCGTCGAGCGAACCAAAGTTGCCCTTCGGATGCACAAGTGGGTGCCGCAATGAAAACGATTGGCCCATTCGGACTAACGCGTCATAAATCGCGGAGTCACCGTGTGGGTGGTATTTGCCCATGACTTCGCCGGTGACGCGCGCGCATTTCATGGTGGGTCGGTCGGGAAGCGCACGAAGGTCGTACATGCCCCACAGGATGCGGCGGTGAACCGGCTTCAGGCCGTCGCGTGCGTCGGGAAGTGCACGCGACACGATGACCGACATGGCGTAATCAAGAAAGGAGCGTTCCATCTCCTCCTGGATCTCGATTGGCTCGATGGTCCCGAATGTCACCGGGGGCGCGTCGCCTGCGCCGGTGTCGTCTCCGGAGTTCTCGCCATCGTCCGATGTCTTCTTCTTGGCCATCTGTTGCCTGTGGTTCCTGTCGTCGGGCGGCTTCCTCAGATATCGAGGAACCGCACATCCTTCGCGTTTGTCTGAATGAAGTGCTTACGGGATTCAACGTCGTCACCCATGAGCACCGAGAAGACCTCGTCGGCAATTGCCGCTTGTTCCACTGTGACGCGAAGCAATGTGCGTTTCGTGGCGTCCATGGTGGTGTCGCCGAGTTCGTCGAAGTCCATTTCGCCGAGACCCTTGAGGCGCTGGAACTCTTTCTTGTGTTCCGGCTTCTCGTTCAAGAACACGGTCTTTGCGGCATCGTCTTTGAGGTAAATCTTTTCTTTGCCAACAACCGTTGAAAACAACGGTGGCTGCGCGATGTACACGTGCTGCTGTTCGACAAGTTCTTTCATATGACGAAAGAAGAACGTAAGCAGGAGTGTGCGGATGTGGGAACCATCGACATCGGCGTCGCACATAATGACAACTTTGTCGTAACGGATCTTTTCCACATCGAATTCCGCACTTACGCCCGCACCGATCGCGGTAATGAGCGTTTGTACTTCGGTGTTCTTCAGCATCTTGTCGAGTCGCGCACGTTCAACATTGAGGATCTTGCCGCGAATTGGGAGGATCGCTTGAGTGCGCGGGTCGCGGGCGGCGACAGCCGAACCACCAGCGGAGTCGCCTTCGACGATGAACAGTTCGCATTCCTCGGGATTGCGACTGGCGCAATCTTTGAGTTTGTCGGGCATGCCCGCACCTTCGAGTGCGGACTTGCGTCGTGTCGCGTCGCGAGCATTTCGTGCTGCGAGACGAGCACGTGCAGCAAGCGTTGCTTTCCCCACAATCTTGCGAGCCTCGGTGGGATTCTCTTCGAACCAATCGCCGAGAAGTTCATTCGTGGCTTTTTCGACCAACGACCGCATTGAGACGTTGCCCAACTTGCCTTTCGTCTGGCCTTCGAACTGTGGATCGCGCAGTTTCACCGAAATAATTGCGGTCAGACCCTCACGGATGTCGTCGCCGGTGAGATTGTCTTCCTTCTCTTTGAGAAGCGCCTTTGCCCTGGCGTACTTGTTCACCACATTCGTAATGGACTTTTTGAAGCCTTCCTCGTGCATGCCGCCTTCGATGGTGGCAATGCCGTTTGCGAAAGAGTGCATCCCGTCGGCGTTGAAGCCTGTGTTCCACTGGAACGCAATTTCGACTTCTTGGTCTTCTTCGGCCTGCTCGTAGTAGCCGACCTTCTTAAACAGTGCTTCTTTTGAAGAGTTCAGGTGGCGAACGAAATCGATGATGCCGCCGTCGTACTTAAAGACAACCGGCTCGATATGGGTACTTTCCGGACGCTTGTCCTGGAATCGGATCTCGAGGCCCTTGTTGAGGAACGCCATCATCTGGAAGCGCTCGAGCAAGGTCTGGGCTCGGAAGACAGTTTCGTCGAAAATTGTGGGATCGGGCCAGAAGCGAACCGTGGTGCCGGTACGACCCTTCGGGGCCTTGCCGCGAATCTCGAGTTTGGTGGTGAGCTTCCCGCCGTTGGTGAAGTCCATGTAGTGGCGGTTATCCGAGTGATCGATCTCGACTTCGACTCGCTCCGAGAGCGCATTCACGACGGAAATACCCACGCCATGGAGGCCGCCAGAAACCTTGTAGCCCGCGCCGCCGAATTTGCCGCCGGCGTGGAGCACGGTGAGCACGACCTCGGCCGCGCTCATGCCCTTCATCTTGGGATCGGGGTGTTTGTCGACCGGAATGCCTCGACCGTCATCGACGACCTCGCATCCGCCGTCGGGCATCAACGTGACTTCGATACGAGAGGCGTGGCCCGCCATCGCTTCATCGACGGAGTTGTCGACAACCTCGTAGACCAAGTGGTGAAGACCCGCTGGACCGGTCGAACCGATATACATGCCGGGTCGTTTGCGCACCGCCTCGAGACCCTCGAGGATCGTGATGTCTTTTGCGCCGTACTCTTCGGTGGTTTTCGCCACGCTCTGGGCTTCCCCTTACCGGGACTTCGCCGGTGGATTGTTTGCGTTACCTACACGTGCAACTTTTGCTGTGGGTTTTTGCTGGAAATGTTCACGGTGAACGACAGCGTCACACGGCACATGAAACAGGGTTTCGGTACCGCGTGAACTACGAGCACTGTGTGTTTCACAGCCCTGCGATCCTACCAGTGCAACGCGTGTTTTCCGGGTATTACCGGCGGCAAATCATGGCGCGCGCAGAACAACAGAGAACAGGGTCAGCCGGCCTGTTCCGGTCGCACACGAACCTCGATCGCGTCGATCGCGTTTGGTCCAAGTTCGGTGCTCAGTCGTTCGACAAGATCGTGTTCAAGGAAGCGCAGTTGTGTTGCCCACGCCGGATCGGAAACAGCAACAACAAGTGTGGTTCCACGCATTGAAACTGGTCGGCTGTGCGCGGCGATGGCCTCGCCAACGAGGTCTGACCAGCGACCAAAAACTCGTGTCGTGACGTCGGCGGAAGGTCCCCCGAGCTGGCGAACAATGCGATCGAGGCTGGCATTCATCGAAACGGGATCACTCGGCGCGGCGTCAGGCAGTGGCTCCCATGGCATGAGCGCAGTGTAGGGATCGCTTCCGACAACGGGGCGATTGTTCGTGTTACTCCGGGCGAACCGACGCACCCGACACTCGTAACACCAGTTCAGGCGTCGCTCCCGGTGGCAGTCCAGCTGCACTCGATAACACCGTTTGGCCTGGGGGTAGATGAGCCAAAAGTGCCGCGCTTCGGTCGGGATCGAGTTCAGAAAACACATCATCGAGCAAAAGAATCGGCGACGATCCGGTTGCGTCGGCAACAACACGATGAGCCGCTAGCCGCAGAGCCAAGGCCAATGATCGTTGTTCGCCTTGCGATGCATGTGTGCGAGACGGCAGCCCGTCGAGATGGAGAACGAGATCGTCGCGATGTGGCCCAACGAGCGAAACGCCCCGGCGTAACTCATCGCGACGCGCCGCTTCGAGCGCTGCGGCAAGGCCCTGTTCTCGCCATGGCGCGTCGTAGGTTGTTGTCACGGGCACCGGTCCGCCCGCAACTTGTTCATAAGCAAGGTTCAACGCGGGAGCGAGTTCGATCACCAGTTCTTCTCGAGCGTGCGCCAGAGCTTCTCCGGTTTCGATCAACTTGGCGTCCCAGACACTGAGGGTCGACTCAATATCGGGAGTAAGGCGACCTCCGGCTTGTTTCAACAGCGCATTGCGCTGCTTCAAAATTTTTTCGAGGTCAGATCTCAACGAATCAAATGCTGGTCGCCGAGCTACCAGCGCGTCATCAAGATACTGGCGTCGTTGCGCTGGGCCTCCCTTTACCAACTCAAGATCGTCGGGCGAAAACACCGAAACGCGCAATGCGCCGAGCAGGTCTCTGGTTCGCGCCAACTTTTGTTTGTTGACCTGCACCCGACCGCGTCCCGTTGACGCGAGTTCCGCTTCAATCAAAAGTTGGCGGCCTTCGCGTTCACCTTCGGCGCGGATGACCGCTGAGGATGCACCGGCGCGAACCAGTGCATCATTTGGTGCACCGCGAAACGAAGAAAGCGTAGCGAGATAGCCAATCGCTTCCATCACGTTGGTCTTGCCTTCGCCGTTCGCTCCAAGAAGAGCTGTAAGCCCTGGCGCAAACGAAATATCTGCGCTGGCGTAGGACCGAAAATCGGTGAGCCAGAGACGAGCGAGCCGCACGTCAGTTGCGGATCGGCATCAACAAATACAAGAAATCGTCGGTCTCGTTGCCTCGGATAAGAACCGGGCTTGTGGGCCGAGCAATTTCGATCGTGATTTCGTCAGAAGGTGCTGCTTCGATGCCCGCTCGCAAATATTCTGGGTTGAACGAAATCTCGAGTTCTTCGCCGACATGTCGCGCGTCGATGACTTCGTCGGCCTTGCCAACATCAAACGTCTCTGCAATCAACTCGACAGAATCGTTTTTGATATCGAGACGAATCTTGGTTGTTTCTTTGGAAAGAAGGCCGACGCGCTTGAGCGCGTCGAGGAAAATTTCACGCTCGATCGTGAGACGGTTCGGATGAGAGTCTGCCGTTTTTGGAAGAAGGTTTTCGTAATCAGGGAAACTTCCGTCGAGAAGTTGGCTCACAAGACGAACCCCTTCGACCTCAAACGAGACATACCGTTCAGCAAGACGAATGGTGACGGTTTCTGCCGTGGAAAGCAGACGGTTGAGTTCTTTGAGCGCGGAAGAGGGAACGAGAACTTTTTGGCCCTCTGTGAGAATCGAAGTTCCAGGAAGATCACGAATGGCGAGGCGGTAGGTGTCGGTAGCGACAAGCCGAATTCCGGTCCCGTGTGCGGCAATGGAAACACCGGTGAGTTCGAATTTTCTTGATTCGTCGGTACTCGCAGCAGAGACCACCTGGGAGATTGCCTCGCGCAACAACGTCGCATCGATCGTGACCGCTGAGTCGGTCGCTTCAGGCATAGGTGGGTAATCGATGGCGATGGTCTTGACGGCGAACTGAGACCGACCTGACCCGATGCGCACTTCGTTGTCGTCAGCCTCAAACGTGACTGCGCCTTCGGGAAGATTGCGGACAATTTCGGTAAGGAGTTTCGCGGGAACGAGGACGGTTCCATCACGAGACCCGGATACCGACGCGGTCGCGATAATGGTGAGGTCGAGGTCACTTCCTGTCACCTGAAGGTTGTCGCCAACCAACACGAGGTTGAGACCGGTCAAGGCTTGGCGCCCTGAGCTGCGCGGGGTCACGCCACGAGAGGCAACAGAGATGGCTTCGACGAGGGGATCTCGCTCACAACGGAACTTCACGTCGGCTCACTTTCCTGACAAACGGTGGTACTTGATGTTGTTTTAAAAAAGAAGGAGAAATAGGTAGTGGTAATAATAAGGGCTGTGGATTGTGGACAAACGGGTGTTTCCCCAGCGTGCTGAAGGTTTTGTTGTCCGACCTTCATCCACAGCGATCCACAGTCTGAACCGCGGGAGTGACAGCGCGGGGGATGACTGCCTGTTCGTCCCCTGTTCATGCAGTAGCGCGCGCGCCCTAGTCCACCGGGTTGTCCACCGCGCGAGTGTTCGGAATGACGCGCGGGTGTTCGGGAAAAGGTGGTCGCGGCGAACATGACGATCAACTGTTCCTGATTCGTTGCGTGAGTTCGGTGACCTGGTCGTAAATCTGTCGGCGCTCTTTCATGAGACCGCTGATTTTCTCGACGGCGTGGATAACGGTGGTGTGATCTCGGCCGCCGAAATCTCGAGCGATGGCCGGGTAACTGAGGTCGGTCATTTCTCGCATTACGTACATACCGATTTGGCGAGCCGTCACCAGTGGACGACGACGGCTCTGTCCTCGGATCTCCTCGATGGTGAAATCGAACATTTCCGAGGTCTTCTCGAGGATCAATGCTGGCGTGATGGGCCGGGGCTGAGTGTGGGTGAGGATGTCGCTGAGGACACCTTCGGCCAATTCCACCGTGAGGGGGTTGCCGGTGAGGCTGGCAAACGCGCAGACCCGGATGAGCGCGCCCTCGAGTTCACGGATGTTGTTTGTGATGTTTGAGGCAATGAATTCAAGGACATCGGGCGGCGGAGCGACGGGCTCTCGTTCGGCCTTCTTGCGGAGGATGGCCAGGCGGGTTTCCAGTTCTGGGGGGTTGATCTCGGTGATGAGCCCCATCTTGAAGCGGCTACGGAGTCGGTTTTCGAGGGTGGAAATGGAATCGGGGGGCCGATCTGAGGAAAGCACGATCTGGGCGTTGGCCTGATAAAGCGATTCGAAGGTGTGGAAGAGCTCTTCTTGAAGGCCTTCTTTTCCTTCGATGATCTGAATGTCATCAAGGAGAAGCACGTCGATTTCGCGGTACCGCTTCTTGAACTCCGGCATGGTGTTCTGACGGATGGCGTCGACGTACTGATTGAGGAATTGCTCGGTCGAGACATAACGAACCTGATGGCCGGGGTAGATCTCGCGCACGTAGTTGGCGATGGCCTGAAGAAGATGGGTTTTGCCAAGGCCAGCGTCGCCGTAGATGAAGAGTGGGTTGTACGACTTTGCTGGCGTCTCGGCGACACTGAGGGCCGCGGCGTGGGCAAACCGGTTCGATGTTCCGGTGACGAACGCGTCGAAGGTATAGCGAGGGTTCACGGGAAGCCCAAGCTCCGCCGACGGGGGCACTGTTGTCCCCAGGTTGGCGGGAGTTGTCAACAGCCCTTGCCCATTGTTGGGGATATCTGGGGATTCACCTGTGGATGATGCTGGGGAGAAGTTTGCCGTTGGGGGTGCGACGTCGGTTTTGACTTGGATGAAAAGCGAGACATCGCTTTGTCCAATGTCGGCGAGAGCGCCGGAAACCAGGGTGAGATAGCGCGTCTCGAGTCGTTCTTTGACTACAGAACTGGGCACGGCAACCGAAAGCACGGTTCCGTCGAGGTCGAGTGGAGTCACCATCGAGAACGTGGTCATCCACACGGCCTCGGAGACCTGCTCGCGCAAAGCGACCGTGCACTTCGTCCACAACTGTTCGGCTTGGTCCACCTGCACGACGGCCCCTGACAATGAGTTTGGTTCCACAACAACGTGCACACTTGTGGAAAAAGTCGACCGCTGTCCACACGGAGTGGTTTGCCGCCCTTCAGCACGCGTGTACCCCACCTTCGGAGCGCCGTCATCGAGGCCCTGTGGATGGGTGCGGGACCGTAGCACGACCCCGGTGTTGCTGCACCGGGGCTTCACCCTCTAGCGTTGTCATCCGAACAGGTGTCGGGCTCCTTGCGCACGCGTCAGGCCGGGCCCGTTTCCACACCACAACCCTTGTCAAAGAATCAACGATCTGCCGGATCCCTACTGGATCTCCAGGTCGCGGAGGCCCCTCGTGAAGCGTACGTTCCAGCCCAATAACCGCCGCCGGGCGAAGAAGCATGGCTTCCGTTCCCGCATGGCCACCCGTGCAGGTCGCAACGTTCTGCGGTCGCGTCGCCTTAAGGGCCGCAAACGGCTGTCGGCCTGATCTGGCGAATTCGTGATCGCCGCTCGTTCGAAGAACTGCGGCGGCGCGGTCGTCGGGTTCGTAGTGGCACGGTGGCGGTAACCATGTTGGCGTCGTCGGTGTCGGTTAACGAGCCGCCGCGAGTCGCGTTCGCCGTTTCCCGCAAGGTCGGAACTGCCGTTGTGCGCAATCGCCTACGGAGGCAGGTCCGCGCCCATCTCGGGGAGCTTCGCGCCGCAAAAAGCCCGCTTTTTCCCTCAGGTTGTTGGCTTTTTGCTCTGCAACCGGGAGCGGCGGAGGTCGACCGTTCGGTCCTTTTGGCCGATGTCGAAAGTTGTCTCGATCGACTTGTTGGGAGTACCCAATGAGCGCGGTCTGTGGGCAGAACCACGATTTGTCGCGCGCAACTGACCCCGAGTATCGCCCGTCGTTTCCTGCGCGTCTGACGGCACGGTGTGTGCGCGGCTATCAATGGTTGTTCGCCGGTCGGGTTTCGCCCTGCCGTTACGTCCCGACCTGTTCGTCCTACGCCCTCGAAGCACTCGAGGTGTATGGGTTCGTGCGGGGTTCCTGGTTGTCGATTCGACGACTGGGCCGGTGCCATCCTTGGGGTGGTTCAGGATGGGATCCCGTTCCCGATAGGAAGGCCGCCTAGTCAATGGAAGCGTTTTTTAAAGCCTTCGCGTCAGTGTTGGCGTTCTTCTACGACATCACCGGGAACTATGCCGTTGCCATCATCCTCCTGACCCTGGTGGTGATGATCATCGTCACGCCGCTGACCCTCAAGGGCACGCGGTCGATGATGGTGATGCAGCAACTCCAGCCGGAAATGAAGAAGATTCAGGCCCGGTACAAAGACGATCGACAGAAGCTCAATGAAGAACTTCTGAAGTTCTACAAGGAAAACAGCATCAATCCACTTGGCGGCTGCTTGCCCCTTTTGGTACAGATGCCGGTTTTCCTGGTGCTGTACCAGGTGCTGCGGGGCCTCACCCGACGAGTAAGCGATCTCGGTGCCGATGTCGGTTGGGTGGCGAACCAGTTCAGCCACGGCCTCACACCAACGAAGGGGCCAGCATTCGAACGGGTGTTCGATCCAGCGTGGATTAATCCCTCCACGAAGATGTACCAAAATCTCTCGACCTCCTATCAGATGGAGGCGTTTGGCCTCGATCTGTCAGAGAGCGCGAGTCAAGCAATGAAGCAGGGCATCGGACACGCCCTGCCGTTCTTCGTGCTGATTGTGATCGTTGCCATCAGTGGCTTCGTTCAGCAGCGACAGATTCAAGGCCGAAACCCAGGAGCTCAAACCAATAGCCAGCAACAGATGATCATGAAGATCATGCCGTTCTTCTTGCCGGTGATTTCGTTCGGTCTTCCAGCCGGTTTGGTTCTGTACTTTGCCGTATCGAACCTCTACCGAATCGGCCAGCAGGCGTTTATATCGAAGAGCATCTATGGCATTAGTGCCCCAGACGGCACCAAGTCCTGGAAGCACCTCTTCGGCTTTGGTGTGCAGCCCAAGGCTGCACCGAAGTCGAAAAAGTCCACGTCGAAGTCTATCAGCGCAACCTCTCGCCCGGCCAAGAACGCAGGGTCTAAGGGTGGCGCAGGCAAGGGTTCGACGAAGGCACCAGCCAAAGCTGGAGCCTCCAAGGGCGGCCGGACAACCG
>Ga0194055_10003370_pt1 | contig 12292 bp, 9 predicted proteins | sample SepL449m_MetaG_FD_155482 | JGI IMG/M metagenome (GOLD analysis project Ga0194055, IMG submission 155482) | Anoxic zone freshwater microbial communities from boreal shield lake in IISD Experimental Lakes Area, Ontario, Canada - Sep2016-L442-9m | ecosystem: Environmental > Aquatic > Freshwater >... | reverse complement strand
AACTCACGCTGTGTGACTTACGCTTACCAGCCATGATTGCCCTCCAAAATTGAACCTCGGAAATACTACCTTATTTCCTGGTCCAGTTTTCGGGGTCCATCGTAGTTACCCCCCGAACGCTCGACGTGTTTGAACCATACATTGAGAGGCACATCATGAGGAAAGCGATTCGAGTATCACGGTGGATTTCGGCGGAACGGCGCGGCGCAATTGCAGTCATTGTTGCAGTCTTGCTGGTACCGCTGATGGGATTTGTAGCGTTCTGTGTCGACATCGGTTGGATGGCGGCCACCAAGAGCGCCCTTCAAAATGCTGCGGACTCTGCTGCATCGGCAGGAGCACGCCAGCTCACCGACAATTATGCATCCTATACGATCCCGTCGCAGACGAATCGACAGGGACTCATCAACAGTGCCGAGGTGATCGCAAAAACGTATTCGTCGTTGTACTGCGGTTACAATGGAGCAGGAGGAGTCTCATCGCTGAATCTCCTCGCCAGCGATATGATTTTCGGGTTCACCGATACCGCCAATAACTTTTCGTCAACTGCGTCTTATGCCGGATTTCCGAATACGCTGAAAGTCGTCGTCCGTCGCGATGCGAGTGCAAACGGGCGGTTGCCGTTTTTCTTCGCTCCGATATTCGGAAGGAAAGACACCGCATTGACGGCAACCGCCTCGACGACGATCTATACCGGACTGGTGACCTCATTCGGCCCCGTAGGCCTTGTCTCAGGAGGATCCGGCGGGATTGGTTCGGGCGTCAGTTCAGGGGCCTCAGGTTCGAATTGGGGAGCCGGCTTCTGGGGAAGTTCGTCATTAGCTTCCACACTTCTCCCCGTTGCTTTTGACGTGAATTCATGGAATGCCTACTTCGCAACCGGCGTTTCTCACGACGGGACAGTACATGCGGACGGAACGGGCACTCCGACGATTCAGATTTATCCAAGTCCAAAGCAGTCCCCAGGGAATTTTGGATTGCTGTGCATCGGCCCTTGGACAAATGCAGACCCGACCTACAAGAACTGGATCCTGAATGGCCCCAGCGCCAGCGATCTGCAGTACCTCGTGAACAGCGGTGCCTACCCCGTCAGCATGAGCTCACCGAAAGCATGGAAGGGGACGCCGGGACTCAGGTCCACGTTGACGAGCGCCTTTTCATCGATTATCGGCCAGCCACGGTTGCTTCCGCTCTTCAAACCAGCGTCGACGACGCCTTACCAGGCCGCCAGCGGAAACGGCAGCAACACGACTTACAGCATTGTCGGCTTCGCCGGAGTGACTGTCACCAGCGTTTCAGGGAACGGATCGAACATGAATATCAGCGTTCAGCCCTGCAGCGTCATTGACCCCACCGCTGTATTCGATGCGGCAACGATCTATCCGGCGGGAACGGAGCCATCGAACCAATTGAAATCGTTTACGTTTGTATCCCCAAAATTCACCCGCTGATTGATCGAACCACCGCAACAATTCAAACTTCAAAGCTCCGATCCTGAGCAGAACGAGAACAGGTAATGTGACAGGCATTCCAGCCCGACTTGCAATTACGTCCGTTCTTTGGCCAATTGCTCCAGGATCGGTGCAATCAAGGCAGTCCAGCCTGTTTGATGGCTGGCTCCCAGGCCGCGGCCTGTGTCACCGTGAAAATACTCGTAGAACAAAACAAGATTACACCAGTTGGGATCGTTGACGAATCGTTCACCACGCGCATAGCACGGGCGGACCCCTTCGGTGTTGGCGAGGAACAACCGCGACAACCGTCGACGCAGTTCGTCAGCGACTTCCTTCAGGTTCATCAGGATGCCGGAACCGGTTGGGCATTCCACCTTCAAGTCGTCTCCGTAAAACTGATAATAACGCTCGAAGGCTTCCAGCAGGATGTAATTGAGCGGGAACCAGACGGGGCCGCGCCAGTTCGAATTGCCACCGAACATCCCCGTGTCAGACTCACCCGGCACGTACTGCACTCGCATCTCGCTCCCGTTCACATAAAAGCTGAACGGATGCTTCTCATGATATTTCGAGAGGGATCGAATTCCGTACGGCGACAGGAACTCGTCCTCGTCCAGAACGTATTTCAAAATTCGCTCTAATTGCTTTCGAGTCGGAATCGCCAGCAACCGCAGCCCTTCCATCGGACAATCCGGGCCGCTCTTTTCCATGTACGTCATCGTGTCGATGATGTCACTGCGGTGGCCAAGGAACCAGTCCATCCGCTTGCGAAATCCGGGCAGCTGACGAATCACCCGATCGTATAGCACATCGACCGTGAAGAGTGGAATGATCCCCACGATGGACCGAATCCGGAGCGGAATACTCTGCCCGTTGACGTGCAGGTGATCGTAGTAGAAGCCATCTTCTTCATCCCACAGGCCGGTTCCATCAATGGAATTCATCGCCGCGGCAATTGTCATGTAGTGCTCGAAGAACTTCGACGCCATGTCCTCGTAAGCGGGGTTGCCGTCTGCCAGTTCAAACGCAATCGACAACATGCTCGAGCAATAGTAGGCCATCCAGGCTGTTCCGTCAGCTTGTTCCAGGTGACCGCCTGTGGGAAGTGGCTTGGAACGGTCAAAGATCCCGATGTTGTCGAGCCCCAGAAAACCGCCCGTGAATACATGACGATCGTTGACGTCCTTGCGGTTCACCCACCAGGTGAAGTTCAGCAGCAGTTTCTGGAAGCAACGTGCCAGGAATTCGCGATCGCGATCACCGTTCCGCGCCGTCATCTGGTAGACACGCCAGCAGGCCCAGGCGTGAACCGGCGGATTGACGTCACTGAAATTCCATTCGTAGGCCGGGATCTGGCCATTGGGGTGCATGTACCATTCTCGCAGGAACAGCAGCATCTGGTCCTTTGCGAAATGCGGATCGAGTGTCGCGAAGGGGATCATGTGAAAGGCGCTGTCCCAGGCGGCGTACCAGGGATATTCCCATTTATCCGGCATCGAAATCACATCGCGGTTGAAAAGATGTGTCCAGCCAGCATTACGATTCTGCTCGATCGGTTCCGTCGCATGAATTCGCTTCGGAGTTTCACGCAGCCAGTCACCGACTGCGTAGTAGTAGAATTGTTTCGACCACAACAGCCCGGCACTCGCCTGCCGATGTACTCGCCGCTCATCCTGTGTCAATCCACGATGAACTCGAGAATCGTGAAATTCGTCCGCTTCGGCGATTCGCAGCGCAAAGATTTCGTCAAATTGCTCTGAGAACGGGGCAGCGACGGGAATCGCATCGTCGGTCAGTCGCAAGCGAATGGTTGTTGATTCACCGGCCGGAATCGTCATCGAGTACCAGGCCGCCGTTTTGGTACCTCGCGGGAGTTGATTGACGATCCCTCGCTGTTTCTGGACCACATGCTGGTGGAACGCGTCTTTCGACGACATGCGAGTTCTTCCACTTCCCGTGGGGCGTAGCGTGTTGGTTTCGTTTTCAGTGAACAGCCACGAGGGAAGATTTCCCTGCTGGTCCGTATCGGCATCAAAACGATAACGTCCCAGCGTTTGATGCTCGGCAATCACCTGACTGCGGCTGACCTGACTGATCTTCGGTTTGGGGATGTCTGCTTCGTATCCTCGTTCCCAGGACCATGTGTTGCGGTACCAGAGCGTCGGCAAAAGGTCGAGATGTGCGGCTTGATCGCCCCGATTGTGAGCCGTGATTCGGATCAAAATGTCGTCGGCAGAACTCTTGGCGTATTCGATGAAGACGTCGAAATAGCGATCGCCATCGAAGACTCCCGTATCGGTCAGTTCATACTCCAGCTCATGCCGCGACCGCTTGCGATTGACATCCAGAATCTCCTGATAGGGAAAGACCGTCTGCGGATACTTGTACAGGGCTTTGCAGTAAGAATGAGTGGGGGTGGCATCGAGATAGAAGTAGCAGTCCTTGACGTCTTCGCCGTGATTCCCTTCGTGCCCGGCGAGGCCATACAGACGTTCCTTGAGGATCGGGTCGACACCATTCCACAGGGCCAGAGCGAAACAGAGTCGGCATTGGCGATCCGTGAAGCCCATCAGGCCATCTTCACCCCAGCGGTACGTGCGCCAGGTGGCGTCATCGTGCGTGAAGTGGTTCCAGACCGCACCATTGGTGGAATAATCTTCACGGACGGTCCCCCACTGGCGCTCGGCAAGATACGTACCCCAGCGTTTCCAGTTTGCGTCAGGCTCACGACGCGCTTCTGCCCCCAATCGGCGGCCTTCTGCCGTCGTCGGTTGTGACTGATCCAAGGAACCGCTCCACCAGGTGATTCAATTCATCCGCAAGCGTAATGATTGAGCGAGGCTATGCCCGTTTTTTGAGCAAACCGCGCCACAACGCTCGATACGCCTGCGAGTTGTAGTGTCCAGACGCTAGAATTGCGAATGGTGTTCCATTCCCTGAAAATGCCTGGATTGAAGTCGGCCCTGGGTATCAATCAGGGAATTGTTCAATTGACACACCAGTACGGAATGCCATCAGGCACATCGATGGGGACTTACAATACCACCGCCGCCAGCATTACCTGTCTCCGCTGCAGGAGAGAGGAAACCTTCGTCGTCGATCTTTACTTTGGTAATACGGCGATGATGGTGACGGTCCCTCTTGGAACGTTGTATCCGTTTTGCATCGGAAAGCCACCGGAAAATGGTGGACCGCCTGCCAGCGACCGCTCAGTGGGAATGGGCTATACGGAATGTCCGCACTGCAGCAAAGACTTCTTTTGTTCGGCCGTGATTCATCATGGGATTCTGGTTTCGATTGAACCTGATCGTACTCAACTCCCCTTAATACCGGACAGCGAGTCACCAGGACGAACGAACTGCCCAGAATGCCGTTCACCCGTGACGCAACAACAGTACTTTCATGGATTTGACCACTCAAAGCTGATCTGCCAGGCTTGCGGGGTTGTTAGATCGATTCGAATCGAAGGAAATACCTGAATGAATTCGAATTCTCTCCCACATCGGAATTCCTTATTTCCCATTCACACTACGAGGTCCCTCGTAGATCGAATCTGCAGGCTGGCCGCGCAGGCACTCTTGATGTGGCTGATGCTATCGGAAGAACTTCAGGCCGGAATGCCTTCACCCGAATTGATCCCCTGACGGAATTCGCTCCGAAGTATCCTTTACATGGCTGCCAGCGCTGCCGTACGAGCCAAGACACGCTCATCTCCGATTAAGGACCTCTTTGTGAGACTCCGACAGCGAGGAAATCTCTTCAAAGTTGTGATTGTTGCCTGCATGCGAAAGCTACGCACGACACTCAACGTCATGGTCAAAAACGACACATCGTGGAAACACCCCGTTTGTTGAGCCTGAACTGAGCTCTTCGGCCCCTGGCTTTCCCCCGAAATATTCAAAATTCACCAAAAACCTCTTGCAAAGAAACACAGCCGCTCCGGGATGCAATTTGTATGGCGATTCCGTTCCGGGGGTTTCCGCTTCGCTGCAACCCCGGTACGCTCTGCGATCGCTTCGCGATCAAGATGATCAGTCGTTTGAAACAACCGGTGCCGCCGTGGACGTGACAGGTACTACCATCAGACGACGACAGAAAGTGCCTCACTTGGCTTGCACCATCCCCGCGTTACAAGCGACAAGAAGGCTGCTTTGATTCATTCCGTGCTGAATGTCAACGGGCAGTGAAGGCCCTACATCCATCAGCCGGAACGCACTAGCGTCCGGTTCGGTATCTCGACGGAATCAAGCCGCGCCAGTTGGGCGAGTTCGAATTTGTGGCCATCGACACGCCTGATCCGACAACGACCAGCACCTGGCCGCGCTGGATCATCTGTCGCAAGTCATCTTCAAAAGTGTCAGTCACCCTGGCCCCTCTCGCATTCGCGTAATCCAGCGATTTATCACTCGGGAATTCAACAAATCCCACGCAGAGTCGTTGCCACCACCCGGTCAAGCCGGGCGGAGGGCGGACGCAATGCTTACCATGGGCGTAGCTGCTCAGTTGTGACCCCGTCGGGGCAAGCCCGACGGAAGTCTCTTCGATTAAGCACGTCCACAGAAATGAATTCGGCTTTGCCAAGTACGCAACGAATACACGAGAACAGCCGGCTGGAATCGTGTCCTTGGAATATGGTGACGTGCGCGTGTGGCACGGGGGGGGGCGGTCGAGTCGACGCATATCGAAATTGCAATCATTCGATTACGATTCGCGACCGGAGATGGAATCGTCACGTGTCTCCTCACAATCCATTATTCGTTGACAAGGTTTCAGCGTGTCGGTTCATCGCATTCGTCTGGCAGGTCCCTGGGAATACACGTGGCTGGAATCGCTCGATCACAAACATCCTGAGCAGGCCTCCGGCACGATCAAGATCCCTGCTGACTGGCAAGTCGTGTTTGGCCTGGTCGCAGGCAGCGCGGTCTTTTCCAGGAAGTTTCATCGGCCAACAAATCTGGAACCACACGAACAGGTCGTGATGCATTTCAAGGGGATCGCCGGAAGCGGAGAGATACGACTGAATGACGTCGTCCTGATGGCATTCTCCGAGACTGCTGGCGTGCTCGAATGCGATATCACGACTTCCATGCAACCCTTCAATCGCCTCGAAATCCATTTGCGTTTCGATCCATCCGCATCGCCGGCAACGCGCGGGGGTTTGTATGACGACGTCGCGATCGAAATCCGGCAGTAACCTAGACATGACATCTTAAATATTCACGGGAAGTGCCTAAACTGCGATCAAAATGACCGTGGTTGTGTGTCTCAGACATTTCCGAGAGTTCCTGGCATGTGTCGCATGTTGCGTACCTCAATGAACTCCGAATCTTGTCGGTTGATTGAAAATTGCATTCTGCACGCTACGCTCATAATCGTCGTGTTTGATAAAAAGCGCCAGCACTACACGCAGTCTGAATGAAAAACTTTGTTTTTATCGAGTGTTTTGTACGTCACTCCTGAAAGAAATCAGGCGCGGTGACAATTCGCACTACGGTTGTGTTTCAATTTGCGCATTATCCTTCGGCAGCAATTTAAGGAGTTTCTGCAATGAGTGATCTTGAAGACCCTAGTGTAGCGAAGTTCCCTGATCAGGCCGCGTTTAAGATTCATGAAGTAAAACCGAGTGGGCAGGCGGCTGCAGCAGCACCAGCACTTGGACTTGCGGCTGCACCAGCAGCGCCGGCTCCAGCCGAGCCGCCGCTGGGACCGCTGGCGGACTTGATTGGCAATTGGGCGGGAAATGGTTTTAACACGATATTCCGGCCAAGCCAGCCAGCCACGGGAAGCGACAACATTCTTGAATTGAATGTGACGACAGAAACTCTCGACTTTTCGCCGAGTCTGGGGTCGATCCCAAATCGCGGCGAAGTTCAGCCCGATATCTTCCTGAACGGCATTCCCTATTTGCAGAAGGTGAACGATGTCACGACGCCGGGGCAAGCAACCGGTATCCACTTTGAGCCGGGCCTGTGGCTCAGTGTACCCGCGACCACTAATCCCGCAGTGACGACGCCGACACTCGTGCGGATGGCTTCAATTCCACACGGAACGACAATTCTGGCGCAGGGGACATCAAAAGCAACGGTCGGACCGCCTGTGATACCCGCGCTGGATATCACACCGTTCCCCATCGGTAATCCAGCAAATAAAATCCATTTCCCAAGCCAAGACGCAGCGAACCCGAGTCCGTTCCGAATTCCATCGAAATTACCTGTGCCGGGGACAGCTTTGACGTTGGCCGACTGGCAGGCGATGCTGAAAGACCCGAATTCCATCCTGCGGAAGATCGTTGCGGCTCAGAATATCACCAATACCGTCGTTATTTCGATCTCCACGAGTTCCCCGAGCCCCTTGGTGGGAAGCGGAACTCGGGACATCGCGTTCCTCGACGGAATTGCAGCACCCAATGCAAAAGTTGAGCTGATGACGGCAACATTCTTTATCGAAACAGTAACTGTCACGCTCGATATTCCCGCTGGTAACCCCGCAAACCCGAAACCGGTGGTGGTTTCGCCCAAAGTTCTGGTCCCGGGGCAACCCGTACCGAAATTCCGAGTGACCCCGAAGACCAACCAGGCAACGAAGAAGCAGGTGCAATACAAGCAGGTGCAGTACACCCAAACCGTGAATCTGAACTTCGCTACTCTCACCTGGCCGCACGTCTCGGTAGCAACGCTCGTGCCTGCAAACGTCATCGATATTGCACTGCCATAGTTGGCGGTCACTTTGCGTGACAAATAAGCAGGAACGATTCTCAGGCAATCGACATCAGGAGCCGAAGTTGGCAAGACAATCGCCACCTTCGGCTCCTGCCATTTTCTGCTCTTCGCGCGTCATCGCATGCCCGGAATACAAGTACAACAACTGCATTGCCTTCGAATCCCTGAACGGAAGTTTGTACAATTCCGTCACAAACTGATCAGGCGAAGTGTCGCTTCAGATTCAACCGCTTATTCCGAGGTCCACTCATGTTGCGAATGATGACAGTGATCGCGTTGACCGGACTGTTGACGTCAGCCGCACAAGCCCATTTCCTGTTCGTCCAGATCGGCCCTCACGCCGAAGCAGGCCGGACGGTGGAAGTCTTTTTCAGTGAGCGAGCCACCGCAGGTGACCCGAAGTTCGTCGCGAAAATTGCTCAGACGGAACTCTGGCGGCAGGATCAACCTGGGAAGTTTATTCCGTTACCAGTTAAAGCCGGAACAGATCGGTTGCGTGGTTATCTCCCCTCGGGTCAGGCCGTCTCGGTGATCGGTCGATGTGAATATGGCGTTCTGAAGCGAGACAAATCGTTTCTGCTCAAGTACTACCCCAAGGCCGTTTCCGGCAAGCCTGAAGACCTTGCGAAGCTGACCCGATTCGAAGCGATCCCACTGGAAATCATGCCGCAATTTTCCAGCGATTCTGTCACCCTGACCGTGCTGCACGATGGGCGTCCTGTCCCCAATACCGTGGTGACGACTGTCGATGCAGATCTTCAAAATGAAGAATTGAAAACGGATGACATGGGAAAGGTCGTCTGGAAACTCCCTGCGACTGGTCCGTACGCGGTCTACGTCAAGCATGTCACAGCGCAAGAGGGAACACGTAACGGCGAGGCGTATCAGGAACTTCGCGAATTCGCGACGCTGGGATTTGACTGGCCACTGGATGGATCACGCGTCGACGCTGGCGCGGTGGCGATGTTCGAAAAAGCCATTGCTGCTCGAGCGGCCTGGAAAGACTTTCCGGGGTTCACGTCCGCGGTCTCTGTCTACCTCGACGGACGCCGCCATACCGGAACGGTGACAGTGAAGCCCGATGGCGAAGTCTCGTTCGGTGCCGAACCGGTTTTTGAAGATGAGGCCGCTCGAGATTGGGTTCGTGACCAGCTTCATTCGATGGTGATTCATCGAGTCCCGTCATCGGGAATTCGCTCGACGCCGGTTTTGAACTTTGCCGACACCGATACTGAAAATCCCCTGGGAAGACTCCTGACTTTTCACGGCGGGCGGTTCGCCTCCACGTATCGGATTCGTGACGACGAGATCATCGTCGTTAACCGCAACCTCGGCCGCGAAAACATGTCGCTGCAAATGCTCGAGAGCGAGCGAAACGCTGATGGTAAAGTTTTGCCGCGTGCCTATCTGGTGCAGTATCGCGATGCAGAGACCGGATCAATCAGCCGCGTCGAAACATTCCGAAATCGGTGGCAGCGGGTTGGTGCATTCGATCTGCCGGAAACCATCGGGCAGACAATTTCGTCGGCAGGAGGAGTCAGCGTGCGTTCACTGAAACTGACTTCGATCAAACTCAATTGATGCTGCACTGCAATTCGCGAAACACTCTGCTGGAGCAGGTGAACCAAGTTCATTATCGCTTCCTGTACTCCGCCACTGCAGCATCAATCCGGCTGCTGAGTCGATTCCAGTGTTCAGGAGTCCATACGAGTTCCACGCGACGGACTGTCGGCCTGAGGGCAACCAGCGCAAGTTCACACGGAGCCTCACCGATCCATTGCGTCACCGCGTGGGCATAGATTCCGAGCTGAAACTCGTACGGGCCCAAGATCTGCGAATTCTCGGCATGGGCCGGAAAATTGTTGGTTTTGTAATCCAGGATATGCCACCCGCCGTGAGCGTCCTCGTAAAGCAGGTCGATGACTCCGCGAACCAATGTGGGCGAACCATCTGTTGGCGCGGGCCATCGCATAGCGAAATCCACTTCGCGATACAACGTCTTCGCTGCCGCAATGTCGCTCATGATTGAGGAGGTCACCAGACGAGCCAACATCTCTTTTGCGATGCCGATCGTTTCCTGGTTCAAGTCATCCTGCACTCCTTCGATGGCATCGTCCAATAACTGGACCCAGCCAACCGGATGTGCAAAGTCGATTCGTTCGAGGACAGCGTGGACGAGTGACCCCAGAGCCGTCGCCTGGTCGGAATCGAGTGTCGTTTCTGAGTCTCGTGGGCGATCAGAACGCGTATGACTGATTCCGCGCAGTTCGGCGTCGATCGATTCCAACCGCGATACACTCACCGGTGGAACCTCATCGGTGGCTCGCTCGATACGATTCGCCAACTCGGGTATCTCTGACGGGGACGCCAGCACCAGAAAATCTGCGAGCTGAGGAATCGGGATCAGTTTTTCAGACGTGTGACTGACTCTGATCGCCTGCGGTGGCCGATGGTGAGCACGAATATCGGGGATCGACTCTCGTCCGGCCGTTGCAGCGACCGAAGAACCGAGAAGCGGGTCAGTCTGAGGAAGCCCCGTCGAAATATCGAAACGCGATTCCACCAGTTGAAACCACGGGGAATGCTTCTTGACGGTTGGATCAGTCCCCGCCGAGAGAATCAAATAGTCCGCAGCACGAGTGCAGGCGACGTAAAAGAGCCTGATCGTTTCCTTTTCGTCAGCCTCTTTCTCCATCAGCCCATACATCTTCAGGCCCAGATTCTCGTGGGACTGGCCGAACGTCTCCTGCAGTTTGACGAGTGCCCCAAAATCGGGATGCAACACGGCTGCTCGGGAATGCGGCGGACCTTTTCGGTCAATATCCGCGACGATCACGATCGGGAACTCGAGACCTTTGGACTGGTGAATCGACATCAGTCGGACGACTTCGCCCGTTTCAGGCAACGTCGTTGCAAACTCTTCGTCGGTTTCCTCAATGACCGATGTCTGCAGTCGCTCAACGAAGTCTTTCAGGGTGAAGAGTTCTGCACGGTCAAATTCCTGTGCCATGTCCATCAGCTTGCGCAAGTTGGCAACCTTGCGAGACCCCAGGTGTTCTGTGAGCAGAGCTGCGTCATAGCCTGTTCGTTCCACGGCGAGCGCGAGCAGTTTGGACAGCGGTATTCGATCTTTCTTCGACCGCAATTCCGCCAGGACATCGCGTGCAAATGTGATCCGCCATCGCTGTTCTTCGGAAAGAAACGCCGGGGGTTCCAATTGCAGGTCATCATGCAGGTTGCGACGTTCGAACGGCGACAGCTTTTCACCATCGGGTTCTGGCGACAGTGCGATGGCCTGGATCGAATCATCGCTCAAGTTAAAGAACGGTGATCGCAGAATACCGACAAGTCCAATCAGATCATCAGGATCATCCAGATAGCGGCAGAGATTCAGCAGGTCAAAGATTTCCTGCTGTGCAAAAAACGTTTTGCCACCGACGAGGTAGTAATCCAGACCATATCGTCTGAGAGCAGATTCGTATTCGTGGACATTCGATAATGCGCGAAACAGAATGACAATGTCGCCTGGCCGGGCACGTCGCAAAGTCGGCTTACCAGATTCGTCCTTGTCGCGGATCTTGGGTGTCTCATCGGCAAGGAGTTCGGCACAGCGTCTGGCGATCCAGTCGGCTTCGCGCATCCGCAAATCAGTGGCTGAAACTCGCGCAGGGGCACCATCAGCCTGATCGCTCGAAGAGTCTGTCGATTCCTCGGCATCGTACGATGCAAACAAAAAGTCGATCGCAGGTGTGGGAGATCGCTGAATCGATTCAAACGGCGTCAACGCTTCGTAGTGGTCACCCATCCCGGCCGAAAAAAGATGATTCACAAAATTCAAGATGGCTGGCTGGCTGCGAAAATTGACGCTGAGCGGCAACCGGCCCGGCGCAGGGATTTCGGCTCGCAATCGATCGAAGACACCAGGGTCCGCCCGGCGAAAGCGATAGATCGACTGCTTCGCGTCGCCAACCAGGAACAGTCGCCCCTGAGTCAACGCATCACCACAAAGCATGCGAACGACATCAGCCTGGACGGGGTCGGTGTCCTGGAATTCGTCCACCATCAGCAAGCGAACTCCCGCTGCAACACGCTCCCGCACATCAGCCGATCACGCAGCAG
>Ga0194055_10003368_pt1 | contig 12296 bp, 21 predicted proteins | sample SepL449m_MetaG_FD_155482 | JGI IMG/M metagenome (GOLD analysis project Ga0194055, IMG submission 155482) | Anoxic zone freshwater microbial communities from boreal shield lake in IISD Experimental Lakes Area, Ontario, Canada - Sep2016-L442-9m | ecosystem: Environmental > Aquatic > Freshwater >... | reverse complement strand
TTCGCCAACGGATATCATGCGGAGATATCACACCGAATTGTTGCTTTTATATCTTAATAAATGACTTCAGCAACTAATTTTTCATTTATTTTGAAAAATCTCTTTCATTCTAATCGATCTATTCCCATCTCCCCTAGTGTTAACATGCACAACCCGCTCAAGTAGCGTCCCCATTTCTGGTTCAAGCCCTAGTATTTCAATCTCTGGTCTGATTTTGCCTGATTCGCTTAAATCTTCCATCAGGAACTTCTTTAGCACATTCCCGCAATGCTCTTTGGTGACGTAAAACAAATAAGCCGGGCCTTCATTAATCAATATCGTTTTATCCATAAGCTTTTTTGCTTCTACTGGAGTTAAGTCGATATTAACCACATCGTAATCGCTCATCCATCCACCCCCGGCAGCGTGCAGTGCGCACCAGCGGTTGAACCGGGTGTGATGCCAAGCTATCCGAGCAACCAGATCCTGCGAGGATAGCGCAAGCCCGGCGAGCTTCTGTTGCAGTTTGCCATAAAAACTCGACGCCTGCGCATGCGAGCGGTTCAACATCAGCGGCTCCCACCCGTTCGCCGTCCAACTGGTCTTCCACCAGTTAGCACACGCAAACTCTTCTGCCTGATCTGAGGCGGGGATTGAATGATAGTAGGCGTTGATCTTCATTAATAAGTCTTGTATCCGACGTGCTTTACAGGAATTCCGAGGTCTATGTAGGTCTGATGTCCTGCAGCTTTGGCTCGCTTACAGAAGCTAACGTCTTCACCGTTCCCATTGCCCAGCGGCAGGAAATAGTCAAACGGCATCTCGGGATCAGATGATACCAACTCAGGGTACTTCTCTCGGATCGCCTCGAACACTTTTCGATGAATCATCAGGCACCCGGTCCCGATCCAATCTACCGGGACAACCTTGTCTGCGTAGCCTCTGGCGTCAGCCGCTAAAGACTGGTCACTGCACGCCAATTTGCCGCCTTCCTGCCTCCCAAAGTACGCAGCCCCTACCAGCGTCTTGCCTGCGCCTATTAGCCTGTGCAGTACACCCCGGGACAGTGCCTGATCTGAAGCTCCTCGGGCATCTGGCACCCAGCTTCGATACCATCCCGAGCGCCCAATGGACGGGATCATGTCGTCGTCGAGCATGAACAGCCATTTGGCGTCCGTTTCGAGGAACTTGTGCGCAATCTTGTTTCGGGAATGGTAGATCATCGAGTCCCCCATCACGAGGTCGAAGCGGATCTTGTCCTTTCCGAAGTCTAGCGCCATTGCCACCAGCGCCATTGTCGTGACTGGGTTGCTCGTCTTGTACCAGCTAAGGCCAACAAAGATGTCCCGCCCAGCAAACTCACACCGATACGACGGCATCCCGTCTGCGTTGTGAGACTGGCTGACCGGGTTCACGAACTCCTCTGCCTGCGGTACTGGAGCTTCTTCCAGTGTTGCCTTTGCCTTCTTTGCCTTTTTCTTTTCAAGTGCAGGCTCTGACTCTGGCTGCGACTCTGGCTGCGACTCTGGCTGGGGCTCGATTACAGGAATTGGCGCTGGGATGTCCGCCACCACTGCCTCTTTTTTGGGAAGCGGGCGCCCGTCCAGCGTCTGCGGAGGGCGAACCGGGGTGGCGAAAGGGTTGGCTGAATCTAACGCCGCGATAGTGCGACGTTCCATTGGAGAAATTTTGACTTCACTCATGCGCCAGCTTCTTCAAGGCCCAGATCAATAGCATCGCTCGCATTCATTTTAATGCGGTCGTTTGAGTTGCTCTTGTGCGAAGATTGCGTCGAAATAGTGCTCTTTGGCATTTTGCCAGAAGATTTCAGCGCATTGTTCTCCTTCATTAGCTTCTCAATTTGAGACTGCATTTGAACTTTTGACTGCTGTTCGATGCGAAGTTGTTGAGTTACAACGTGACTTAGCACTGCCGCCGCTGCCACTGCCGCTCGTTCTTTTGCGTTTGTGGGAGCCAAAGCAGACTGGAATTTTCCGTGTAAGTCGGCAATCCCAGCATTGTGCGCCTGAATCTTGTCGGTCTGCTCTTGCGTTGCTCCTTCAGGGATCTCTTTGAATCTGAAGTTTGTTTGGCCTTTTGTGATCGATTCAATGTACTCGTTGACAGATTTTGCGTCCTCTCCAGCACGCGCCTCTTGCTCTGCCTGCCGATCCTGCATCCACTTCTCCTGATTGGAAGTTGCCGACTCAAGGTCAGCATTGCGAGCTGCCTCAATGTCATCAATCTGAACCAGTGCGTTCTCTAGCCTCCGAGCATCCGTAAACCCAGTGTCTGTGTTGGATAGCCTATCAATGGCATGCGTTTTCCACCAGCCTTTTGAGACCTTCCCGGGGCCACCAGCGTCCTGAATTGACTTGATCACCTCGTCGCTTGCTTTGTGCTTTTTAAGTAAACTGTAGATGCTCTCCTCGGCCAAACTAAGCGGCTTGTCGTACTTTTCTTTGAACGAAGGATCGTTCTTCATGTCAAACACCGACCTGAATTTCCGAAGCTCGTCGTAATCCTCGGGCAGAGTTTGCTGCTGCTGTTTGGATTCAAGCTCTGCAAGCCGTTGCTTCAGGAACTCCGCTTCAGCCGCCTGCTTCTTCGCAATTGACGCGCTCTCGGTCAGCTTACGCCAGTTGCTCTGCTGCTTCTCAGACATGTTCCCGGGCATCTGGATTGCCGCAATATCTGGGTCAATGTCCACCTTTGGAACGTAGACCTCTTCCTTTGGCTCCTCTGGCTCTGGGGGCGCAACCTCCCGGGTGTACTTGCTTGAAGATTCAGGCGATTCACTTAACTCAGCGGCATCAAGGGCAGAATCAATCTGCTCGCTCGTGTCTTGCGTGATCGGATCGGCATCCAGCTTTGCCGCTCCGCCGTCCGGGTTTGCTGCTGTTGTTTCTGGAACTGTTTCGTTGTCTAGATCTTGATACATAAATAATTACATCGATGAATAGTTGCTTGTTGAACTGTCGTCTGTCTGGCTCTGGTCTTGAATAATCGCTTCTAGTGTTTTGATTATTAATTCTGCGCCCTCTTTGTATTTGGCTTCGAGGGCTACTGACTCGATTGTTGTCCCCAAAAGGGGAGGAATATTGTTTCGCAGGTGGGCAATTAGTTTTCCGCCCGTCTGTTGATGATATTGTCTAAACCTTGCGCTATCTGCTTGATTCCACATAATTTACGCTGCTGTCGGCGGGCGAGGCGGATTTGCCACTCCCGAAATTAATGCATTTTGTGATGGTCCTTGCTGCTGCTGATAAACATTCCCCGATTCACGCATTGCTGCGCCGGTTGGTCTCGGTCCTCCAGTGTGCATTGCTGCCGCTGGAGCAATCTCTGGGTGCGGAGGCGCCGACTGACCTTTCGTGAGGTGATTCAGCGCCTGCTTGTACTGAGCTTTATACTCGGCAATCTTTGGAGCAGGGCCGCCCTTTGCTTCCGCCGCCTGAACGTGCGCAGAGAAATGCTTCATTGCTTCAATAAGCGGGTTGACAGCTTCAGGGGGCAATGTCCCAGCCGGAATGCCAGCAACAACAGGCATCAACTTCGCGACCATTGTGTCGAGGTGCACCATATCGTTATCCCGAGGCGACACTGGGATCATCTGCCCAGACACAATTGCCTGCAACTCCAGAATCTGTTGGCGAGTTGCCTCAATTGCTATTGCCTCAACCTGATCTTTAGGAAGGATGACCTCGTTCGCCGTCGTCTCACCCAATTTGCGAACCCAATCCAGTTTAAGTAGCGCATCCTGATTGACGGCAGGATTGCCCATATACCGCTGCACCATCATATCAAGAACTTGAGTGTCTTGTGCCGTAGTGTCAGGAATCAACTCTGAAGCCGGACTGTATGCCATCAGCAGAATGTCTGCCGGGGCGATGTTCTTTTCGAGTAGCTCAAAACAGCAAGCAATAGCGTCCTCGTCCAGATGTTCTGGCACTTCAAACGGAATAAGGAACGGAGGCAACTCTAGGAAAGAACGGTCAAACGCATCGACAACTTCTCGGCGTGCCCAGATGGCGCCCTTCTCCACCCGCCGGGCCATATCCAGCTTGCCTTTCAGATCAGCCGCAGCCTTCAAATGCTCGGGGTGACAGATCCCTCGCTGCATCCGATCAACAGCTTTAGAGAACTGGCGCGAGAATCTCATCAAGATCCCCTGACGAAGCTGGTTCTCAATAGCCGCAACCCGGTTCACTTCTGACGCCGTCTTCTTTCCCTGCGTCTCGACAGGGCTCCCGGGAAGGAATGTGCCAACCTGAATTTCAGCGAGCTGGCTGACAAAGCGGTCCAATTGCAAGAAGTCGCCAATGTCCGCAGGCAGCGATTGAGGAACAACATCGTATCCCTCAGAGACAAACGCCACCGGGTGATGCACTGTCAGCGGCGCAATGTTTGGCTTTGCTGTCGGCCCTTTCTTGAGCAGCAGCAACCCTTTGATGTAGCTGTTGTCCACCACAAGGTTCCGAGCCTTGTCTACTGCGACGTGAGTGTTGTACAGGTCACGCCCAGCACCCCGGGAAGACATCAAGTTTCCTGATCCAATCTCGACGGCAAACAGTGCGAGTGTCTCGGACATTTTGTTATACCGATCAACCTGCGTACAAATCTCATCTCCGCTCTTGTCGTCGAAAAGGTAGCGCGAGATCTTCCCGTGCGGCTCCTTAACAAGGATCTCACCCAACTCCACATATTTTGCATCATTCTCGTAACTAGCCCCGTAGGATCCCTCTCTAATCCAGTCTTCGTAGCGCCGGGCATCGTCATCAGCATCAAGAGTCCGGCCCGCAGGAATGGCATTATTAATCGCCCTGATGAGGTTTTTAATATGCCACCCCGCAAGGATGCTCATCTCTTCGTTCTCAAGAATTGGCATCAACTCAGCGATCTGATAGCGACGTTTCCTAGCCCAAATAGGGGTCGCATCTGAGACCATAGGAGTCTCAATGCTGAAGAATGTGTAGTCCTGCCTCAAGAATTCTGGCTTCCAGTCGCGCAAGTCGTCCCAGCACCAGCCGCAGAATCCAAACGTAGTATTCTCATGCACCGTCTGCGCCACAAGGTCGTCAAACCCACCCCACCCCCGGATGCATTTCGTAATAGCGTCCCGGAACGTCTTTGTCTTGAACTCAGAGTCCATCGAATCGATGGGGTACTTTGAGAAAGTCAGCGTCGGCGCTTGTTCAACTACTTCTTTGAACGGCGGCTGAATACGCGAGACCATCGTACTGAGAAACCCAGTAGGACGGTTGCTGCGCCAATTCTGACCCATCGACTCAAGCTTTTTAGGCTGGTAAGGCGGTTCATTGTTGAGCTTTTTCTGAATAAGCTGATTCTTGCGGTTCCGTTCGACGTTCTGCTGCTTCAAACGCCGGTACGCACTGTGCGCCTGCTGCGCATCTTTGAATGTCCGCCGAACCTGCAACGTGTCCGGGTCAACCGTCTGGTCTTTCCCGTTCGTCGGGTCAATAACCTCCAGATCCATAATCCGGGGTTTGTCGTGATGGTCTCCCATCCGGGGCGCTTTGTCAGCAAAACGGTCGGTGATTTTCGGATCGAGTGGTTTGACGTAGTTAGCCATATCAGATGTTCACCCAGCAGAATTCGGGAAGACTGGTCGCTCGCTGGAGCACAGACCGATCCATAAAGATTGCCGCCCGGTTGTCGTGCCGCATCAGCGAACACCCTCCGAGCACCGCCGACGAAACAGTGTCCCGAGCCTGCCGAACGCTGGCAGTGATCCGCTCGGTTGCAGTGATGCAGCTTGAACACCCACCCCTCCAGTTCGCGTTGTTTGGACAGGAACGACACGTTTTGGCGCGTTGCTCGGCCAGATCATCAGTCACGAGCGGGTGTGGGTCCGTAGAGTTAAGGATGTTCTTTGCCCAAGTCTGCACGTCGTTCATCAACTCTGACGTAGCCGTAGGCCGATTCACCGAGGTGACGACCACCATATCCACCCCGTGACAGAAGTTAGGCCAATTTGCGCAGATGTAATTGTTCACATCCCCCTCGATATCGCCGCCATCAAAGTGATTTTCGGCCCGGTATGTCTCAACAACTTTCAATAAATTATCATAGGAATAACCAATCAGCTTCACGTCTGACTGGTAATAATGCCATCCCCCGGGAGGGACCATTCCTATAATTGGCTTAGCCATTTCCTCGTATATTATCTCAAAAGCCATTTATTCACAGAACAAATTCGTGCTGGCATTTTGGGCAAATAGTGGTGTCTTTTTCCGCTTTTTCGTCTTCTTCTTCCGATATTTCAGGCATTTCGTTGGGAGATCCCAGCATTTCAGTCAATTCTTCTGCGTTGAATCCGAGCGTTGAAATGTCAAATCCGAGATCTTTGAGTTCATCGATTTCAACAGCCAGCATATCAAAATCCCAGCTTGCCATCTGCGGGAGTTGATTGTCGGCAATCGTGTACGCCCGGGCCTGACGCTCGCTAAGATCCAGCACTAGACAAGGCAGTTCGCTCATGCCCAACTCATCCGCCGCCTTCATCCGCCCGTGCCCAGCAATGATCCGGCCAGACGAATTAATCAACACCGGGTTAGTGAATCCAAACTCTTTAATGCTCCGCTTCAATGCATCAATTTGCGCCCCGTCATGCAACCGAGCATTAAACTGATAAGCCCTCAATTCACTAAGCGGCTTCATCACAATGTTATTTGTAGAGTCTTTCATGCGTTCGACAGATAAATACCTTCATTCCTGATGTAAGCGTTGTTTGTTGACTCGTCAAGACATCACACTTTTCGTAATGTTTTGCGCCGTCCCGGGTAATTACAGTGACGTGCCCGCACTGATGCAGCTTCTTTGGCTTTGAATGCGTTTCCTTTTTCTCTGGCTTGTATTTTTTCATTGTGCGAAATTTCACCTTCACCACTAACCTCCGGGCGGACGGGTAGTGGGACAAAGAGAAGCCTAGGCCCGTGAGTGCGGTGTCCTAGGTCTTTTCTTTTATAGCCACAGTGTTCTCCCCATTCTGGCCCCGGCACACAGGGCAGTCTTCTCTCTGGCCCAGATAGCCAATGGATCTACTATTGAGCCCAGACTGCCAGCCACAGTCCTCGCAGTGCTTGTAATGCGTCGCAACAAAGTGGTCCTCCTGCGCTTTGATCACTCGGCGCAATTCTCCGTCTTTAATTTCCGGCTGTTCAATTGGCCCGTACCAAACAATCCGTTCAGGGCTGTCCCCGCACTGGTCCTGCATCCCCGTAGCCAGCTCTGAAGTCTTGAGCCAGAGCACCCGGTAGCAAACCCCCTTGCGCCTGCCGTACTCGTCTGGGTATTCCAACGTCCCAGTCCAGTAGTATCCCTGCTGCGTTGGCTTGAGGTCGGCCAACAACTCCCATTTTTTTTTCCTAATCATTGGATGCACTACGTTTCTTTTTATACACTTTATTCGTCAAAGGCTTAGTAACACCCTTCTTTTCAACAGCGTGCGTTGTCTGAATGAATGCGGATATCCAAGCCCAGTTGCAACTTACCCCCACATTCAGCAAGACCTCAGTCCAATTAGGCGTGCTCAGCGTGCAGATGTTGGCAACAGCCCCACAAAACGTCAACGTAGCCGCACCCTTACAAAGGAACGCCACCCCGGGCCGGGCGTACACCGGGCTGTTAGGATGTCCAAACACCTTCAAGATCAGATGCAAGGCAGAGACCGAGAGCACCACATTAGCGGTGACGTTTAACAGTGTTAGTAGGTTCATTGGCTGTAAATAGCTTATTAACAATCGTCTCCACCGCTCGCAACCCGCAGAACCCGAGCAGGAACGCCGCTGCATATGCGTACTGCGGTTCTCCATCTAGGTGCGCAATCTTCAACACAAGAGGGGTGACATAGTTCGCCGAAGCCGCCCCGCCCAGAAGCGAGGCAAGAGTCTTAGGGATCGAGGTCGCAGCCGTCTTACTGCTCATCAACAGACTCCCAAACAACCCCGCAATGGCTAACCCTATGTCAATCCCCTCTTGTTTCAGGTCCATATCACTCCTCTTCATCCTCCTCTTCATCCCTAAAATCAACTACAAATTGAAGAGAGTTAAACCGTTCAACAAATATCTCAGCCTGTTTTACACGAGCAAAGATGTTGCCAATCCCCGCCGCTAAAGGAGTCGTGCATTCCGGCGTATCAATCTGCGCAAATATCTGGATGCAATCAAAATGCTCTCCCAGTTCATCCGCAACCCGCTTCAGGAAGTCTTGACTGCTTTCATCTTTTGCTGGGTTCATTTTTTGCCTTTCTCTAGCTCAGCCATCTTTATCTTAGTTTCTTGATCCAACCTAGCATTTAAATAACAAGTCACTGCTCCTGTAAGCCAACAGAAACAAATCATTAACATGAAGCGGTTAAATTGACGCTCTTCCATAGTTTCACTTTGCCTCTTTGCGGGCGTTTGGACGCGGCTTCCGGGCGTTCTCTCGACAAGCTGCGGTCTTCTTCTCTGAAGAAACACTACCGCCCTTCTTGCCTATCTTTGCCAGATATTTCAATACTTTATTCATTTGGCCTGAAGTCCTTTTAAGATCTGCATACCAATTGACGCCGCATCCGCAATAGCCAGCGCCCCGGCCTCCTCTTTCACAAACACGCCATTCGGCAGCAGCGTGCCCTTGCGGTCCTTAATCTCTAGGTAAGCGTGCCCCAGACACTCGGTGATGTCCGTATCCTCCAGTTCACACAGGTTAATTAGACAGACAACAACGTCGCCAATAGCGTCGATCATCTCCTCTCGGTTGCCCTTGTTGACAGCATCAGCCAGCTCTCCCATCTCGCTGACAGCCTTAAGGCACTGAGACACAGGCGTTGCGTTGGGAATTATTTTGCGAGCCTCAGCCCACTTGATGACTAGGTCTTCGTAGTCGTGAAAGTTCATTTCGTGTTTTTAGTGTTCAATTCCGTGTTCAATTCCGTGTCTTTTTTATTTGCCGCAGCTTTGCTTTCAGCTCTTTGATCTCTTGCTTTTGTCTTTCATTTTCCTGCCGCAACATCACATTGTCGTGACTTGCCGCATTACTTCTCATCTGCAACCGGTCATTTTCTTCCGTGAGTTCGTGTAGGAACTCCATTAATCGTTTGTTCATTCCAAAGCCTCCCGTCGCGTTAGCAGGCATGACAGTCATTCTAGTGCCTCCTCCCATTTGCCTAGCGTCCTCAGAAACGCCTCTGCGCGGTGGCGGGCGGTGGCATATGCCACATCAGAGAGTGCAACCTTTTCTAAGTAATCCAAATACTCAGGCCAATCGCTGCCCATTCGATGCACCTTCTCCGCCTCATGCATCGCATTTAGGTCGGTGCAGTAGTCGGGTTTCTGTGTATAGTAACCATTAGGGCTAAGCCACCCCAATCCGCGCTTATCGACCGTCCACCCACACGCTTCAGCAATAGCCTCGTTGATTAAACAATCTGTGTGTTGTTTCATGTTAGTGTTCAATTCCGTGTTCAATTCTTTGCTCATTCCAACGCCTCCCTAGCTATCTGCTGGAGTTTCTCCACATCCTCATGCGCGTTTGTTCCGCGCCAGCCAAATCTGAAGTCGCGGGTGCGCTCAAGTGCGGCGCGCAACCGTTTGTTTTCCTCTGTTAATTTGTTGATTTGAAACAAAGCAATCTGCGCATCGTTTCTTAACTCTCTCACCTTTGTCGAAAGTTCTATCGTTGATCGGCTCACCTCTGCACCTCCTCCCATTTGCCTTCTTTCGCAATCACAAATTTAATTAGCGCAGTGATAACTTGCTTTGCTATATTAACATCAATATTAACGCTGTCATCGCAACTGTAGTAACCTTTTCCGCTGGAAAAGTATAAGTCGCAATCTGGAGAATTATCCGTAAGCACTTCAAGCGTAAAATTTGTATTTAATTTAATTGTTTCAATGCTCATTCTGCCTCCTCAGTTGTAAAGGATCCCTTGACTACTGCTTCCTCCCATTTGCCCAGCGTCCTCAGGAAAGCCTCTGCGCGTTGGCGAGCGTTGGCCAGTATAGGTTCGTCTATAAAATCCAAAAGCTCCATTAGGTAATCCTCAAAGTGCTTGCCTGTAAGTGTCTTCTCCGCCTCATGCATCGCGTTCAGGTCGTTGCAGTAGTCGCGTGAAATAAGCCAATGCTCATTGCGGTGCAGCACTGTTTCAATGGCTGCGTTGATTTGGTCGTTTGTCATTTGGCCTCCTTTGCTGCGATGAGTGCGTCTGCCTGTTCAACAGCCCAGATTACTTCCAATTTCGCCTCCCACGATTCGCTTTCTCTGCCTGCTAGCGCAGCTAGCAACATCGCCGCAATTTCCAGCCGCGAGGGCTCGGAACGAACTGTCAACTGTTGGTTGACAGTTGCGGCGTTGCGCTCCTTACGCAAAAAAGCAATTTCCTCTTTTAGCAGCCCGTAATCATGCGGAGTGCGTTCAGATAATGCTAAGGCCAAATCTGCCAGTGTGCTTTGGTTTGCCCGCTGCAACTCCTCTAGCCTGTCTGCCGCATCTAGCATTATACCCTGAGTTATTGGCCCCGGCGGCATAGAATTCCTGAGCGTTTTAATTAGTTGTTCAGTAGTCATTGCCCCTCCTCCACTAGCAACTCCTTCTCAACGCACTTAGGGCACCGTCTGCTCATAGCACAAGTGCAGTCAGCCTCATACTCATCCAGCAGGATAAACGCCCGGGTCAACTTCTTCCGTAGCACTTTCATCTGCTCCTTGAAGTATTCCGCCTCGTTCATTTTGCACTCCTCTCTGCCACCAAAGCATCAGCCCACAGGTACGCATCCTTCGCGCAGTCCTTCATATCCCAGCCAGCCGTCGCAGCATTCACCGCATACATCTGCAAAACCCGGACAGCAATGTAGTCCCGGAACGTCATCTCCCCGAGGGTGCCGCCACCCCGCACCTCACGCTTCTTCCGACGCTTCTTCCCAGTCAACGCCGCACTGATCTTTGCAGACCGTTCTGCCTTCTGCTCCGGGCTCATCCGACTCCACATCCCCTTCGCATGCTCTCTTCTCTGCTCTATGGTTCTCATAAAATTATCTGCCTAGTAAACGCTTCAACTCATCCAGCTCTGCCTGTATCGCAGCCATCTTTGCTTCCATCTCAGCCCGGGGCGAAATGTCATTAGGGCTCCCAATGTGCCAGAAAAACTCATCAGCGTACCCCTCGAAATCGTATGCCGGGCTTGCTGATACTTCTTCCCCATTACTGGTATGGACCAATGCCATCCCGTCCAAAATCCCTACCACAACGCCCCGGATCAATCCCCCGCCCTCCTCACTGCTATGCCACCACATCGACCCAATCTGAATCGGGGGCGCATCCGACACTGGCTCAGTGTACTCCCGAAACTTATCAAGAAAGTCTTTCCGAGTATACGTCATACAATCGTCAAACGATCCCTCCCAGCGGATCACTACATCCTTCTCATCCGATTCAATCACCCGGGCCTTGCACTGCCCTTTGCTGATCCACCGACTTCCGAATTCAATCTTCATAATATGTATCCTATTCAGCGAAGTCTACATAGCCGCCCACAGAGTCCACAACAGACTCCATTGGCTTCTCGTAGGTCTCAGGCTTGCGCTCGGTCATCGTAGCAACATTCCCACCCCGCTGCCGTAGTAAATGAACTAACATTGACAAGCTGTCAAGTGCATCAGGTGAGCCTAATCGAGTACGCTTGATGTAGTCCTTCTTGCTCTCCACCCGGACCATTCCCTTGCCCTTCTGCATGTACCGTCGCGACGTTGCCTGCTTCACCAGATCCTCATTCCGAAAGCCGGGGCTGATCTTCAACCACTCGAACTCCAGATACTTGCTCATCGCAAACAGCAGCTCTGTCACAAGCCCGTTGTACAACTCGTTAGCCTTCTGGCTGTCGTCACCCATCACCGGGGTATCCGTTGCCGCCCAGCTATAGTTCAAGCCCATCACCTCACTGCCGAACGTCGAGCACAACACGTCGTGAATCCCAGCCCCGTTCCCGGTACGGTCCACCACTAGCCAGCCCGGGGCAATCTTCATCTGCTTGCAGAACTTCACGATGGCCGCTGCCTGCTCCATCGTTGCCGCCTTTGGGAAGGGCATCTGACTGTCGAGCTGTAGCATCGTCCGGGCCGAGCGAAACTCGTGAAACTGCCCAGACCGATCAGTCCAGCCATCCGACAGCCCAAACCGTCCGTAGCTGCAAAGCACCTGATCCACCCCTTCAAGGGCTAAGTCAAAGCTGGCAAGCGGCACCACAGGGCCAATGAACCGCACCAGCCCCATAGCGTTGTCCATCATTGCAGGCGAGATGATGCCCATACT
>Ga0194055_10003367_pt1 | contig 12298 bp, 5 predicted proteins | sample SepL449m_MetaG_FD_155482 | JGI IMG/M metagenome (GOLD analysis project Ga0194055, IMG submission 155482) | Anoxic zone freshwater microbial communities from boreal shield lake in IISD Experimental Lakes Area, Ontario, Canada - Sep2016-L442-9m | ecosystem: Environmental > Aquatic > Freshwater >... | reverse complement strand
TCGTCAGGATTGCTAGGCGTTGTATCTTGTGAGGAGGGAGGAATGGTGATGACGTCGGTGGGGTCGCTGGACGTCGCACTTACAACTCGAATCCCATCGGGAAGATTGTCGGTGACACGGACCGTCGTCGCGTCTTGCCCGTCGTTACGCGCTACCAGCGTATAGGTGAACGTGGAGCCAGGAGCGGCAGTGGCAGGAGTTCCGCTCGAAGCGGGGTTGGTGATGATCGACTTGGTAATGCCCAAATTGATCAATCGTTGTACGTTGTTGTTCGATTGAGCGTTGACCGGCTCAGATTCCACAGAATCCGCCGTGGCTGAATTGACTAGCGATGATCCGACAAACGTCGGAAGGACTTGTGCAATGACCGTAACGATGACGTCGGAGTCGGCGGTCGGACTATCCACATCGACCGATGGGACGTTCACGACGAAACTGTCGGGACTGTTTCCCGCGCCTTGGGTTGGTGTAGCTGTCCCTTTGTTGGAGTTGACGGAGATCAAGTTCAAACCGACGGGCAGCGTGTCGTTGATCGCGACTCCCGTCGCGGTGGAAGGACCTTGATTCTGCAAGGTCAGTGTATAGGTCACATTGCTACCAAGGAGCACGCCACTCGGTGTACCGACCTTGGTCAAGTTCAAACTCGTGCTGCGCGTGACAGGCAGAGAAACGGCCGCGTTGTTAGTGAGTGAGCCGGTTTCCAAACCCAACGCGCTGATTGTCACTGCGTTGTTGATCGACAGTGGATTCCCTGTGCCGACCGTATCTGGGAGCACACGGGCGATGATCGAGATCGTGCGCTGGGTCGAGGCACTGGCATCGAGCGTTCCGACGCTGACGGTCAGGTTATCCGGATTCGAACCGTTGGTATCCTGCGCACTGGCGGGAATAGTGATCGTATCGGCAGAGATGTTCGATGTGGCGCTGATGACCTGGATCCCATCGGGCAGATCGTCGGAGATAACGACGCCCGTGGCTGGCCCCGGACCATCGTTTCGACCCGTGATCGTGTAGGTAATGGTCGAACCGGCAGCGGCTGTGGAGGCCGTCGTCGTTTTTGCAACGGTGACATCGTACTGCGAGAACAATCCGATATCGATCGAGTTATTGGAATTGTTGTTCGTATCGCCGTCCGTTATGGGAGCATTCCCGGACGCGAGAGACACGAGTGTCGAGACGACTCCTCCACCATTGATGGCGGAACCTGTGTTGCTATTGTTGGTCGTTCCCGATGGAATCGACGAACTGACAACGTAGCCTCGCAAAGTCGCACCTGCCGCGAACTGCGATGTCGGGATCAGGACAAAATAATTGCCCGGGAACAAGCCATCAAAACTGTATTTCCCAGACACATTCGACGTCGTGGTAATAGCATTGTTGGCCCCATTGAGTGCTGGCTGATCGACCCCTGGATCGTATGTTTGGTTATTGTTGGTATCGACAAACAACTGCAAAGCCACGTTAGCGATGCCCACTTCAGGGGGGGTGGCTCCGACATCAAACAAACCGTTGTTGTTGCGGTCCGCGAAGATTTGATCGCCGATGCTCATCGGAACCAAGTTCGCAAAGTTGCGAGTGAAAATCGTCGACCCAATCGTACTGAAGGAATCGATGATGGCATCGGCTGCATCCGGCCCAGTGACTTCGAATTGAATCGCCCCAACCGAACCGAAATTTGCGCCAGTTCCAGAGGAGGTTGTGAAGCTTGAAAACGGAACCTCAAGCGTTGCCGTTGCTGCAGCGCCGGCAGTAACTGGGATAGCAATAGAGCGCGTTGAGGCATTGGCTCCGCTAAACACACGGATCGTCAATTGTGTTCCAGCCTCTCCGCCGATCAGAAAGCGGAACGCATTCGCCGTCGCGCCGGACGTCAAATCCAAATTGTTCAGGCCAGTGTTGTTGAGTGTCGTCGCATTACCATCTGTGCCGTCGTACGTTACGATGCGCGTGCCATTGGCACCGGCGCCCACGTTGAAGACCAACACCCCTGGATTAGCGCCGGCGTTGGCTGCGACGGATACGTCGCCAGACGTCGCATTGACGAAGATATCTCGTTCTCCACCGACGATGTCGGCACCTAGAGCAACATTCGACGAGGGTGTGTTATTTGGAAAGTTAGCAACGACCGTTTGCTGGGTTTGCATCGGGTCCAGTGTCTGAATCGAAACCCCCTCAAGGTCGGCTGCTGTGATTGTGACACTCTGAACGCGTTGGCTGGGCCGTTGAATCAATCCCCCCGCAGGAATCGACGTCTGCACCACAAAGAAGAGGCCGGCAGTGGTGGCTGTCAAAGAATACGCACCCGTGTTGGCGGCCGAAGTCGTCGTTCCAACGACCACATCATCCCCACTTCCGTTGTTGTAGATGCCGTCTCCACCATCTCGAACCAATGCCACCGAAACTCCGGAGAGGAGCGGATCGGCTCCATTCAAGCCATTGTCCGTGAGATCCGTATAGACCACGCCCCGAACATCGGCAGCCATCATGGCCCGATTCTCAAGCAATTCCATACGCAATCGTCGACGGGCTCGCGTTTTACGTTGTTGATAGCCTCCGATGGAATCGGAGCGACGCGAACCCTTGAGAATCGAAACCAAACGCTTCCACAATGCCGACATGACTGAACCTCTCTGTTACGTCTCAGGATGATAGACGCCCAGGAGGAGCAGCAATCTCCCCAAAAGCGTCCATGCCGATGGTACAGAATGTGATTGATCTCGCAATAATACAGTCTGGGTAAGCCCTGCCACGAACAGAAGCCACGCCTGTAAAATCTACTGCAATCCAAAACGCACTAAGGCTTGCATCGACCATTCGTCGAACAAGCCTTTGCGATTTTTTCAGATATCCGTTGGCGATCGCTCCCATTGGATGACAACATTTCGGTCGTATCCGATCGATTTACCAGTGGAATTCTCCACCCACGTTGAGTCCTTGGACCCAGTAGTCCGTTTCACGAACAGCGAACGGCTGTCCATTGAAAGCATTTGTTGCCAATGCGGGGGGTAGCAAGTTGGGATTGACCGTATTGTCGATTTGATCGCCAGGACGAAGAACGTTGCTCCAGTAAATCCCGGTGTAACCGAAATTGAGTTTCAAGCGTTGGGTCAACTGGTATCCAATGTTGATTCCGACTTCAGGCACCACGCCGAGTTCTTCACGGCTCAAGGATCCGATGTTTCGGCCTGGTTGAGCGAGCAAACCTCCATTGGCAGTCGTCGAAGAGCCTTTGGGACTTTGGGTCGATCCCGTGATGGTTAGTTGTTGGGTGCTGACACCCACGCCGAGCCTCAGGATATTGTCCAGTGTCCAAAAACCGCGGCGACCGGTCCATTGGAAACCGAATTCTGCACCATTGAACTGATTGTAGGTTTGGAAGTTGTCCGTGATCAAGAAAGATCCGGGGTTGTTCGCGTTGGTCGACGTCAAATCTTCTTGGATCATCAGTCCTTCCTGCAATTGTAGGTAGCGCCATCCCAGTGTGGCATCGATCCGCGATTGCGAGGGAATCGGACCGCAGTCCCATGGGGAGCAAGCGGCCTTCGTACTGCAACATAGGATCTTGCGAAAGCGAACTGCGGCCGCAGTCAACTGGGACGTTGCCTCGACTTGAATCCGTCCGCTCAATTGATTTGGAAACGCAACCAATTCGGAGTCTTGCAGTCCCGTCACGTTGTTGTAAAAGGGACGAGTCAGGATGGGTGTACCTGTTGATGTTTGATTGAACGATTCTGTTTGCTGACCGAAACCGAAGTACTCACCTTCTGCTCCAATCGTCGGGTAGATCGTCGACCATAGGCCTACTCGAACGCGGGTTCCGTTCATCGCATCGGTAAACGCGTTGTGATTGCCTCCGTACAGGACGGTCCCACTGGGCAATACACCGGCGTTGGCTTGGCTGGTTCCAACCGGTGAAGTCGTCACGAGGGGAGGCATGCCCATTCCGCTCGCAAACCATCCGAGATAGTCGACGCTGACCCAGCCATGGGTAGGAAGGCGTATAACCAATTGGCGATTGGACGGTCTTGAACCTGGGGAGCATAGATCGAAGGCATTCGAAGCGAATCCCGATTTAGCATCGAATCCTGACGATTGGCAGGAATCGCACCCCGTGTCGCCACAGCTTTCGCAATGACCATGATGGGACTCGCCAGCGTAGTAGGGCCCCTCATGAGCGCCTCCTTCGTAGATCCCTTCTTCGTAAACGCCACCTTCATCGTAGATAACGCCTTGATCGGCATAACCTTCCGATTCGACGATAGTTTCAGATCCATCCATGACGGGATCTTGATACGTGCGGTTCGACGCCAATCGTCCAACGTTGGGACGCGCTGGGCGTGGCACGTTCGACGAACGTGCAGGCACCGTAGCAATACGGATGGGAAGATTCCCAGGCGCAGTGCGACGCATGTCCTGAGCCAAAGCGCTGAGTGGTGAGGCGAGTAGGATCGCGAGTCCGAGAGTTGCTAAGCGGTTCACGTCAGTCTCTTCCGTGGTTAGACCATGAATAGGCATCGAGCCGCAAACTCGATGATTTCGGATGAGTCGCCAAGCGATCCATCCAGCCCTTTCGTGGTATCGATTCGCCCGTCCGTAAACTTGACCCTTTCCGCAAAATTCTCCGAATCCAAAAAGTTTTCCTAACCGATAGACTCACCCTCAACTACCTAGACTTCGCAGCCTGCGCCCGCTCATTTCCCGGCCTCCCGATCGGTCAAAAGGGCATACGGCGAGGAATTGCAGGTTTGCCGGCCCTCTTGTGGTTACCAGCCACCGTCCGTTTCTTAACCCGTTTTTTAATAAGATTCCTTGATGAAGCGGCATTATCGGCGGATTGGATGGTAGCTATAATTCCGTCGAAGTTCACACAGGGCGGATCCAATCGGGAAAAGAGACACCCCTCGCTAATGGCGGAGCGAGTTCCAACAAGGTGATCTTTATGCCTCGCGGTTCGTCCTTGGGATTGCTTTGCAGGCCGATTTTTCCTATTTGCATCGGGGCGCGACGGGTGTCGCTCGCGTCCGTAGGAAAAACCGCTTGGCGATTCCCTTATTACTTTCATTGCAGAAAATTCGAAGCGAAATGAATACCAGTCTCGATTACATCGACGACTTATATGTTCAGTACATCCACAACCCGGAAAGTGTCTCGGAGGGGTGGCGAAAGTATTTTGAGGAGTTCTCGCTATCCGCGCAATCGAGCGGATACCTGACATCCCCGGATGGAAGCAATGGCGACATCGGTTCGGTGGGAGCCCTTCCCGATGCATTGTGGCTGGCCAGGATGCAGGAACGGGTCGATCAATTGGTTCGGGAGTACCGCGTGCGCGGCCACTTGATGGCCAAGATCGATCCGCTGGGCCTGACTCGCAAAGGCCCTTCGGAGTTGGAGCCATCCTCCTATGGATTGACCGAAGAAGACCTCCGCCGTCCCTTCACCGGTCCCGACATTCAATACACCAATGGCCGCACTCTCGCGGACATCATCGAGAAACTGCGTAATACGTACTGCCGCAGCATCGGTGCGCAGTTCATGCATATCGACGATCGGCATATTCGCGATTGGTTGCAGCGGAGAATGGAGTCGACCGAGAATCGGCTTGCGCTCTCACGCGATGTGCAGGTCCGCATCTACACAAAGCTTGCCGACGCAACCATCTTCGAAGAATTCGTTCGCAAGAAGTACACCGGATCCAAAACGTTTTCGCTCGAAGGCTCGGAAAGTTTGATCCCCTTGCTCGATCGCGCCCTTGAAAAGGCCGGCGATCATGGCGTCCGAAACGTCGTTATGGCGATGGCGCATCGCGGCCGCTTGAACGTGCTGGCAAACATCATGGGCAAGCGAGCCCAAAGCATCTTCTGGTCGTTTGATGATCCCAATCCTGAGCTTTTCCGCGGAGGTGGTGACGTCAAATACCATATGGGTTATAGCAACGACTGGACCACTAGCACCGGACAAAAGGTCCATATTTCGTTGTGCTTTAATCCGAGCCACCTGGAATTCGTCAATCCTGTTGCCCTGGGCCGCTGCCGTTCCAAACAAGACCGGGATGGAGACGTCCATCGCACCGACAACATGACCATCCTGATCCACGGCGATGCGGCATTCATCGGCGAAGGGGTCGTTCAAGAAACGCTCAACCTCAGCGAACTGCCAGGATATCGCACCGGTGGAACGCTCCATATCGTTCTCAATAATCAAGTCGGTTTCACAACCGAGCCCGACCAAGGCCGCAGTTGCACGTATGCCACCGACATCGCCAAGATGCTTCAAATCCCGATCTTCCATGTCAACGGAGAAGATCCAGAAGCCGTCGCCCAAGTCGTTAACCTCGCCATGGACTTCCGCAAGGAATTCGAAAAAGACGTGGTCATCGACATGTATGCCTATCGCAAACTCGGGCACAACGAAGCCGATGAACCACGCTTCACACAGCCCCTGATGTATGCCGTCATCGATTCACACAAGGGAGTTCGCGAGAGCTACTTGGAGCACTTGCTCAGCATGAATGGTCTTACCCGCCAAGAAGCGGATGCCATCGCCGAAGGCCGTCATGCAGCCCTGTCCCGAGAATTTGAATTGGCCAAGAGCGAACCGTTCGTCTTCGACTTGCAATCCATGACCGGTTATTGGTCCGGTTACTTCGGTGGCCCAGAACCCGCTATTGAAAACGTAGAAACCGCGATCTCCGCAGCCAAGGTTACGGAGCTAGTCAACAAGCTGACCGAAGTACCGGTCGGCTTCCATGCCCACAAGAAGACCGCTCGTCTTCTCGAAGATCGAAGGGACATGGGGGCCGGCAAGCAACGTCTGGACTGGGCGACAGCCGAGTCGATTGCTTTTGCATCCCTGACGCTTGATGGCCATCCGATCCGTTTGACGGGACAAGACGTCGAGCGAGGAACGTTCTCCCAGCGCCATGCGGTTTTGCATGACGTCGACAACAACGCTCGGTATATGCCCTTGGGACACCTCAGCCCCAACCAAAGCCGCGTAGAAATCGTCAATAGCCCCCTCTCCGAAACGGCCGTACTCGGATTTGAATATGGCTACAGTCTCGATTGCCCCGAGGGACTGGTCCTGTGGGAAGCCCAATTCGGCGATTTCTGGAACGTTGCCCAGTGCATCGTCGACCAATTCATCACCAGCGCCGAAGACAAATGGAAACGGCTGAGCCGCTTGGTCCTGCTTCTGCCCCACGGCTTCGAAGGACAAGGTCCCGAACATTGCAGCGCGCGGCTGGAACGCTTCTTGCTTTTGACCGCAGAACATAACGTCATCGTGACGCAGCCATCGACCCCCGCACAATACTTCCACTTGCTTCGGCGACAAGCCCGATCGAAGTGGAGCAAACCGCTGGTGGTACTCACCCCCAAGAGCCTTCTGCGACATCCCGGCTGCACCTCGACGATCGAAGAAATATCCACCGGCCGCTTCGAAAAAATCCTTGCGGACAATCGCCCAGCATCGAGTCCGACAGCGCGTGTGATCCTTAGCACGGGCAAGGCCTATTACGATTTGCTCGAAGAAAGGAAGCGTTTAGGGAACGACTCCGTCGCTCTCCTCCGCATCGAGCAGTTTTATCCGATGGAAACGTCCCAAGTCATTCAAGCCCTTGCACCTTTTCCACAAGGGACTCCCGTCATCTGGTATCAAGATGAACCGAGCAACATGGGTGCATGGCAATTTGTAAAAATGCGATGGGGAGACGAGATCGCCAAGCGTCATCCACTGACCTTGGTATCTCGGCCTGAGTCCGCGAGCCCGGCGACTGGCTCCTTGCGTTCTCACAAACTCGAAGAACGAGATCTGCTAAACCAGGCTTTTGGCGGACTTTAGAGGTCACGAACATGAGTCACGATTCTCGATCAAAAAACGGGCCACACCCCTCTTCAATACGCGACCTAGGGGCGTCGCCTCCGGCTGTGGATATCGCCTTTGATTGCTTGCCGTTGAGGAGCTTTTCGCGCCTCGATCCACCTCTCGACGCATCGCCTGGTTTGAACGCAAAATGGACTCGCATTAAGAAAGCCATCGAAGTCCATGGCACGCACAACACCTATTTTTTGCACAACGCATATTGCCGATTCCAAGTGACCAATGATCCCGATTGCGGCATGATCGCATTTCGTTTCGAAGGAGTCGTCTTTACCGATGAATCGGATCTTTCGACACGGCATGCAGCTCTGCAGGTCACCTTGGATCAGGAAAACGTTCCCTGGCTGGATCAGCACGTCGTGAAATGGTTTGCGGAATCGGTCTCGCACGCAGTCCGAATCGAGTTTGATCGGTACATCGCTGCGGGAGATCTCAACCGCACGCGAGTCCGACATCAACAGCTCGAAATCGAGATTGAACAGTCCGGCGGATTTGTCGGAATGCATCTGTAGCCAGCGATGCGCCGCGATAACACCATCGCCACTCTCTACGGTTAGAATGGATGACGGTTAGAATCAACAGTCGAATTCGACCGCATCCCTCGGAACCCATCGCATGATGAACCGCCGCCCACCTGGATTGTTCGCGATCATCGTCTGCTTCTGCAGCACCCTTCTGGGTTGGGCATCGATCCTCCAACGGCTTCATGCCCAATCTCCGCAGAACTTGATCGATGAACAAGTCCCTGCCGCACTACACATTCGTGATGCCTATCTCACTTCGCAGCCCGTGCCTTCGCAGCGCAGACTGCATATCGTGTATTGGACTCCCAACGATCGTGAGCCAATCGATGGCTATCAAGAACGATTGTCCCGAGTCATGCTCGACATCCGAGAGTTTTACCGTACCGAAATGAATCGGATGGGATTCGGAAATCGGGCGTTCGATCTCGATTTGGAATCGGACGAACAAGTGCGCATCCACTTAGTCAAGGGCAATGGCCCCTACGCGCGCTACAACGTCGAAAGTGGTTCCAAAATCCGCCGCGAATGTTTGCCTGTCCTGGAAGCAGCAGGGTTCGATGCAAACAAAGAAACCATCGTGATCTTCTGCAACATGAGCAATTGGGATCCGGTGGCCAAGACCATGTCGCAGAACAGCCCTTATTATGCCACCGGAGGCTTGAGAAATGGAACCGCGTGGCAAGTCGACTCCGCCTTGCTCGACTCCAGCCTTCTCGATCAAACCGAGCCAAAAATCACGGACGGGCAGTACGGAAAAATTTCCGTCGGGCGATACAACAGCATCTTTGTCGGAGGGGTCTGCCATGAACTGGGACATGCGTTGGGCCTCCCACATGACAAGGAACGCCCCGACGAAGCACGAGCCTTTGGTACATCTCTCATGGGGAGCGGCAATCGCACTTACGGAGAAGATCGTCGCAACGAAGGACGTGGATCTGCGTTGACCCTGGCCGATGGTCTGCGATTAGCCGCCCATCCTCTCTTCACGCACAATGAAAAAGGGATCGACCTCCCGGCCTCCGCCAAAATCCAAAAGATCGATATAGAGGTTAATAAAGACAAGAAGTCTTTTACGCTGCGAGGCAATGTGGTGGCTGACCCACCGGCCTATGCCATCCTCGGCTACCTCGATCCAACCGGTGGTAGCGACTACGACGCCACGACGACCACAGCTATCCCCGATGAGAACGGAAATTTTGTCTTGCCATGCCGGCCTTCTCATCAACCCGGATCCGCCGCGTTGCGAATCGTTGTTTGCCAATCCAACGGCGGTCGCATCAACGATCAATCTCTCAGCCTCCCATATACGCTCAACGCAGAGGGACATGTTGATTTGGAGAATTATCTCTCGCTCCTCAAACTCGACGATGTGATTGATGCGGTCCGCAATCAGCAAGCCGATGCCGCGGCAGAAGCGTTATCGAAACTAGAAAGGATCTTGAACGGCAAAACTGAAATACCGCCGTTGCTTGAGGTGGCACGATCGCTGGTTCGCAGCATGAAACCTCCTCCACAAAAGGCGTTAATGCTCCATGATGAAGACAAAATTTGGTTGTCGGACACTCAGCCGAGTCAAGCGAAGGTCGGTTGGATGCAGCCGATGGCAGATCGGTTGCCAAACGATTCGCTTGTCTTAAGTTTAGGTGGCCAGCTTTTTGCTCATGGGTTGTATGCGCATGCTCCAAGCAATTACACCTACGCACTGAAAGGTCAATGGAAACGATTGACCGGCAATGCTGGTCTGGCTGATGGCCATGATGGCACCTGCGTGTTCGTCCTTCGCGGCGACGGAAAAGAACTTTGGCGATCCGAAAAGACCACGCAAGGCCAATCGATCCCCTTCGACATCGCACTGAATGGAATCGATCGTTTGGAATTGATCGTCGAGGACGCAGGGGATGGCAATGGGGCCGATTGGGGCATCTGGACCGATGTGCAAATCCAGCGCTGATCGCGCGGCGTAATGCCCCGAGAGGGCCTTTCGGAACGAAGTGGTTGCTTCCGTATCTCCAACGACTCTAGAGCGATTCCAAAAATTCTCCCACGGGAAGAAGCCTTCGACATGCCAATTTCGCCATCCAGCGATTTCGATCTGCCGGATTCTTGCGGCTAGCCGAGGGGATGCAATCCAGGCGAGCATCTCCGAAAGCCTCCCGGATAGATTCGAGATCGCGATCAGCGCGATGAAAAATCGCTAAAACCCTTCGAACGGGATCCATTCCCAGTATTTCTAGAGATTCCATGGCCGCGCCAGATGCTCCTCCACGGCTATAATGAGGTGTCATTGCACAGAGTGGTGCAACCGAGTTTCTTGTTCAGTCCGTAATCCGACGTCGATTCGCATTTTCCTTGCAAGGCAACTTTTCGTATGTCGCAAGCCGCATCCAACGCATCGCGCGCGAATCCAGCACCTAACGCCGCCCCTCCAGGATCGGTCGCGCCCAAAAGCGATGCGCTGCTCGAGTTCATTCGGGTGGCCGCCGACACCATGCGGCGTACGGAATTGACATACGGCATCATGATGTGGCTGACTGTGATGCTGTTCTTTTTGACAGCCATCATCCTAATCGATCACTGGGTTTGGGATTTAAATAAGCCGGCCCGTTTTATGACCTTGGGAGCCATGATTGCATGGAGCCTATGGTGGGTGCCTCGAAGAATTTTCCCACCCCTTTTCCATCGCATCAATACCGAACACGCCGCCAGGGAAATCGAGAAACAAAACCCGCAGTTCAAAGATAGCCTCATCAGTTGGCTTCAATTGTCCCTCGAAGGTACCCCCGTTCCCAAAGGGGTTGTGTCGTACATCGGACGCTATGCCGGGCGAAACCTCCAAGGCCAAGATGCGGCATCGGTCGTTGACTCGGCCACGGTGGTCCGACTGAGCGCAGCGTTCTTCGGTTGCCTTCTTTGCGGCATCATCTATCTCTTTGCCAGTCCAAAAAGCGGATTTACTTCCGTCGCGCGGATGGTCGCACCCTGGGCCGACATCGCGCCTGCATCACGCGTTCAATTCGTCGATATCCAACCCGGCACAACAACGGTCACCCAAGGCTCCTCCCTTCCGTTGACTGTCACCGTCCGCGGCATGCATCAGGGAGAAGGCGTTCGGGTCCAATTCGATCTCTCCGATGGCCAAGTCGTCGGGGAAACCATCCCCATGGTCCCGGAAATCGAAGGGAGAAGCTACAAACTCGATTTTGGCAAATCCTTCGGGGGCATCCATCAACCCCTTCGCTATTCGATTCTCGCGGGCGATGGAATCGCTGGTCCCTTTGACGTTTCCGTACAAGTCGTTCCTCTCGTCGCTATCGATCGGATCGAACTGCAGTACCCTCTCTACACGAAACTCAAGCCGCGCACCTTCCCGCAACAAGGATCGTTTGAAGCGCCCGAAGGAACTCAAGTCCGCTTGTTTGCCAATGCAAATCAAGTCATGAAGAAGGCGCGTATCGAGTTTGATCCGGTACTGGATAAAAAGACCTTTGTTCGAGCCCGAGACACCCTCGAAATGAGCGTGGAACCACAATCACTTTCGGCCTCCTGGACTGCTTTGCTGGACGAACAAGGACGCAATCCGACAAACACTTCCTATCGCATCAAAGCCACCAACGAGCTGAACGAAACCAATCCCGACCCAATCGTTTATCAACTCAAAATCATCGGCGATCTCGCCCCAGAAGTCTTTCTCGAAAGCGGATTGCCCGCGGTGCTTGAAGTACCCGTCAATCGCCCACGAGAAATCGAATTGCGAGCCCGCGATCCCGATTACGGTTTGAGACAACTAATCGCTCTAGGTACCCAATCCAAGAGTGTCGACGAATCGAAAAAGACCGAGCGGTTCCGACATGTTTGTTTTGAGTCGGAGGAAGGGGACACCGGTCAAATCACCGAAG
>Ga0194055_10003364_pt1 | contig 12305 bp, 11 predicted proteins | sample SepL449m_MetaG_FD_155482 | JGI IMG/M metagenome (GOLD analysis project Ga0194055, IMG submission 155482) | Anoxic zone freshwater microbial communities from boreal shield lake in IISD Experimental Lakes Area, Ontario, Canada - Sep2016-L442-9m | ecosystem: Environmental > Aquatic > Freshwater >... | reverse complement strand
GCTGCGTCAACCAATTAACCGAGCTCATCGACTCATAGGTTGACGGTGTGAACGTCGCCAAGCCGGTCCACCAAGCGAATCCGTAAGCGAGCAGGCAGATCACCGGGGAGGCCAAACCAGCGATCAGAAAGGGTGTGCGGCAGGTGTGCCAATTCAGCCGGAAGGACACATCGCCGATACCCTCCCGCAGAACAAGGCGCGCCACCAGCGACGCGATAGCGGGACTCCAGCAATACAGGTTGATCAAGAGCCAGTACTTGTCCAAATCCGCGCGGTGTGCGTACAGCCAAGCAAAAAAAGGCGCATCGATGGCGATCAGGACGACGAAGAAGATCGCCAGTCCTAAGCGAGCGCGTCTAGCCGGTGTTTCGCGCTGGTGCGGCGGGGTCCTCATCGGTACATCTGACTCCTCACACGTCGCGCGCGGTGGAGAACCCCGTTCCCATGTGCCCGTGCCGCCGCGGTCGGGCGGCCGACGCCCACAACGAGACGGTAGGGGGCGCCGCGTCGGGACGTTACCCGGCGGACCTCGCCCCTGGGATGGGTGAAATTACCCTAAAAAACGCGCCCCCCTGCCGATCAACGGCCGGGGTAGTGGTGGGGCACCGGCAGCGCCCGGTTTCAGCGTGGCTGAACACCCAGCGCAGAAGTCATCTCAGCACACCGTTCTCGTGCGCCCAGGCCGCCGCGGCCGTGCGCGAGGAAACCCCGAGTTTGACGAAGATGTTGGCCAGATGCCGGCCGACGGTCTTGTCACTGATGAACAACTGCTTGGCGACGTCGCGATTGGAGGCGCCGGCTGCGATACGGGCGAGAACCTCGACCTCCCGACTGGTCAGCCCGCCGGGGGCGGCACGGTTACCTCGGCAGCCTTCATCGCCGCCTTCTGCGGATGCCCCTCGGCGATCAACCGGTTGAAAGCCTCTTCCGACAGCCGGATCGACTCCCTGCCGTGCCCCAACCGCCACGCGATCATGCCGAACGTGGACAGGTCATCGGTGTCTAACTCCGCCGCTTGGCTTGCGCGCGCGAACCCCTCGTAAGCGGCGCGCCAATCACCACGCGAGCACGCGGCCCGCGCGGCAAGGACGTCGTCGTTGTCAGACATATGTCGACCAACCGTAGGCGGGAAAAGGAGGCGGCGGGCCCGCATCGCTCAGGACACGCATCGGGCGTCCCGCTCGTGCAGCGTTTGTGGCACTACCGCATTCGCCACTGTTGGGCGGCCACGGGCGAGTCGACGAGCACCGCGTCCATGCCCGCCTTCTCAGCCAGTTGGTAGTCATCGAGGCTGTTGACCGCGAAGCCGATGACTTTCATGTCCGATCCAGCGGTGAAGCACTCGACGGAGGCGGGGTCCCACAACTCGGCGTTCACCGGCGAGACGCCGATTCCCAGGGTGAATTTCTCGGTGACGGTGATGTCGCGGTGCATCTCGAATCCCGCCCACTTTCCGGGATCAGGCGCCGGATCGCAGTGCCTGTTCACCGCCATGTTCAGCAGCCGCAGCCGGGTGGCGTCACGGCTCTCCGCGACCTGCAGACTCTCCTGCGCTGCGGCGGCGGTGATGTCGGCATCGGTGGAGTACACGACCGAGCGCGGCGCTGCCCCGGTTTCCCGCAGCACCTGCGCGACAGCGGAAACCAGGGGCTGGGCGGGGGTCTGTTTGAGGTCGAGGAAGAGCGGCATATCCGGAGGGGTCGCGATGATGGCCTGCGCCAAGCTCGGGATGTAGGCCGGCTGTAGCCGGTACGGATACCCTCCGTTGGCGTCGGTGAAGTTCCAGCCGGCGTTGAGTTGCTGAAGTTGTTGTGCGGCAAGGGAGTTGACCGGCCCGCTGCCGTCGGTCAAGGCGACCAGGTCAGCGGGGCGATACAACACCGGAACCCCGTCACTGCTGACCTGCACGGTGAGCCACACGCCGTCCACGCCCGCCTCAACAGCCTTGTCCAGGGCAAGGAGGGTGTTCTCCGGGAAGTCGCCGGTGCCGGCCCGATGCGCGATGATCATCGGACCTTGAGTGAGTTCGGGGGGTGCGGCATGGGCCGCAGTGGACGTGCCTCCGAACATGACCGTCAAAGCGACCGCGACAGCGGACGCGCACAATGCTTGGCCGCGGTCCATACATCTCCAAGCTGCGCACGAATAGTGGAAGAGATTAGGCGGGAACCTTACCGCCCCTGCTACCGAATGTATTTGGTAACGGACGCGCCGAAGGCGTCATCGAGGGCACTCTTCGTCGGCGGCACACCTGTGTTGCGCGACGCCCTCGAAGGGCAGGACTGCTCGAACGATTCGGCTCGGCCCGGCTGATCCGACAACTAGGGTCCCGTACGTCACCGCACGGCTCCGCCATTCGCCGACGGCCATCCGGACGAGGAGCAGAGACGATGCCGATTCAGATCGACCAGGCCATGGCCCGGGACCTTTCGCCGCAGTTGGACGACGCGCTGCAGATCGTGTGCAACGAGTTCGAGGGACTCGATACGCATCGGGGTTACCACAACGCGTTCGCCCGGGTGCTCAAACCCGATCCGCTCGGGCGCGTCCTGATGTTGGGGACCGACCAGCGGGATTTGTTCGTCCCATTGCTGCGGCGAACCGTGGAGAAGTACGTGCCGGCCGGTGGCCGGATGTTCGACATCGGCGCCGGGGACGGCCAGACCTTCGCCCACATCGCCGACGCCGTGCCGGCCGGGACGACGGTCTCGATCGCGGAGCCCAATCCCGCGTATCTGACTGCCTATCAAGGCTTTCTGGAGCGCCAGCCCCACCTTCGCAGCGGCATCGCTGTATCTGCGGGACTCGACGAACTCGAGGTGGAGGCCACCGGCACCGCCGGCGACTTTCCGGAGCCGGGAAGCATCGACTTGGCATTGGGCCTGCACATGATCTACTTCGCGACTGACGTGGCCCGCAGTCTGCAGGTCATACTGCGGTTCCTGAAGCCGGGTGGCGCGTACTTCAACGTCGTCACCGACGAGGCGACGGCCTACAGCACAGCGGTGCTGCGATCGTTCATCGAGTCCGGCGGCGACACTGGAAACAACGACAGCTATTTCGCCGCTATGGACGAACGCCGGCGCCTGCTGGCCCCGGAGTCCGAGGGCGGCGGCGGACTTGGTGAGGCAGTCCGGGCGGCGGGCATCGAGGTCGAGGTCGAAGCGGTACGGCAGGCCAGCCGAATGTACGGTCACACCCTCGCCGATCTGCTGGCGTTGGCGAACATCAGCGTGCTGACGGGCCATGCCGGCACGCAGAAGTTCGAGAGCGCCGCGAAGACCCTCCGCGACCGACCCGAGGAAGTCGACCTTCGCATCGAGACCGAGGGTCCCCGGATCGGGATGTGGAGCGTGGTCCAACCGCAATGGGTGACTCAGGTGCGGCGGGTGAGTTGAACCGGCGACGGGCAACCAGGGGGACGACAACGGCGGCGTAGGGTCGCACTCAATGCACTGTTAGAAACCCCATCGACGGTGCTGGGAGGCAGTGTGACGCACAAGCCGACGACGGTCCGCGACCGGCTCGGCGCCCTGTGGGGGCTGCTGACCATCAGCGACGACGACTACACCGCCTACCTGCGTTCCTACGGCGAGTTGTTCGTCGACTCTCCGGAGAACACCAGGTCCGACTACGAGAACGGCGTGCCGCTGCGGGGGTACCCCCAGGGCAGCAGCAACGAGCTGACCGAGTTGTACAAGGTCATCCACCTGCTGTGCACGCTCGGTTCGGTCGAGAAAATGTATATGCCGCCGCAGATCGACCCGCGTAAATCGGTGCTGGCGAATCAGATTCTCTTCGAGCGGATCGTCGCCGATGACCTCAACCTGAAGGCCGGGGACAAGGTCCTTGAGTTGGGGTGCGGCTGCGGCGCCATCGCCGAGCACATCGCCGAGTTGACCGGCGCGACTCCCTACGGCATCAACTTGGATCGCTCGCAGATCGAGAAGGCCTGGCGTAACCCCAACCTGCCGCGGTCGAATTTTCAGACCGGTGACTTCAACAAGGTTCTCGAGTTCGACGACGAGTCCTTCGACGCCGTCTACGCGATCCAGCCGATGACCTATGTCAGCGACCACGACTTCACCTTCAGCGAGGTGTTCCGCATCCTGCGACCGGGCGGGCGCTTCGTCATCAACGATGTCGCCGCCCTCGACGCCTACGACCGTGACGACGAGCACCAGCGGACGCTGATCCAGCACACCCGGGAGCTGACCGTGTTCGGCGGGTTCTGGTACTACCGCTACTGGGAGGACACCTACCGCGACGCCGGGTTCGAGCTGATCTCCTCGGTCGGTCGGCCGGCGGTGGAGCTGATCAAAAAAGAAGTCGCCCTCTTCGACAGGTACGAAGCGGTGTTCAGGTTCCTCGCCAGGCTGCACCTGATCCCCCGCAAGACCGAAGCGCTGATGGGGCGCATGAACGAGAACAGCCGCTCTTACATCCGCGCCGAAGAAGAAAGACTGCTCACCCTCAACTGGCATTGCGTGGGCCAGAAGCCCTCTGCCGCAACGTGATTGCGGTGATAAAGCCCCCGCTGGTCTTCGTCCACGGGTTCGCCTGTGATCGGACTGACTGGCAGGCTCAGGTCGACTCGCTCGGATCCAGGACAACCGTCGTCGAATACGAATTGCCCGGGCATGGATCGACCCCGGGCACGCCCGCAGATTGCACGATCGGCGCTTACGGCGCCGGCCTGGCGGGAACGCTGGCTGAGCTCGATTTGCCGCCCGCGATCCTGGTGGGCCACAGCATGGGTTGCCGAGTGGTGTTGGACGCGAACCGGTTTGCGCCCGAGGCCGTGGCCGGATTGGTGCTCCTGGACGGCAGCCGGATCGCTGCGGGCGATCCGCTGGCTGCCCGGCGGGCGATGGCCAATGAACTGGACGGGGATGGCTACCGGCGATTCGTGCAGGAGTTCTTCGCATCGATGTTCTTCCCGTCGAGCGATCCCGCTGTCGCGAGGGCGATCTGCGATCGGGCGCTGCGTCTTCCCGCGGAGGTGGGCAGGGCCCTGATGACCGACCTGGCCGGCTGGGACGCCGGCGAAGTCGAAGACGCGCTCGACAGGGTCGGGGTCCCACTGCTCGCGATCCAGAGCACGACGATGGATGCCGCGCTCACGCGTGTGTCGCTCACTCCCGGCCGGAACTCGCCCTGGCTCGATGTGATCCGCACCCACGTTCCCGGCGCCGTCGTCGCGATCCTGCCCGGACCCGGCCACTTCCCGCAGATCGAATTGGCCGACGAGGTCACCGCGCTGATCGCCGGCTTTGCTCTCGACGGCCGAGGAACGTAGCAATCCTGGCAGGAAGTTGGACCTGAACTGGTCGGCGCCTACTCGACTAAAAGCGCAAGCCGCCGAGCGATCGCAGGCACGGTGTCGAGTTTTCTTGTTGCCACCGCGATCACCAGATCGAACAGGTCATCTTCGGCTTCTACTGAGATGTGATGGCCGTTCAGTTCATAGAAGAGCGCGGTGGAGACGAAGGCAGTGCGTTTGTTGCCGTCGATGAGCGCATGGTTGGTGGCGAGGGACTGCAGAAGTGCAGCAGCCTTCTCGTGGATGGTGGCGTAGGCATCTTCGCCGAACACCGTGGCCTGCGATCGCGCGACGGCGGATTCGAGAAGACCGTAGTCGCCGATGTCAGCCGGGTGACCGAGGTGTGCCTGAGCCGCTGCGAGTACGTCATCAACCGAGAGGTAGTCGGTCACGCCTCGGCGAGACGCTGGAGGAGACCGTCATGGTCGTGGACGATTCGCGTCAAGATCTCGTCCCGACGCGCCGTCCGGCGGTCCAGATAGTCGTCGACGGCCTTGAGGATCACCGCGTGCATGGACATCCCGTCGCGTTCGGCGGCGGCGCGAAGCTTGGCAGTCTGCTCGTCGGACAGGCGCAGTGTCATCGGCATGAGGCCAGAATAACCACTTCGATACCACGGCGGTGTCACATGCAGGGGTGGCGCTTACGAGCACGCGGGATCGACGAGCTGATCAAGCGGGACGGCGTCTCCCATCGCCCGATAACCCGCGAGGTTGAAGTGCAGGTGGTCGGACCCGTCATAGGCCGGATTGATGCGCGACGGGTCTGCCGGGTCACGAACCACGGCATCGAAATCGATCACGGCGTCGGCGGGGCTCAAGTCGCGGATCCAGGCATTAACCACTTGGCGCTTGGCCCCGGTATCGGCAGGGGCATCGGCATAGCCGCCGGTAGGGGTCAGCGTGCCGTGGAGCACCCGCAGACCGTGCGCGTGCAGGCGGTCGATCAGATCGCGGTAGCCGATGATCAGTTCCGCCTCGGTCACGCTGGGAGACATCAGCAGATCATTGATGCCCTCCAGCAGAATCACCGTCGTGACTCCCGCCTGCGCGAGCACGTCGGCGTCGAGTCGATGAACGGCCGCGGGACCGAACACATCGGGGTTGTCTCCGGCAGTCGCGTCGTGCAGAACGCGGTTGCCGGCGATGCCCGCATTGAGCACCGACAGCGGGCGGCCCGCGGCGTCGAGTCGGTGGGCCAGAACATCGGGCCAGCGTCCGTCGGCGTCGATGCCCTCGGGCGCTTCCGCTGTTCCATCCGGCATGCCCTGGTAGCCGTCGGTGATCGAGTCGCCGAGTGTCACCACCGCGCCGTCGGACAGCGGCGCGAGGACCTCGATCCCGCTGACGATCGGCCGGGACGTGGTGTGCGCCGTGAACGCGCCACCATCGGCGTCGGCGGTGTGATCGCCGCCGTCCTGCGCTGTCAGGTAAGAGGTCTGCCGGGCAACGTAGTGCTCGGTCGGATAACCGATATCGCCCGCCACATAGATGCTGACGGCCAGCGGATCGAACGCCTGGAACGAGATCTCGACCGGGTCGCTGAGCACGTCATCACCGGGTGCGACGGTCACCTCCCGAATGCCGTTGAAGGTCAGTGGGGCGATGGTGCCGGGCATCAGCGCCGCACCCGATTCCCGCAGGGCGACGTTCGCCTGTGTGAAAGTCTTTGGGGCAGTAACGAATCGGTTCGACAGCCGCACCCGTGCGGTGGTCCCGCCGAACGTGGGCGTCAAGATCGCCCGCACGGTTCCGTTGCGGATGGCCGACTTCGGGTTCATCGACAGGTCGAACTGGTCCATGCTGTCGCTACCCCGGGAGGCGTCCGACGGGGCCGCCGCCCACGCACCCAGCCAGCCTTGATCGGAGCAGTCGGGTTGCGGCGCTGCTGTCGCCGTGCCGGGTAGCGCAAAAAGAACAACGACCACAATGACCGGAATCCCCCTGAATCGCAACCCGATCCGCATCGGCGGCCGCAGTGAGGAACGCTTGTGATTCGACGACTCGGTCACCGGAGGACCTTTCGGTGGAGGTTGGGCGACGGTGGTCGAGTGTCGCAGGCGGACTGAGATGAACGCACGAGACTGTCCCCGATCTCATCCAACTCTCGAATGTCTCAAGCCGGGCCGAAACCGTCGTACGCGGCGCGCCAGTCTCTAGGCTTGGGCTTGTGACCCGTTGGTTGGTGAGTAACGTTCCCGGCTTGCTGCTGCTGCTCGGGCTGATCGTCATTATCGTCGGTACTTCGATGGCCCTGCAGGGGTATCTCCGGCACCGGTCGTTTCACGTGAAGAGCGATGCGACGAAATTTATCCCCTTGATGGCAACGGTACTCGCGTTCACGACCGGTTTTCTCATCAACAACCTCTGGGGTCAGATCAACACTGCTGATGCCAAAATCCGCGATGAGGGTGCGGCCGGGGTTCAACTGGCCCGCGATCTGGCCGTGTTCGACAAGCCGGACCAGGACCGGATCCGGCAGAGCCTGCTGGAGTACGAGCGTGCGGCCGACGCCGAATGGTCGCTGAGCGTGCAGGGTCAGTCATCCCCGGAAGCCAGCGATGCTCTCTGGCGCGTGTATGAGGCATACGGGAAAGTCGAGGCCCGCAACGGTTTCCAGAAGACTCTGCTGTCGACATCTTTCGCCAATCTGGACAAACTCAGCCAGGCCCGTTCCGCACGGGTGTTCACCGCAGCCACCGACCTGGGGCCGCCCTGGTCGATATGGGCGGTCGTCGGTGTGATGGGCGGGCTGGTCCTGGGTTGGGCAATCGTCTTCGGCGTCAACGATGCCCAGATGCGGTTCCCCGTTGTCGCCACCGTGGGAGCACTGGTCGCCGGCCAGGTGTTTCTCATTCTGCAGGTGTCATACCCGTATGGCGGTGAGATCGGGACTTCCCCCGAACCGCTGCGCGAGGTGATCCGGGTGCTGACCGCGCCGTCGCCCTAGACCGGTGAATTCCGCAGATCTCGCTACGGAGCGCCGGTTCATAGGTTTCCCGGCGATACCGACCCACTCAGCGCTCAGCAGCGGCGCATCGCCGAACTCGCCGCCGCCGGATGGACCTCGAAACAGATCGCAGCACAGCTCAGCCTTTCGCCGCGCACCATCGACACACACCTGCACCGGCTGTTCCGCAAGCTGGGCATCACCAGGCGCGTCGGACTCAGTGCCGCGCTGCGTCTCTACGACTCCGAATCGGATGCAGCCGCGCGCGGTTCCGAGGAGAGTTGAGCCGTTGACGCGCCGCTACCGGCTCCATCAGCAGCGGCCCACCGGCCGGGGAGTTCGGAGATCACCTCTACCACTTCCTGTAGAGGCTGCGGGGGTGAGCCGAGCTCGCCGAGGAACGGATGAGACAACTGGACCACAAGAAAGACGTTCACCGCCAGCAGCGTTCCCACGGTCATGACCATGACGGAGTGTGTCAACGGCTTCTCCACCCCGTAGATGATCACCGTGCCCAACACCATCGCACTGGTCAGATAGAACACCACCCACAGCGGCCACGGCGGCCCGGTATCGATGCGCGCCTCGGATGTCCGTTCAGTGCGGCCGATGCTGACCTTGTCCAGATTCGATAACGACGTCGACAGAAACGCCTTCTGCACTTCGGTTTCCGGCCGGATCTGCTCGTACGCGCGGTAGAGGTCGGCCAGCGCGGCCTCAGCCTCAGCCGAATGGCCCCCCACCTGAGGCCATTCCGCGATCGCGGCCTTCTCGTATGCCAACAGGCTGGCAAGAATGCGGGCTTCATCGGACTGGCTGAAGATCCCAGCACTCCTTGCCAGTTGCACCCCCGCAGCTCCCTCAACCCCCGCTTGGGCATCGGCGGAGTTGATCTGCCCCCACATCGCCGACACCATGAAACCGAAGAAGAACGCGTAGACAAATCCGATCACGCCGTAGGTGAACTTGGCGACGTCGTTGTGCTCGCTGTGCAACAACGGAAACCGCCGCCGAAACAGCTTCTGCAACACCAGCGCGCCGCCAGTGATCAGTACGATCAAGCCGACCAGTAACAGCAAGGGCGGAATGTGAGTGACGGCCCAGGCACTCATCTGGAAGCTTCGACCAGGGTGATGGGATCAGCTGGACGGTTGCCCAGCAATGACAACACTGACATGTTCATTGATCAGCGGTCGCACTGTTCCAGCGGAATACCCTGCTCGAAACTGAACACGTTGTCGGGGTCGTAGGTGGCTTTGATTTCCCGAAGCCGCTCAACGTTGGGTCCCCAATAGTCGTTCTCCCAGTTCGCTGTTGCGGCGTTGGGCACGTTGACGTAGGCGCCATCGATGTAGGGCTGCAGGGCTTCGGTGAATTCCGCGATCCAGTCCAGGCACTTGCCGGTCAGCGGATCCTCGGTTGCCGGGACTCCACCGCGGGTGCCCCAGGCGGCGCCCGGCTCGGCGTAGAACAGGGCGTCGCGGTGGGCGAACGCCGACCCGCCAGAAGGCTCGCTGCCCCGGACGGCCCCGCCGAAGGCGTTGGCGAAGTAGTTGCATTCCGGTGTCGGGGCTTTCGCCATGAACGAGCCGATCATGCCGATCGCCTCAGCGGGGAACGGCGTGTAGACGAAGTGGGAGGTGAACTTCCAGTTCGCCGGTTCCCGATCGTTCGGTATCTGGAAGCCGGCGTAGTTCTCGGACCAGTCCGCGTTCGTCATGGACACCTCGGGATCACCGACGGCCAGGATCGGCGCGAGCATTTCGGCCGCCTCCGCTTCTGAACCCGAGGCCAGAACCGCAACCAGCATGAATTTGTCGCGGTTTATCTCGAGTTGACTGGTAAGGCGGTTGTCGATGTGCGGCGCGCAACGTTGCCAAGCCTCGAATACCCCTGGGAGCGCGCCGATTCCGGGCCAGGTCGCGGTGAGGTAGACGGTCTGCGTCAGCGGATGTACCCGGTAGGTCAGCGAGGTGACGATCCCGAAGTTGCCGTTCCCGGCACCGCGCAGCGCCCACAGCAGATCGGGGTTGGTCGTCTCGTCGGCGACGATCACCTCAGCACCGCCGGAACCCGGGGCGACGACGACCTCGGCGGCCAGCAGATTGTCGCAGGCCATCCCGAAGTTGCGGGTCAGCAGTCCCAAGCCGCCGCCGAGAGTCGCCCCGACCAGGCCGACGCTGCCTTCGCCGCCGGTCGGTGCCGCGTGGCCCGACTTGCCCAGGGCGGCAACGGCTTCCAACTGGTTGAGCCCGGCACCGACAGTGGCAGTGCCGGAGGCCGCGTCGAGGGTCACCGACTTCAACTCGCTGACATCGATCACGATCCCGCCGTCGCCGTTGGACCAGCCCTCCAAACAGTGCCGGCCGCTGCGCACCCGCACCCGAACGTTGTTCTGCCGCGCCCAGGCCAGGGCGTTGACCACGTCGCGGGTCTGCTGGGCGAACACGATGGCCATCGGTTGGGAGGTGAACAGCAGGTTCCACCCGGCGTTGGCCGCCGGGTAGTCGTCGTCGCCGGGGCGGACGATGCGGCCGGTCAGTTCGGCATGGTGCGTCACGTGTTTCCCTCCGGTGCCGCCGCGAAGACGTCTTCGCCAGGCTCGTGGTCGAGAACGTCGGGATGCATGATCCGCAGGTAGGCGAAATAGACCCCGCCGGCGAGGATCAGGCCGGCGACAATCAAGGTGGGCACCGTGGCGTCGCCGGGAGTGACGAGGACGACCAACACGATCGCCTCCCAGATCAGCGCGGCGACGGCGACGGGGACTTCGAAGCGTCCCAGGCTGAACCCACCTTCCCGGTGGTCCAGTCGCTTTCGCACCACCAGGTAGAGGATGACGATCCCGGCGTAGATGAGCGCGGGCAGAATCGTCGAGCCGATGATCAACTCCAGCAGCGCTTCACCGGGCAGTGCCAGCATGAGGACCACGCCGACGGCCAGGATCAGGATCGTCGCCACCACCGGGGTTTGGGTACGCGGATTGACCTTGCGCATCCAGGCGTGCAGCGGGAAGCGCGCATCGCGAGCCATCGCGAACACCTGCCGCGAGCAGGCGGCCATCACCACCATGCCGGCGCCGAACATCGCGAATGCCAGGCATGCCAACAGGATTCGCTCGGCGACCGGTCCGAGTTGGCTTCGGATGATCGCGGCGACCGGCGAGCCACTGGCACTTACCGCCGGGATGTCCTTGATCGCGACGGTGAGCGCGATCAGGAACAGCAGTCCCAGGACTCCGGCCGCGACCACCGATGCCACGATCGCCCGGGGAACGCTGCGGAACGGATCCTTGGCCTCCTCGGCGAGGTTGGCCGCCGAATCGAAGCCCACCAGCGTGGTCAGGCCCATGATCATCCCGGCCATCAAGCCACCGCCGATGGCGAAATAGTTGGGGTCACCGGCGGCGACGCCGCGCGAGGTCAGGTTGCCCAGATCGCCACTGCCGGTGAACAGCATGACGGCGCCCAATCCGACCACCAGCACCACGACGATGGCCAGTTCGATTCCCACCGCACTGGAGGTGATCAACCCGAGCAGTTTCGTCGAGGCGATCACCATGACCGCCTGGACGACCAGGATCACCACGGTGATCACCCGTGCGGTGCCTTCGTTCTCCGCCATCCCCACCAGTGGCATGATCGCCTGACTCGCCAGGGCATTGTCCAACGCCACCACCGCGATCGCGAGATACCAGAACGTCAACCACCCGAACAGCCAGCCGATCTTCGGGTTGGCCAGTCGTGACGCCCACTGGTAGGAGGAGCCGCTCAGGGCGATGCGCGCCGCGAACTGCGCCACCACCAGTGCGACCAGTGTCTGTCCCACCGCGGCAAAAACCCACAGCCAGATGCCGACCGGTCCGGCGGTTGCGAGTACCGAGTCGTAGGTTGCGAAGATCCCCACGGCCACCGAGATGAACGCGAAAGAGATCGCGAAGATCTGAAAGGAACCGAGAGTTCGTTGCAGTTCCGGTTCGTAACCGCAGTCGATGCATTCCTCATCGGCGGTATCGATTCGCTCGTTCAACGGC
>Ga0194055_10003363_pt1 | contig 12306 bp, 7 predicted proteins | sample SepL449m_MetaG_FD_155482 | JGI IMG/M metagenome (GOLD analysis project Ga0194055, IMG submission 155482) | Anoxic zone freshwater microbial communities from boreal shield lake in IISD Experimental Lakes Area, Ontario, Canada - Sep2016-L442-9m | ecosystem: Environmental > Aquatic > Freshwater >... | reverse complement strand
GGCGCCGGCCGAGCCCCTCTGCGGCCGCTGCAGCAGCTGCATCACGGCCTGCCCGACCGGCGCCATCGTGGAACCCTTCGTGGTGGATGCGCGGCGTTGCATCGCCTATCACACGATTGAAAACCGTGATCCCGAGCTGCCTGGAGCCATCGCCGCTGCCCTGCACGGCTGGGTAGCGGGGTGTGACATCTGCCAGGACGTGTGCCCCTGGAATCGGAAACCCCTGGAGAGCTCAGACGACCCCGATGTGCAGCCCAGGCCCTGGTTGCTGGAGCTGCGGGCCGAGGAGGCACTGGGTTGGAGTGACGACTCCTGGGACGAACGGCTGCGCGCCTCTTCCCTGCGACGGATCCGTCCTTGGATGTGGCGCCGAAATCTGAAGGCCGCCCTGGGTGGGAGCGGGATTGATCCCTAGGCTGGGTCGTATTCGTTGGTGATCCGTGGGCAGGCGGTGGGAATTCCGGGTTGAACGGCTCGCTAAAAAGCTAACCAAAAGCTTTGCGGAACAGCTGGCTGGAATTTTGGCTGGAAAGCATCTACCACCCGAGGCTGATCCAGGGCCCCTCGGGCGTTCGCTCAGGTTGGCGGCTCCGGCATTGCTGGGCGCAGCCTTGGGGCTTGGAGTGGTTGGGCTTGGCAACCCGGCCCGGGCCCTGGTTCCCTACGTCTACCTGCCCCCCGCCAAGGAGATGGAAGCGGCTGGACTGGGGATCGCCCAGGCAGCTGCCCGCCTGTTGCGAATGGGCCAGGCCGAGGATGCAGCCCGGCTGGCAGACCTCACCGTGCGGCTGATTCCCAATGACCCGCGGGGCTGGATCCTGCTGGCGGAAGCGGAGTTGCGCAGCAACCATCCCGACCAGGCCCTGAAGGCCCTGGCGCGGGCCAAGCTGCTGGAACCCGGCAACGCTGGAATCTGGCTGGCGGAAGGGTCGCTGGCCCTGCGCAACAACGATCCCACCCGGGCCGTGCCGCTGCTGCGCAAGGGTCTCGAGCTTGATCCCCGCAACTCCGGCGCCTACTTCGATCTGGGAAACGCCCAGATCATGCTCAACGAAACGGGCTCAGCTCTGACGTCGTTTGAACGGGCCTCGAAACTCCGTCCCGACTTCTGGGAAGCGATCAACAACCAGGGCCTGGTGCTGTTCGAACTGGGGCGTCAGGACGAGGCCCTGCAACGTTGGCGCCAAGTGCTCAAGATCAAACCTGATGCCGCAGAAACCACCCTGGCCATGGCCGTCGGTCTGGAATTCAAGGGCGGTGCAGCGAACCACAGCGAAGCGATCCGTCTGGCCAGTCAGGCCCTCGCCAACGATCCCAATTACGTGCTCGACAGATTCCGCAAGGAACAGCTCTGGGGCGAACGGCTGCGGGCCGCCACCCGCGCCCTGCTGGCGCAGCCGGAACTGAAGGCGAGCGTGGACCGAGCCAGTGCCAATGCATCCCTTCCCGCAGAAAAAACGGAGGAGGGTCGCTGAGGCGGCTCGGCGATCGCACCAGGCAACCCCGGCGCGATCTGTAGGCTGAGCCCCGTCTTCCGCCCCTGAACCCAGCACCGGATGGCCGAGGACCGCCCCGAAGCAGCCAGCGAGGAGCCGAGCGAAGGGAGGATCGAACCTATCGCTCTGCACCAGGAGATGCAGCGCTCCTACCTCGAATACGCCATGAGCGTGATCGTGGGTCGGGCCCTGCCGGATGTGCGGGATGGACTCAAACCCGTGCAGCGCCGCATCCTGTTCGCGATGCATGAGCTGGGGCTCACCCCAGACCGCCCGTACCGCAAATGCGCCCGGGTGGTGGGTGATGTGCTCGGCAAGTACCACCCCCACGGCGACCAGGCGGTCTACGACGCCCTGGTGCGGTTGGTGCAGACCTTCTCCAGCCGCCATCCGCTCCTCGATGGCCACGGCAACTTCGGCTCCGTGGACGACGACCCAGCCGCGGCGATGCGCTACACGGAAACCCGGCTGGCCCCGATCGCCCATGGGGCGATGCTTGATGAGATCGGGGACGACACGGTTGATTTCGCCCCCAGCTTCGACGGCTCCCAACAGGAACCGACCGTGCTGCCGGCCCAACTGCCCTTTCTGCTGCTCAATGGCTGCACGGGCATCGCCGTTGGCATGGCCACCAACATCCCCCCCCACAACCTCGGCGAAGTGGTGGATGCCCTGATCGCCATGATCCGCAAACCCGAACTCAGCGATGAGAAGCTGCTGGAGTTGGTGCCCGGTCCCGATTTCCCAACCGGTGGCGAGGTGCTTCTCGGCAGCGGCATCCGCGACACCTATCTCAGCGGCAGGGGCAGCATCCCGATGCGGGGCGTTGCCCACATCGAGGAAGTGCAACCCGGCAAGGGCCGCCACCGCCGCGGCGCCGTGGTGATCACCGAACTCCCCTACCAGCTCAGTAAGGCCGGCTGGATCGAGAAGCTGGCGGAGCAAGTGAATGAGGGCAAGATCGGCGGCATCGCCGACATCCGCGATGAGAGCGACCGCGAAGGCATGCGGGTGGTGGTGGAGGTGCGCCGCGACGCCAACCCCGAGAGCGTGCTGGCCGACCTACAGCGACGCACCGCCCTGCAGAGCAACTTCGGCGCCATCCTGCTGGCCTTGGTGCAGGGCCAGCCCCAGCAACTCAGCCTGCGCGAGCTACTGCAGCAGTTCCTCGAATACCGCGAACTCACCCTGCTGCGGCGCACCCGCCACGCACTCAAACGCTGCGAGGACCGCCTGGAGGTGGTGGAAGGCCTGATCACGGCTCTGGCGCATCTGCAGGAGGTGATCGCTATGATCACCGCCGCCGCCGATGCGGCCGCCGCAAAGGCAGCACTCCAGGTCAGGCTCGAACTCAGCGAACGCCAGGCCGATGCCGTGCTGGCCATGCCACTGCGGCGGCTCACGGGCCTGGAACAGGAAAGCCTGCGCAAGGAAAGCGATGACCTGCGGGCCGAACGGAGCCGTCTGCGACTGCTGCTCGATGACCGCGTCAGCCTCCTCGATGCCCTGGTGAGTGAACTCAAGGCGCTAAGGAAGCGCTACGCCACACCGAGGCGCACCCGGCTGGTGGAAGGGGGCGACGACCTGGTGGCCCAGCGGGCGGCGGCGGTGCGTCCCAACACCGAACGGCAGCGGCAACAGGCCTTCGAGGCCCTGCCCAGCGACAGCCGCCTGCTGATCCAGGCGGATGGACAGGTGCGGATCGTGACGGCCCAAATGCTCGGCCGCCTGCACCTGGAGGAAGCCGCCGACCTAGGTGAGCATCCCGCTCCGGCCCGGGTGCTGCTGCCGGTGGCCCAGGAACCATCCCTGCTCGCCTTCAGCGCCAGCGGCCGGGTGGCGCTGCTGCGCTGGGAATTCGCCGGTCAACAGCCAGGAAGCCTGGAGAAGTTCCTGCCCGAGGGCCTGGCGGGGGAGCGGCTAATGCAGGTGATGGCCTTGCCGAAACAACCGAGCGGCAGCCTGGGGCTGCTGAGCACCGATGGTCGCTTCAAGCGGCTGCCGATCGAGGATTTCCTGGAGCTCTCAGGCCGGGCGACCAGCGTGCTCAAGCTCAGGGATGAGGTGGAACTCCAACGGGTGGTGCCCTGTGACACGGGCCGGGATCTGGTGGTGGCCAGCAGCACGGGCCGGGTGCTGCGGCTCAGCGTGAACGACGCCAATCTGCCGGTGATGGGGCGGACCGCTCAGGGTCCGGTGCTGCTGCGGCTGCTGCCCGGCGAAACGGTGGTGGGAGCCACCTGCGTGGCACCCGGCGGCTCGGTGCTGCTCGCCACCGCCCTTGGAAGGATCAAACGGCTCGCCGTGGCGGACCTGCGGCTCTGCCAACGGGGCGACCTGGGCCAGATCGGCCTGCGCTTCCTGGATCGTGGGGACAGGCTGGTGGATCTGCAGGGGGATGGCTGTGCGGTGCTGGCGGTGCAGTTGAGTGGCGCACCGAGCCGCAGCCGCCGGCTGATCACCGCCGATTTAGTGGTGGAAGGACCCGGAGAACCGGGCCTGGATCTGGAACTTCCGAGCGGCAGCACGGTTCTGAGCCTGATTCCCCTCAATGGCTGATCACCGACACCCCAGCCGCCGGCGGCTGATGGCCGGCCTGGGCCTCAGCTTGATGGCCCTGACCATCGTCCAACCGGTGGGAGCCGCCGACACCCCGGCAACAGGGATCGCGATGGACTCTCCTGCCGGTCAAAAGCTGTTGCTGAAGCCGCGAACCCGCCGGGCGGACTATGCGGCGCTGATGCAGTGGTACGAAACCCAGGCGAATCTGGCCTACTGCGGCGTGGCCAGCAGCGTGATGGTGCTCAACAGCCTGGCGGTGGCGGCCCCCAAGGCGGAGGGCTACGGAACCAACCGGTTCTGGACCCAGACCAACCTGTTCACGGTGCCAACCAGCAGAAGCTTCGTGGAGGCCAGCCGGGTGGCCCGCGAAGGAATGACCCTAGAGCAGCTCCATGGCCTGCTGGCCAGCGTGGGCACCGGGGTGCGGCGCTATCACGGTGAGAGCCTCAGCCTGGAGCAGCTGCGCTGGTTACTGCGGCGCGGCCTGAGCGAAAGGACCGACCGCCTTTTGGCCAACTACGACCGCCGGGCCCTGGGCCAAAAGGGAGGAGGCCACATCTCGCCGCTCGCCGCCTACGACCCCGACCAGGACCGAGTGCTCATCCTCGATGTAGCCCGCTACCGCTATCCGGCGGTCTGGGTAACCACTCCCGACCTCTGGCGGGCGATCCGCAGCGTCGACACGAGTTCGGGGCGTAGCCGCGGTTTAGTGATCATCGAGCCCCCGGCCGCAGCTACGGCCCCGTCGCAGGCCGGCCCGATCTGAATCCGACGGCTCAGCAGGCGGTGGCCGCCAGACCAGCGGGCTCAAGCATCAACTTCGAGCGCCGAACCTCGTCATCCATGGGGATCGGATAGGCGCCATCGAAACAGGCCGTGCAGAACTGGCCCGAATCGCTGCGGGCGGCCTCCACCATGCCCGTCTTGCTCAGATAGGCCAAGGAGTCCACGCCGAGGTGCTGCTCGATTTCGGCCAGGGTGAGGCGAGCAGCAATCAAGTGATCCTGGGTGTCGGTGTCGATGCCGTAAAAGCAGGGGTGGGTCACCGGCGGCGAGCTGATCCGCATGTGTACGGCGGTGGCGCCGGCATCCAGCAAGGCCTGCACCAGCTTGCGGCTGGTGGTGCCGCGCACGATCGAATCATCGATCACAACCACCCGTTTACCGGCGAGCACATCCGGCAACGGGTTGAGCTTCACCCGGATGCCGGCCTCCCGCATCGCCTGGGTGGGCTGGATGAAGGTACGACCCACATAGCGGTTCTTGATCAATCCATCGGCAAAGGGGATGCCGCTGGCCTGGGAATAGCCAATCGCCGCCGGAATTCCAGAATCGGGAACACCAATCACAAGATCGGCATCCACGGGATTTTCACGGGCTAGCACCTCACCGATTCGAACCCGGTAGCTATAGAGAGATTCGCCAAAGAAACGGCTATCAGGCCTGGCGAAGTAGATCATCTCGAACACACACAACTTGGCCGGTTCTTCAATCCACCGCTGCCGTTGTGGAATCGGATCCCCCATCAGGAAATGGATCAATTCACCGGGCTGCACATCGTCGCTGTAGCGGGCACCGATGATGTCGAGGCCACAGGATTCACTGCTCACCACCCATTGGGCCTGCTCGGGTTCCCCGATCAGACCGAACACCAGGGGGCGGATGCCATGGCCATCCCGCAGGGCGAACAGACCCTCCGATGTGCCGATCACCAAGCTGAAAGCCCCGCGACAGCGGGCGGCGGCGCTGCGAATGGCGGCATTCCAACTCTGGCCGCCATCCACCGCCTGCTGGAGGGCAAAGGCGATCAGTTCCGAATCGGTGGTGGAGGTGAACTCGCCGGCGAGATGGCTAAGCGACTCCCTCAGCTCAGCCGCGTTAACCAGATTGCCGTTGTGGGCTAAGGCGAAGGCACCGAGGCGGGTCATCAACACCACGGGCTGGGCATTGCAGACCTTGCTGCTGCCGGTGGTGGAATAGCGGTTGTGGCCAATCGCCAATTCACCGGGCATGCGCTCGAGCACGTCCTGGTCGAACACCTGGCTCACCAGCCCCATGTCCTTGTGGAGCCGCACATGGGAGCCATCGAACACGGCGATGCCGGCCGATTCCTGGCCGCGGTGCTGCAAGGCATACAGACCGAAGTAGGTGAGGTTCGCCACCGCCTGCTGGGGCGCCATCACCGCGAACACGCCACAGGCCTCCTCCGGCTTGTCAGGCCGCTCGGCATTCGCTTCAACGCCGCACTGTTCCTGAGTGGAACTGGGCGAGAACGGCACGGCAGCGGGCGAGCCGGAAGAGTCGGGGTCGGAACTGGTCACGGAACTCGCCGGCACACCGAAAGGCCATCCTGCCGCATCATCTTTCGGGAGGAGGTGCCGCTTGCCGCAACCGGCGGGGAATGGCCCCCTCGAACCGCTCCTGCATCAAGGCCAGGGGCTGCTTCAGCAGAACCTCGCCGGCCTGCGCCACGATGAAGGTGGGCTCGGGCTGGACCACCCCCAAGCGCGTGGCCGGAACGGCGGAACCGGCAGCGGCCAGCAGCTCCTGCCAGGCCGCATTGGCCGCAGGCGACACACTGACCAGCACCCGGGCACCGCCCTCAGCGAAAAGAAGCCGATCCAGGCGGGCCTCGCCGGCCGGTAGCTCCAGGTGAGCGCCCAGTCCAGAAGCGATGCAGGCCTCCGCCGCCGCTACAGCCAGACCGCCATCGGAAAGATCATGGGCGGAGGCCACCAAGCCAGCGGCGATCGCTTCCCGCACCAAGGCCTGCACCGCCACCTCCAAGTCGAGATCCACCAACGGAGGCCGGCCCGTGAGCGCGGCGTGGATCACCTGCAGATAGCTGCTGGCAGCCAGACCCACCCGCCCATCAACCGGTGAACCTCCAGCCTCCGGCGGAACACCGAGCAGCCAGATCGCATCGCCCGCTTGCCGCCAGGCCAACCCGGTGACATGGGCCAGGTCATGAACCAGGCCCACCATGCCCACCACCGGGGTGGGATGGATGGGCTGCATGGTTCCATCCGGCAGGCGAGTCTCGTTGTAGAGGGACACATTGCCGCCGGTGACCGGGGTGGCGAGGGCCAGGCAGGCGGCTGAAAGGCCGCGGCAGGCCATGGCCAGCTGCCAGTAGCCCGTGTCGGTATCGGGGGAGGGGAAATTGAGGTTGTCGGTCACAGCCAGGGGCTCGGCGCCGACGCAGCTGAGATTGCGGGCGGCTTCGGCCACCGCCGCCATGCCACCCCGCTCGGGATCGAGGGCCACCCAGCGGTTGGGGCAATCCACCACCGCCGCCACCCCGCGCCTCGAAGACACCAACGATCCCTCCCCCTGCTGGGGGCGCAGCCGCACCACCGCCGCATCGGCGCCGCCCGGAGGCACCACTGTGTTCGCCTGGACCTGGTGGTCGTACTGGCGCCACACCCAGCGCTTGCTGGCGATCGTGGGGTCATCGAGGAGCCGCATCAGCACCTCCCCCCAGCCGAGCCTTCCCTGGGGGAGTTGAATGCCGGCGGGATCGGCGGGAGGAAGCTCGGCCTCACTCCAGCGCCAGTGGGCCTGAATCGCTGCGGGTGGTTCGGCCAAGAGGGTGTGGTGGTTGATCGGCGTATCCTCGGCCAGGGCGCTAGCGGGCACCTCGGCGGCCACCTGGCCGTGCTGCAGCACCCGCACCACGTTCTCCTCCAGCACCCTGCCCACCACAGCGGCCTGAAGGCCCCAGCGCCGGAAACGGGCCATCAGGACCTCCTCGCGCCCTGGTTTCACCACGAAGAGCATGCGCTCCTGGGATTCGCTCAGCAGAAACTCGTAGGGCGTCATGCCCTCCTCCCGGGCCGGGACGCGATCGAGGTCAAGCTCGATGCCCAGCCCCCCCTTGGCGGCCATCTCCGAGCAGCTGCAGGTGAGACCGGCGGCGCCCATGTCCTGAGCGGCCACCACATCACCGCTCTGGAAGGCCTCCAGACAGGCCTCGATCAGCCCCTTCTCCAAAAACGGATCCCCCACCTGCACAGCGGGCCGGTCATCGAGGGAGGCCTCGGTGAGTTCGGCGCTGGCGAAGCTGGCGCCTCCCATGCCGTCACGGCCGGTGGTGCTGCCCACGTAAACCACCGGATGGCCAACGCCCCGGGCGCCGGCGCAGACGATTTCCTCGGTCTCCATCAGCCCGAGGGCCATGGCGTTGACAAGCGGATTGCCGCTGTAGCTCGGATCAAAGGCCACCTCACCGCCCACGGTGGGAACCCCCACGCAGTTGCCGTAGTGGGCGATGCCCGCCACCACCCCCTCCATCAGGCCGACGTTGCGGGACTCTTCGAGGGGCCCGAAGCGCAGGGCGTTGAGGAGGGCGATCGGCCGAGCGCCCATCGTGAAGATGTCCCGAAGGATGCCTCCCACCCCGGTGGCGGCCCCCTGAAACGGCTCGACGGCCGATGGATGGTTGTGGCTCTCGATCTTGAAGGCCAGCCGCTGGCCCTCGCCCAAATCCACCACGCCGGCGTTCTCGCCAGGGCCCACCAGGATGCGGGGGCCGCTGGTGGGGAACTGGCTGAGCAGGGGGCGGGAGTTTCGGTAGCAGCAGTGCTCCGACCACATCACACCGAACATGCCGAGCTCGGCCCGGTTCGGAGCCCGGCCCAGCCTTCGCACGATCTCGTCGTAATCAGCCTGGCTGAGCCCTTCCTTGCGCAACGCTTCGGGCACCGAATAGGCAGGGGAGGAAACCACCAGCGCGGGCATGCAGGATGGCTCCAGTATCCGACTCTGGGGTTCAGGACCTGGGGTTCAGGGGCCGAAGTAGCGCCAGACCTGGCTAGACCCAGGGATCGTCGTCGGGGCGGCCGCGGTAGCGATCGGAGCCGGACCGCTCGGGGGCCCTACGGGCCGATGGCCGCCGCGAGCGGGCCTCCAGGGTCTGATCCGACCCTTCGCTGAGATCCTCATCCAGCGGTGAGTCATCGGACCAACGATCCTGCCAAGGCTCAGGTGCTGGGTCTTCGCCTGATTCTGGTTCTTCCTCTTGCCAATCCTCCAGGGGATCCCAGGCCGGTCCCTGGGTGGGCTCGGTTGGGATCGGTCGCTCGTCCGAGGGGCGCCCCGGATCCCGCTCATCCAGGAAGCCCTCCCAGGGGGGCTCCTCCAGCCAACCCTCCAGCCGCCCCTCGACCCGATCACCCACCTGCTGGAACTGGTCACGCAGGCGGCTTGTTTCCTCGCCCACCTGCTCCCGCCAGCGCCTGGAGCGTCGCAGTAACTCTTGGCGAACGCTGGAGCGGGCCAAGGGGAGATCGTCGAGGCTCTGCAGGGCCGTGATCACCTGGCCGGACTGCTGATCCACGATCCGCTCGGGGCTGAGGCGCCAGCGGCTGCTGCCCGGCAGCCGGGGATCGCTGCGGGCCACCAGGTAGTGGAGGATCCGGCCGCTTCCCAACTCCACGGCAGCATCGGCCACGGTGCCGAGCGGTGCCTGATCGGCCCCAAACAGGGTGGCGCCGATCAGGGTGGGCAGCTGCTCCAGCACACCGGGCTCGGTGTCGGCGCCCTCGCCTTTCACGAAAGCTTCGCCCTCGGAAAGCCCCCGGAGCTGATTGAGCCGCCACACGCGACGGGTGGAGCGGAACGAGGAGGGCCGGCTGACCCAACCGAGCAGGCGGTGGACGGGGGGATGCATCCACCCCAGCATCCCGGGCCCATGGTCAAGGCCCTGGTCACAGCGGACCCGTAACCGGAGCAGATCGCTCAGCAGCAGCTGCTCGGGAAGGGCCACGGGCTCGGATCGGAAATCTGGGGCCGACTCAGCTGCGGATCTGAACCGGCATCACCAGATAGGTGAAGGCACCATCTTCCCCCACCGGAACCAGCACCGCCGGGGTGGTAGGGCCGTTGCACTGGAGCACCACCTGCTCGGATCCGATCGCCTTGAGGCCATCGAGGAGGTAGCGCACGTTGAAGGCGATCTCGATGGGATCGCCCTCGATCGTGGCGGCCACGGCCTCCGAACCGCTGCCCACATCCTGGGCATCGGCGCGGATCTGCACTTGGCCCGCCAACGGATCACTGCTGATCTTCACCACGTTGTTGTGCTGGTCCGCCAGCACGGCCACCCGTTCAAGAGAGGCGGTGAAGGCGCGCCGATCCACCCGGAGGGAACGGCTGAAGGTTTCCGGCAACAGCTGGCGATAGTTGGGATAGGTGCCATCGAGGCTGCGGCTGGTGAGCACCTGATCGGCCCAGAGCACCACCACCTGCCCCCGCTCACTGAACAGGCTCAGGGGCTCATCGGAGGGGCGGCCGGACAGGAGGCGCTCCAGTTCCCGCAGGGAACGGGAAGGCACTGTGACTGCGAAGGGCTCCCCCCCCTCGGAGAGCGGCGCTTCGCTGCCCGGGGCGACGGCATCCTCAAGGCGCTGCACGGCCAAGCGATGGCCATCGGTGGCGGCGCACTCCAGGCTGTGTTCCGCCAGCCGCAGGTGCACGCCGGTGAGCAACTGCTTGGCCTCGTCAGAGGAACTGGCAAACAAGGTGGCGCGTAGCCCCTTCACCAGGGATTCGGCATTCAGGCGGATCGGCGTGCCGCTCTGGGCCAGGGGGAGATCGGGGAAATCCTCGGCGGGCATGCCGCGCATGCGGTAAGTGCCGGAAAGGCTGGTGAGCTCCACCTGCTCCTCGCCCTCGGTGCAGCTCAAGGTGAGGGGGCTGTCGGCGGACAGGCGGCTCACGATCTCGCCGAACAGGCGGGCCGGCAGCGTGATCGCGCCACTGCTCTCCACTGCGGCGGGCAGGCTGGTCTGGATGCCGAGGCTGAGGTCGAAGCCGGTGAGGCTCAAGCGGCCGGTGGCGGCATCGGCGGTCAGCAGCACGTTGGCCAGCACCGGGTGGGTGGGCCGTGCTGCCACGGCCCGGCTGATGAGCTGAAGGCTGGAGCTGAGTTCAGCCTGGGAACAGACCAGCTTCATGGGGGCCAGGGCGGAAGCGGAGAGACCGTTGTCGGCCCACGGTTTCACAGGGTGGGTCAAAGCGCAACGGGCGAACTCCGGCTGGAGCTTCCTCCCTGCCAGAAATCCCGCAACGATCATTAGATGGATTGAATAAAAAGAACAATCCAATCGTCGTCGTAGAGGCGGTGGAAACGGAGGAAATCGATGGCTATCCCTGTGCCCATCGGCGTTTTCCACGGAAATAGCCTGGGGAGGGTGGTTGCCCAGTTGGTGAAATTGGGTCGTTTTCCACCATTTCCCCGGCCTGGGGAAAGGTGATGGCGGTGATCGGCCGGTTCCAGCCCCCGTTTTTCCTCAGCTAATCCCAACCTTGCGCCTTTTTTTCCTGGTCCGCCTTTCGGATTGGCTGGCGGCTCAGAACCCCATCACCCGGGCCACGGTCGCCAGGTCCGGATCGATGCCGGTATGGAAGTGGGAGTCGTTGTGTTCGATCGCCGTGGTGGGGTCCTTCAAGCCGTTGCCGGTGAGCACGCACACCACGGTGGCTCCCGCCGGCACTTCGTCACGTCGCTTCAGCAGGCCCGCCACGGAGGCGGCACTGGCCGGCTCGCAGAACACTCCCTCACCACTACCCAGCAACTTGTAGGCGTCGATGATCTCGGCGTCCGTCACCGCCATGAAGTCACCGTTGCTTTCGGCCTTCGCCTTGAGGGCGTTTTCTTTGTTCACCGGATTGCCGATCCGGATGGCTGTGGCGATGGTGTCTGGTTGCTCCACCGTGTGACCCAGCACCAGCGGCGCGGCCCCGGCGGCCTGGAAGCCCATCATTCGCGGCAGGGTGCGGCTATGGCCGGCCTCCCGATATTCGTTGAAGCCCATCCAGTAGGCGCTGATGTTGCCGGCGTTGCCCACCGGGATGCAGAGCCAGTCGGGGGCGTCGCCGAGGGCGTCGACCACTTCGAACGCCGCCGTTTTCTGGCCCTGCAGCCGGTAGGGGTTGAGGGAATTCACCAGGGTGACCGGGTAGGTGTCGGCCACCTCCCGAACGATCGCCAGGGCCCGGTCGAAGTTGCCCTTCACCGCCAGCACCTCGGCGCCATAGAGCAGGGCCTGGGCCAGCTTTCCCTGGGCCACGTAGCCATCGGGGATCAGCACGAAGGCCCGCATGCCGCCGCGGCGGGCATAGGCGGCTGCGGCGGCGGAGGTGTTGCCGGTGCTGGCGCAGATCACCGCCTCCGAGCCGGCCTCCTTGGCCTTGGAGATGGCCATGGTCATACCCCGGTCCTTGAAGGAGCCGGTGGGGTTGAGCC